>Ga0209608_1001134_pt1 | contig 23090 bp, 18 predicted proteins | sample AD_UKC130_MetaG_FD_184428 | JGI IMG/M metagenome (GOLD analysis project Ga0209608, IMG submission 184428) | Active sludge microbial communities of municipal wastewater-treating anaerobic digesters from Canada - AD_UKC130_MetaG (SPAdes) (version 2) | ecosystem: Engineered > Bioreactor > Anaerobic... | reverse complement strand
AGAGCGGCCAAGGAAAGTATCGCCACCGTGACGAGAACCACCAAAAGGATCATGCCCCTCTGGCCTCGGCGGTCCTTCCGCCATCCCCGTCGCGTCGCGAACACTCCGCAGAAAAACCACGGGCGAGCGGCACCGCTGGCAACAACCTTCCTCACAGGCGTGCCCTCAGCCGCCCGGAGCGCGATTCGTTGCCAAACGGACGCCTTGGTCATTGCCGCGGACCTCCTCCAAAAGCCCCGCCAGAGCTACCACCAGGGGTGAAACCACCGGATGGTCCGCCTCCCATCGGTCCGCCACCAAAACCACCGCCGCTTGGTCCGCCACCTCCTGGGACAAACCCGCTAGGCGGTCCCATCCCACCGCCGGACCGCCCTCCGCCGGCACCTGAGCCGCCAAATCCGCCACCAGGGGTGAAACCACCGGAAGGCCTGCCTCCTGTCGGCCCACCAGATCCACCACCGAAGCCCCCGCCAGGCGGTCCCCCACCACCACGCACAAAGCCACCCGGAGGCCCCATCCCACCGCCGGACCGTCCACCACCGAAACCACCGCCGGGGCCAAAATCCCCTCCACCCGGTCCGCCGAATCCACCGCCCCCACGGTTTCCGCCAAAACCGCCACCTGGGCCACCTCCTGGGCCGAACCCACCAGACGATGGGCCTTCACCCTGCCGGGGACCTGGACGGCCGAAATCACCACCACCCCGCTCACCGCGACCACCCCAACCACCGCTTCGGTCACCTCCGCGGTCTCGCTCGCCCTGACCACCTTGGCCCGGACCGCCGCCAAAGTCTCCCCCAGGACCGGGTCCCATGCCGGGGCCCTCCTCATCAGACTCCTCGGGCATCTGTTCCGGCGGAGGTTCCTCCTCTGGTGCCATCTCCTCTTCGCCTTCCGAGACCGTCTCCTCCTCCGATTCGCTACCCGATGTCGCTCCAAGGAGTCCTGTCTCGTGTGCCGCTGGCAGATAGACCACCGTCCGATAAACGCGGCAATTGCTCAAATCGTCCAATAAACCCAACGATAAGCTCCCGCTGTCCGTTGTCACATCGGCAACGGGCGAAAGCCCGGAGAGAATCCCCCCGTTTTGAGATTGACTCCCTTGCGAAGACCGAATGTACAATCGAATCTCCACCGCCTTGGGAAGCGATCCTTGGGCGTCCGAATCCCACGAATCACACCATGCGCTCCCGTCGAAATAGGCAAAGCTAATCGCGGCGACTTCTGAGGCGATCGGTTGAAGTTGCTGATCCACGGCCTCCAGCTCTCCCGTCATGGCTGCGTAAGCCGTGATGGCCCGATCAAGTTCCCGCCGCACCAATCCCCCCTGCTGGTCAAACCCAACGACTCCCGGCATGCTCACGAACGAGTAGTTGATGGTCTCCTCCGGCGAGAGGACGAAATACGCAACCGTCTTCACGTCGCTGATGCGGTCCACCAAAAGACCATCCGCCGCGAGGGCATATTCGGATTGCCATTGATCGGGCCGGGGCAAACGGCTAACGTCAATCTCGATCCAGTTTGAGCCCCCATATAACCCCGGGACAGAACGTGGCAGCGTTGTTGATGTCCAGTCGCCTCCCGTACTATATGTCCCCATCTCGTTACCCGATTCAAGAAGCAGACTGGGATCAATTCCAGCCTCCTCGGCCAGCGAGGAAAGGTTGCTACTGCTCCCCGACTTTGTGACCAGACCCGGGATCAATTCCTCAAAATTGACAGGATCATACGAGACCGCCCCGCGGATATCCTGGGCAATCCGATCGAGCAGGACCCTCGCCAATTGTGTCTCTTCCACCTGATGCCGGGCAGACTGAACCACCCGATAATGAAAATCCACCGCCGTGCCCAGGGCAGCCAACAAGATGGCGATTAAACCGAGTGAAAGGAGTACCTCCAAGAGCGTCAGACCACGGGTGCGGCGCAACTTCCGAGCCAGGGCGAGAAAACCACCGCTTTGCCCCGCTCCCCAGGGCGCGATGCTCATTCCCGCTTTGCTTCCGAAGCTGATTGTCTGTCGCTTGGTAAGATTCATATGTCGCCTTCCGTAGAGTCTGATGGTCACACCTCACCCGGCTCCACCAAGAGCCTATTCCATACTCTCCCCTCGCCCGTTCGGCGGGAGAGGGGTCGGGGGTGAGGGTGGCTCGAATCGCCGCCGGTTTTCTCGATCACCTCCGACGATCGCTAGCCCTCACCCCAACCCTCTCCCGGCGGGAGAGGGGGACTATTTGAGACAGGCTCTAAATACCGTTCTGCCCGTCCTGCCCGTTCGTTCCCCGCATTTTTACCGTGAGCCCGTGCCTTCCTGGCCTGTCGATTCTTCCGTCGAAGCAGATTCCGAAGTCGCGGAGCTTTCCATGCCCTCGCTCCCCGTCTTTTCACCCGGCTGCACGAACTCCACGGTGGGGTCAATCATCCATTGGGTCAGCGTCAGTTCAACAGGTCGAGCAAACAGGGACGGGTCCTGATAAACCGTCACCCGAACGCTCAAAAGCCCGTTGGTGTCAAGTTCCCCGATGTCAATTGAGTAAAGCCAGCCCGGCTCAACCGTGTCGTCAATATCTTCCACCGGTGCATCGGCAATCGTTTCAAGCGGCAAGGAACCGGCGTTCAGCTCGGCGAGAATCCCTTCGCAAATCAATTGGGCCCGCGTCAGGTTTTTGACCCGCAGGGCGTTCTGGTACGCATTGAACACAAGCTGCCCAATCGCCGCCAGCGAGGTAAGCAAAATGGCCAGCGCGAGAAGGACTTCCAACAGCGTGAACCCATCCCGCCGATGGCGATCGGGTTTGTTGCTGGTCGGAAGTTTTTTCTCACATGTGAACATGACAACACTTCTGCCGATCGTGGGCCCGAAGCTCATCCCAACCCAGCGAATGGCAACCACACTATGATCCCGCCACCGACGGGGCGGCGGGCAGTTCCGTCATCCCGGCCGATTCAGAGTCATACAACTCACCGACCAGGACGGCCCCGGTCAAGCCACGCAAAGAAATGTCAATCCGTCGGCCAAACTCATTCTCCAACGTGATCAGGGCCGAACTCGTTGTTCCATCTGGGAAAAACAGGATCGACGACCCGTCCGATGGTGGGCTCGAGAGCGTTGGATCCTCCGTGATAGCCGCCGTTAGCTCCCCGCCTTCCACCTGAACATCCACGAATGTGATTTTTTCCGGAAGCTCTTTCCGCGAACCACCACCCGGGATTTGCATCAGCGGCACATCGGTCATGTCTTGAGTCCCCATGGAAGGGTCATAAACATCCGTCCCGGGCACCGAGGCATCGTAGGGGACAAGGACGTAACCGTTGCCGCCCAATTCACACTGAAAGTAATACGTCTGACCATTGGCCATCGCACGATTTCTGGCCCGGATCCATTCGGCCCGGATTTGATCTGCGGCCAGTTGCAGGCGTCGTGCCGCCATGGGACGCATCAGGGCATTGAAAGCTACGCCCGACAGGATCACCACCAGGACGAGGACAATGACCACCTCGAGGAGGGTAAAGGCAAGACGGGGGACATCGCCGCAGGCCCGCTTAGACCGACCAGGCGGGACAACGGTCCATTGCACCTTCCGCGCGGCATAGGTCCGCCCGAACACCAAACTCATCGAGACTTGTCCCCTCCGCTCCCAAAACGCGTCTTAACACCATGTGGCTTACTGACCCCAATTGGTGATGTCGTCCTCGGTGCCGTCAACACCATCCGGCCCCATTGACCAAATGTCCGGCTTATCGGTGTTATATTGCCCAGGATAGAGGTACTGGTATTCCCGACCCCACGGATCAAGGGGAACGGCTTGGGCGTCCAAGTAGGGACCGTTCCATTTGGTGGGGTCGGCGAGGTCCGCTGGCGGCGTAATGAGGGCATCAAGCGACGGCGGATACTCATTGAAATCTAGGTAATACGCATGAAGGGGCTGCTCGAATGCCTTAATTTGAGTCCTCGCCGCGTTGATGTACGCCCTTCGCTGCACCGCGATCAAGTTCGTCACGGCCAGCGAGGCAATAATGAGCAGGATCGTAAGGACGATCAACACCTCAATCAGCGTCAAACCTTTGCGAGTGGTCCGCGACAGTTTCTTTCGCACAAAGCCTTTTGTCTGTCTCATCTTCCCATCCTTTTGTCGTTGCCATCCCATTCGTGTGGTCGGTGCCAATCACCCAATCGGCGGGGATCGCCGCCGTGGTCTGGGCGTGACACTTCCCTATCGTATAAACAATCCAAAACCGCTTGAGGTACCATTTTCCATACAACGATTTTTTCAGAGGGAATTTGGCAGCAAGTCCGCTGCCAAAAAGCCTGGCAGGTTTTGCGAATAAGAGCCTATCCCAGAATCTCGCCCCACCCGTTCGGCGGGGAAGGTCGGGGGTAAGGATGGCTCGAATCGCTGCTGGTCTTCTCAAGCGATTCCGACGTTCGCTTGCCCTCACTCCAACCCTCTCCCGGGGGGAGAGGGAGCTTTTTCGGATAGACTCTAAAACGACTGGCCTGATTTACACTCCTTTAGGTGGGACGTTTGTATCGCTCGGGTGGTTAGTCACCCACTGCGGGTCAACACCGGGGTGCGGCGAGTTAACCTCATTTTACCCGACAGCACCGCTCATCTTAAACACCGGTAACAGCAGCGCCACGACCACGACCAGCACCGCCATGGCCACCAGCAGCAACAGGATGGGCTCCAACAAGCGAACCCCCACATCCAGTTGTCGCCACGTCCGCCGCTCCAATGAATCGGCAATTTGCAAGAGGACGGTCTCCAACGTATTCGCCTCCTCGGCCACGGCGATCATTTCCACCACTAAGGGGGGAAAGAGTTTGCACGCCGCCAGCGGTTCCGCCAGGCGCTGACCTTGTGAAATGTTTTTGGTGGCTTTGTGAACCGCCTCTCCCAGCAGGACGTTTCCCGTGGCTTCACTGGCAATTTCTAACGCCCGCAGGATGGGCACACCATTTTTCAACAGGGTCCCCAAAACTCGGCAAAATCGGGCTACCGCAAAGTTGAGCACAATCCCACCCAGAATCGGGACCTTCAGAACATAACGATCCCACAACCGCCGCCCCGTCTCGCTCCTCAGCCAAGCCCTCACACTGAAGAAGCCCAAGATGATCACGACAACGACCCAGATGCCCCATGCCTGAAGGAATTGGCTGAAGGCCAGCAGCCCTTCTGTCAGGCCCGGCAATTCATTCCGTTCCCGCAGGTTCTGGAACATCCCCTCAAACTGGGGCACAAGAAAGATCAAAAGGCCGCTGACCAGCAATGACCCGATCACGATGAGGAACATCGGATAGGCCATAGCCCCCTTAACCCGTTTTCGCAGGTCTTCCGTCGCCTCGGTAAACTCGGCCACACGGTAGAGGGCCTCTTCGAGGAACCCACCTTCGCTCCCCGCACGGACCATACTGCTGGCCATCTCGCTGAAGACACCCGGAAACCGGGCCATGGCATCACCAAGGCCCATACCATCCTCAACGCGCCGGGCAACTTCCCCGAGAACCTCCTTGAGTGTCGGGTGAACCGACTGACTTTTCACAATGTTCAAGGCACGGAGAAGGGGCACGCCGCTTCGCAGAAGGTCGGCCAGTTGACCATAAACGACAGCCATTGCCTGGGCAGGAACAGATCGTCGGCCAAAGCTGAAAAGAGGCCGCGCGGGGGCCTCGCTTCGCACCTCCAACGGGTAAAGCTCCCGACTGGCGATGGCCGTCAGGGCCTCCCGTTTTGTGGCGGCTGCGATTGTCCCCGTCACCCGCTGGCCATTCGCATCAACGGCGACGTAACTGAACTCAGGCATTTTGGGCGGCCGCTATGATCATCTTTGACCGGGTTCTATCTCGCGGTGACTGGTACCGAGGGGAGGGCCATGGGTTAATGCTCTTCGGCCCGCGTCACCCGCTCGATCTCTTCAATTGTAGTTCGCCCACTCAATACTTTCCGCCATGCGTCCTGCCGCAGGGTGATCATCCCCTCTTCGATCGCTGTCTGCCGGATCACCCAACTGCTAGCCCGGTCGTGAGCCAGTTCCCGAATCCTTTCGCTGGTGACAAGAAGCTCGAAAATACCCACCCGGCCTCGGTAACCCACGTGCCGGCACGCCCGACATCCCACCGCCCGATATAACGTGACGCCCTGCTCGAGGATTTCCCGCGGGAAGTCCTTGGGCAATTCTTCCGGTCGTGGCCGATAGGGTTCCTTGCATTCGGGGCAAAGTGTCCTGACCAATCGTTGGGCCATGACGGCCTCAACCGTGCTGGAGACCAAAAACGGCTCCACGCCCATATCCACCAAACGGGTATATGCCCCGGCAGCATCGTTGGTGTGCAAGGTGCTAAACACCAGGTGGCCGGTCAACGACGCCTGAATCGCGTTTTCGGCCGTCTCCAGGTCACGGATTTCGCCCACGAGGATGACATCCGGGTCGTGACGCAAGATGCTGCGAAGCGAATGGGCAAAGGTCAGTCCGATCTTGGGATGGACCTGAATCTGGTTGATCCCTTCCAACTGGTACTCGACAGGGTCTTCCGTGGTGATGATCTTGATCGATTCATCCCTAATTTCAAGCAAGGCACTGTAAAGGGTCGTGGTCTTACCCGACCCGGTCGGCCCTGTCACGAGCAAAATGCCGTGTGGCAGTTGGATCAGCTCACGGAATTTCTCGTAAACATCTTGCTCCATCCCCAGTTTCCGGAGGTCGAACTCCATCGCGCCCTTATCCAGCAAACGAAGGACGATCCCTTCGCCGTGGATCATGGGGATGACGGAGACACGAACGTCAACCTCGCGTCCGGCCACGCGGAGTTGGATGCGCCCGTCCTGCGGCAACCGCCGCTCGGCAATATTCAGCCTTGCCATGATCTTGAGGCGGCTGATGATAGCGGCGTGGAACCGGTTGATCTCGGGCGGGACTGGCTGAGGATGCAAAACGCCGTCAATCCGGTAACGAATCTTGAGCCCAGACGGCTGCGATTCAAGGTGCACGTCACTCGCTCGCAGATCGATCGCCTCTAACAATATTTCATTGACCAATCGAACCACCGAGGGTTCCTGGGCCAACTTCGATAGCTCGGAACCATCAGTTTCGATCTCGTCGAGGAGCTCAACAGCGCTTTCTTCTTCCTCCCCCTGAGCCATCAACTCCTCGATGGTCTCACCGCCCACACCCAAGTAGGTCTTGATGAGCTTGGCAATCTCGGCCTGGCTGGCCAGGACAGGGACGACCGTTTTCCCTGTGGCGGTGGCCAATTCGTCGAGGGGGTAAAGATTGAACGGATCACTGGTCGCAACGAGCAGTCGGCCATTCTCTTCCCGGATAGGAAAGAGCGACTCCCGGTAGATGAATTTCACAGGGAAATTCTTGAGGATGCTGGGATCAATGGTGGCCTCGGAAAGATCAATGTACTCGATCCCCAATTCCTCACCAAGCGCGCGAAGGGCGTCCTCCTCGGAGACCAGCCCCATCCCCACCGCAGCCTGATCCAGTCGCTTACCCTCAGTCTGATGGCGTCGGGCCAACTGGAGCTGCTGCGGGGTAAGAAGACCTTTGCGAACCAAAATTTCTCCGGCTTCCATAATCACGCTATCATTCCCATTTTGGTGACGCCAACCGTCAAATTTTGCCCGAATTACGCCACCGACAAACGCTGCCCACGAAGGCCAAACCTAAAAAACAGTCACCTGGATCAAAAGCTACTGATCTCCTGTCTCGCACCGCTCAAATCAAAACCTTGGCTTGGCGAAACAAACCTATCGTTATCAGGGAGGTTATTTTTCTGGATGGCCCGATCGGAAAGATGCAAACACTTAACGCGGGAGAGTTCAGCCGATACCCCACACTCATTCCATTGCATGAGAGCGCTGAACCGCACGTCCCAAAACTCTGTCAACACATTATAAGAGCAATCAAGGCGTGACCAAATAGTTAACACATTTCGTTGACAAAAGGCTACAAATAAAGACGCTGGACTGCAAATACTCCCAACATCATTAAAGGAGCCCCCGATTCCGTGGGGATTTATTGCCCGCGAACAGCGTAATGTTCTAGCATAATTTGCGGGAATCGGGGGCTTTCCTTGTGATGGAGCCGACGCAGCGGGACAGGCCCGCGGGGGCAATCTCAGGCGCCCCGGTTTCCGCCACGGCGCTGACCACCAGGAGCGCCGCCCGGTGCCCCGCCAGGACCGCCGCGGAAGCCACCGAACAATTCGGAGCGATCCAGTTCAAACTTTTCGCCGATCATGCTCTTCCATTTGTTCTTTTGTTCTTCCGTCAACTGGCTCATGACGGCCTCTTCCATCTTCTGCTGCATCTGCTGCATCCGCTCTCGCATCTGCTCAGGGCTTGGACGCTCACCCTGTTGCCGCTGGCCGCGCAACTCTTCCATGACCTTCTGGACGGCGTCACGGATCTTTTGGGCCTGCTCCTCGGTCACGCCCAATTCTTTCCGGACTTCCTGGTCCATCATGGCCGCGCCGATTCCGATGACCTGCAGACGAATCTCCTTGAGTCGCTTGACTTGATCGGGAAGCAGAACGCCTTCAATGGCTTTCTGGGTTTCCTGCTGGGCCTGTTGGAACCGCTGCCGAGCAGCCTCTCGATCTTGTCCGCCTCCCTGGAACAATTCCCGCATCCTTTCCCGCGACTTCTCAAGGATTTTCTCTACCTCAGCCTTCTGATCATCCGTCATTTCGATCTCTTTTTGGACCTTTTCAATGCGAAGGAGCTGCGCGTAACCCACGCCGCCACCCGGGCCCATCATGAACATGCCGGGGCCGCGGCCACCGGGCCCACCAGGCCCTCCCGGTGGTTGGGCCATCGCCGTGCCCGCCACCAACGCGAATGCCATGCCCACCACTGTCACAAGGCTCAAGACATACTTCCTCATGAGACGACCTCCGAACAGGAAACACCAAACACCTCAAACACGATCCGAAAGACCGGTATTCATGAAAAGCGAACCGGTCAGAAGGTGTCCACCACCCTCCAAGAGATTTAACAGCGGTGGGGGCAGAAAGTTCCGCGGCGGAACCATAAACCTTTTTTCAGACCCCGCTGGCGATGGCCTTGGCAACGTCGGTGCGATAGGCTACCAACGCCGGCAGGTAACCCACCACGGAGGCGAGAATAATCAACCCGGGCACCAGGATTAGCTCCACCGTTTGAAAGCTGAGGGCACTAACCCGCACACCGGTCTCTTCTAAAATGACCCCCGAGAACGCCCCTATTAGGCCATGTCCCAACAGAACGCCAATGGCCCCACCTCCTAGCGATAGAAGTATCGACTCAAGGAGGATAACCGCCATTACGGTGCTCCTCTTCGCCCCTAGTGCCCGCATGATGGCGATCTCCAGTTTGCGTTCGTTCATCGAGTTGTAAATGCTCACCATTAGGCCAATGCCTGCTACGACCACAATAAGAACTGCAAAAATTAGCAAAATCGTCTGGATGTTTCCCAGCAATCCCTCAAAGAGCTTGGCCACCTCTTCGGTGGGGATGACGCTTTGAACCCCAGGCTCCTTGCTCACCTGCATGGGCAAAGCCAGTGCCTTGGCCGAGTTCGTCCAGTCCCGCTTAACTAGGACGGCCGTCAATTCGCGATGATTCTCGTCATGAGCCTCGGTCTCGCTCGTCGCCTCGTCTCCATCTCCGTCCATCGGGTTAACGCTTTCTTCCTCCTCGGAGGCTTTACCATGCCTAGCGTCATGCTGATGGAGTTTCCAAAAGCCTTCGATATTGACAAACAAAGCCCGATCGTTCGGGGTCCCCGTGGGCTTTAAAACCCCCACAATCGTAAATTCATCGGGATGCTCGTGGCCTCCTTGTTCGGCCAGGCCGTGGGTCACGCGGAACGTGTCCCCCACCCGCAGGCCCGCCCTCCTAGCCACGGTCGCGCCGATCACTGCTTCGAAAGGTGCGTCGGGCGAGAAATTCCGTCCGCCCGGCTCAAACTCGTAAGGCCGATCCCCCAGATAACGGAACTCCTCAAAAAGCTCCGGGACGGTCCCCACCACAGGGAAGCCGGCATAACTTCCGCCAATACAAACGGGGATGGCAGCCGCCACCTCGGTAGCAAAGCGTCCGTGTGAAAGTTCTTCATAAATCTCATAAGGAATGGTTCCCCGCGGCGCCTGCAAGTAATAGACGGTGCTCAGGACAATCTCTAGAGGACTGCCTTTCGCGGGACCGACGATCATATCGTACCCCTGGGAACTCCGCCGGAAAGACCGGTCTAACACGTGATAGATGACCAGCACAGCAACCACCAGGGCCACCCCCAGGGCCATGGAAAAGGCCGTCAAAGCCGAGGCCACCGCGCGATGTTGAATACTCCGCCAGGCTATCTTCCAAAGAGGCATCTTATCAGGACCCTATGACGTTCTTTGATGGCACAACTAAGCTAATTGACCGTTTTCGACTGTTAGGCGTAACATCATTTCCAAACGTCACTTCCGTGTCAGGACCAAGTTGATGTCGGGGAGGCGAACGATGCGGGGAAACTGTCGGGCAACCTCCGGGCTATGCGTCACCAGGATCAACGCCACGTTCTCTTCCCGGCACCCCTCCCGAAGAAGGTCTAACACCGCCTGCTGATTACCCGAATCAACGTTGGCCGTCGGTTCATCGGCTAAGATCAGTTTTGGCCGGTTGGCTAGGGCACGGGCGACAGATACCCGCTGCTGTTCCCCCACGGATAGTTGCCGTGGCTTGTGATGCATGCGATGCGCCAACCCCACGCGTTCCAAAAGGTGTTTGGCGCGGGCAACGTCGGGTTTTCCCCGACCAAACGTCATCCCCAGGAGGACATTCTCCAAGGCCGTGAAGGCCGGAAGAAGGTTAAACGTTTGAAACACGTAGCCGATGTTTTCCGCCCGGAAACGATCGCACTCAGCCTCCGATAGGAGGGTAATATCCCACCCATTGATGCGAACCTGCCCCTCATCCGGTCGGCTAATCCCCGCAATAATGTGGAGGAGCGTGGTCTTTCCGCAGCCACTTTCTCCGACAATCACCACCTGCTCGCCCGCCTCTACCGTGAACTCCGGGATATCAAGGATGGGTAGTTCACCGCCGTCCGGCTCTTGAAACGACTTGCGAACATCACGCAGCACCAAGAGCGGTGATTCGTCTTGTGGGAATACCATGGCCGACCAGACTTATGTCAAAAGAAACAGACACAAATACAACGTATTTTCCCAGGGCTTGAGTTCGATCTGATTGCAAATGCTACGTCCGCGGATAGACCCCAGTTCGCTCATTGTACACGCCCACGCCGTCCAGCGGGGTTATTTGGCGCGGGTAAAGGTATCCGTGATGAGGGTCACAAGGCCGGGCGCTGGTAACTGTTAAGCTGCACGCAGTTCCCACATCGAACCGGCAAACAAGCGGCGGTAAAGTTCGCACTGTTCAAGAAGCTCATGATGTTTTCCCAAGCCCACAATTTGGCCGCCGCTGAGAAGAAGGATCCGGTCTGCCATGGCGATGGTATTTAGCCGGTGCGTGACGATGATGGTGGTCCGTCCTTGGGCGAACCGTTCCAGGGCCTGATGGATGAGTTGTTCACTTTCCACATCAATTTGACTGGTGGCTTCATCAAGGATAAGGATGGCCGGATCCCTTAACATGGCCCTGGCCAGGGCGATCCGCTGGCGCTGCCCTCCAGAGAGTCCGCACCCCATTGGCCCGAGAAGCGTGTTGTACCCTTGGGGAAGCTGCTCGATAAACGTGTGGGCATGGGCGGCGCGGGCAGCCTCGATCGCCTGCTCGTCCGTCGCTTGTGGCGAACCGTATTTGATGTTGTTCAGGATCGTGTCGTTGAAGAGGACCGGCTCCTGCGGGACCAGGCCAATCTGTTTTCGCAAAGAGCGCAAGCGAATATCGGGAAGGGGCACACCATCTAAGCGAATTTCCCCTCGATTGGGGTCAAAGAACCGGGGAATGAGACTGAGCAAGGTACTCTTCCCGCTGCCACTTGCTCCCACAATGACGATCGTTTCACCAAACGGGATTTCCAAATTTATGTCGCGGAGAACGGGCTGATCGGGCGTGTAGGAGAACCACACGTGATCGAAGACCAAATCCCGCCGGTGACGAGGAATTCGCCGAGCCAAAGGGCGGTCCTTGATCTCGGGTTCGCGCTCCAGCATGGCAAACACACGGTCAGAAGCCGCCATGGCCGCCTGAAGGCTAGCGAAAATATCGGAAAGTCGTCTCGCCGGGTCCGCCGCGCCAACAAGCAGCGCATAAAACAGAACCAATTCCGGCATCGTCAAGGCACGGCTGGAGACGGTCAAGCCAAGCAGATGCGTCTTCTCGTTCAGAACGAGATACGCACCGGCCGCCATGGCAAGGCTGATAATCGACATTCCTAAGATTTCTGTTAGGGGATGCGTGAGGGCATCAAAAACGGCGATCCGCATGCCCTTGTTCAGATAGCGACGGCTCGTCTCATGAAAGCGCCGCCTTTCGTACGGTTCCATGGTGTAGGCCTTCACCACGCGCAGCGATCTTAAGGCCTCTTCCAATGTACCGTAAAGTTGGGCCATTTCTTCCATGGCCCGGCGGTTGGCCCGTTTCAGGAGCTTCCCCAATTTCCAGATCGCCCAGGCGGCAGGCGGAACGACCAAGAGTGAAAAAACCAGCAGCGGAAAACAGACCCAGGCCGCCCCCACTAAACAGGCCAACATCTTAAGCGGTTCGCGGACCATCTTCCCTAAGAGAACGGAAAGACCTGAATAAATGCAATTGATGTCGTGCGTGAAGCGACTCATGAGGTGGGCCACACCTTCATCACCCGGCTTACTCAATTCCAGCCGCAGAACATGCGCGAAGAACCGACGGCGAAGCTCAAAGACCGTTTGGTGGGCGACGCGGGCAACAAGGACCGAATTGATCACCAGCGCCACACTTTTCAGCACGGTCCCAATTAGCAGCAAGCTCAAAATGAAAAGGAGCGTGGAAAACGCATCGTTTGGCGTGAGGCGAAGAATCCACGGCCGCAGCCACAGATACCAATCTCGCTTAACCAGCAGTTGCGAAAGTTGCCCCGATCGGACCGGTCGATGCGATGTGCCGGCCTCACGGTCCGACCCATCGGCCGAGGGTCCGTCCGCTTCCGTGCCCCCCGCGGCGGCGATCTCCTCTTGCAGCCGGGCGATCTCCTCGTCGCATTCCTGAATCTTCAAATCAATCCAATAGTGGAGTGACTCTCCGCGAAAGGCCACCTCTACAATCGGGTAGATCGCTGTGATGTTTCCTCCCCACATGACGCCAACAAACAGGGCCGTGACGGCAATCGCGACAATCCATAAGGGGCGGCGGAGAGCGATTTGGACAACTTGAAGAAAATGGTTCATCCTTGAACACTGACTCCGTCGTCTTCAAAAACCAAGCTCGTCCGAAAGATGCCAGGCAAGCAGGCAAGCAATCGAGAGTCTATCCCAAAAAAGCCCCCTCTCCCGCCGACCGGGCGAGGCGAGATTATGGGATAGGCTCTAACCCGCGCGAAAAAACACACGGCTTTCGTTCGGGCTAACGCCTTTTTTACCAAATCTTTGCAGCTTTACAAAGATCAATCCGAGACCAGATAAACCCCCGTCGGCCATTCTGGAGGGACGCCATCTGGGAGGGACGGGGTCCCCCGCGTCCTTTAAAAAACTCCTACCGTTTGCGACGAACGCGCTCTGTCGCGTCCGGGCGTCTCATGGCGACCGACGGGGTCCCGGTTTAGAAAAAGCTTTCCACAATCTGACGAACCTCTTCCAACCAGCCGACGCGCTGCTCGTAGGTGCTCATGACGATCGACTCGAAATTACGTCGCCGGAAATGGGTGAGACCACAGAAACCAAAAATGCAGTTCTTCCACAAATTCTCCAAGGGGTCGCCGTAAAGCCGGAGTTCGTCTTCGCGGGGTGTGTTGGAGGTCGTAAAGACGAGTGCCCGCTTCCCCTTCAAATGCCCAACAACGCCCTCTGCCGAGAAATCATACGCCACGCCCTGGCGAAAGACCCGGTCGATCCACCCCTTGAGGATCGCAGGCGGTTGTGCCCACCAATTAGGATGGACAATCACGTATCCGTCGGCCTCTCGAAGCTGGCGGCAGTGTTCCTCGATCTCCGGTGGAACGGTTGCATCTTTGGGAATCTGATCCGCGGGCAACAGAGGATCGAACCGTTCCTGATACAAATCGTGGAAGATGACCTCGTGGTTCTTGCTTTGGAGAGACTTGACCGCCGTTTCGGCGATGGCATGGCAAAAACTGCCCGGTCGCGGATGCCCAATGACAACGAGGACCTTCATCGCTTTCCTCCGTAAGGACGTTGCCTCACTCAACTTGTTGATCGATCACACCTCTTGATCCTCACCACAACGGTCAGCCGACTCCGCCATCACGATTTAACGAGCGAAAGCTCTCCCGGTCGATAGGGTGGCGGATCGCCTTCCGGCAACTTGAACGAGGCGACCACCTCCGGATGAATCCGCGTCGGTTGACCCGTGGCATACGTCACAAACGCCCAAAGGGTTTCCGCCTGGGCCAACAAACACCCATCGTTAACCCGATAAATCCGATAGCGCCGGCGAGAGGTGACCTTTTTGAAATCGGCAACCCACGTTTGCACGACAATCTCGTCACCGAGCCTCGCAGGGTGAATGTACTCGATCGTGTGAGACCTAACCACCCAACCGGCCCCAAGGGCCAGATAACGCTCCGGTGGCCAACCGCGGGCGGCAGAATGAGCCACCGCGGCGTCTTGCAACCACTGCACATACACCACGTTATTGGCGTGGTTCAGCGGGTCGATCTCGCTGGGCTGAACCGTATGGACATAATAAAACAGAACCGGCATAGGTCACGCACTTCTCGGCAAACCCCATTCGGAACGCTTAAACCCACAAAACCCCTATTTCCTTAAAAGTCTATCCCAAAAAGTCCCCCTCTCCCTCTGGGAGAGGGTTGGGGTGAGGGCAAGCCAACGTCGGAATCAATTGAGGAAACCGGCGGCGATTCGAGCCACTTTCACCCCCGACCCCTCTCCCGCCGAACGCGTGGGGGAAGATTATGGGATAGGCTCTACACTGGATCATTTTCTACGCTCACCGGCGCGATAAAGTTTACCCGCGATGCCAAGCCAGCTCAGCACTGCGGCACACACCGTTGCCCATTTTCTTCAGCTTGAGGTGCTTTTTTCATCGACGGTGAGCCCTTATCGCCAAAGGTCGTCATCGGCAAAGGGATGGAGCGGACCGGACGCCCGCGGCTTCGGCAAAATCTTGAGAATCTGTTCGGCCAGACGCAAGTCATCCTTAGTTGTGATCTTGATATTGAGTGGCGAACCCGACACGACATACACGGCCTTTCCCAGGCGTTCGACTAACTGCGCATCGTCCGTGGGGACAAAGTCGCCTCGCTTTTGGTAGGCCTCAAGCAGCCAGTCCCGCCGAAAGACCTGGGGCGTTTGGGCCTCCCACAACTTGTCCCGGGAACGAGTCTCGACGATCTTTCCGCTGTCATCGACCTTTTTCAGTGTCGCCGTCACGGGAACGGCAAGGATCGCCGCCCCGGTTTCCACCGCCTTTTGAAAAACGGCGTCAATCCAAAGGTCGCTGATGCACGGTCGGGCGGCATCATGAATGCAAACAAAATCTATCTCCTCGCGAACCCGCGTTAAGGCGTTAGAAACGGTGTCCACCCGTTCGCGCCCACCGTCCACCACCTCAACACCCAACAAGGCGATGTCGGCGCCAAAACGTCGGAGGAACTCTTCCCGATCGTCTGGGGCGATGGCCACGATGAGTTGCTTTACATCGTCGCGCTGGGTAAAGCGATGGAGCGAATGCAGCCACACAGCGCGCCCCGCAAGTGGCGCAAACGGCTTTTTGTAATGAGGATCACGAAAACGCGAACTGGCACCCGCGGCGGGCAAAATCACGGCAAATCGCGGCACGAAAACGCCTCCTCAAACCATCTCGAAAACACCCATCAACCAGATGCCCGGTCATGAGTCGCTCAGATTACCGTCAACCCTCTTAGACCCAAGCCGGGACTGGTCCTTGACTCATGATAAGACATGGGACCGCCTTTCTCCTAGAGAACCCGCGGAAAATGCGCTGTCGAAGACCGGGGGCGGTGGCCCGGGAAGGCGTAAGAGTCTATCCCAAAAAGACCCCCTCTCCCTCCGGGAGAGGGTTGGGGTGAGGGCAAGCGGTGGTCGGAATCGATCGAGAAAACCGGCAGCGACTCGAGCCACCCTCACCCCCGACCCCCCTCCCGCCAAACGGGCGAGGGGAGATCATGGGATAGGCTCTAAGTCGGTGTCGGCCAACAAGCCACTCCAGGCGGGGTTTCAGATTTCCTCACGCCTTGCTGCACAAAGCCGTTGCCGTCGCACTCGTTTTGCGGTAAATTAAAGGGTGCTGGTGGGATGAACACTCGGAAGAATCCCCAAACGGTAACGATTCCGGGGCGTGGCGCAGCCTGGATTAGCGCGCTTGCTTGGGGTGCAAGAGGTCACCGGTTCAAATCCGGTCGCCCCGATTCGTCGGCCGATCGACGCATCTGTCGATCGGCCTTTCTCGTTTCTTGTCTTGACGGTTGCCCGTGCCAGGGAATGAAAAACGCATAGCCGCTCGCCGAACACTCCTGCCTTCCGGTGGCAGCGTGCGATTGCAGCGGGGTCTCACGATTCGTGCAGAGATCGGGCTTGTCCTTCGCCATGAACCTCGAGTACGAAGCGCACAATGGGTTGGGTTGAGCGACGCGTTGCCTACAGTCTGAAGCGGGCGCGACACCGCATGGCCCGCCATGACGAGACAGTCCATTGGTGGTGATCACCCTTGGGGCAGCCTCGCATTGAGCCTGCCAGGAACGGATTTCGTCAAATAAAGGTAACTAAACTAGTGTAGTATTATTACTTGTCTTTTCCGCCTGATCGCGTAAAATGACCGGTGAAGTCGATCGCGTATCAGAACATTTAATAAACGCGATCAGGTAAGTAATTTATAGGATCGGTTTGTTTACGGGTTACTATCCATTTTTGAAGGAGCCTCAAACCATGCTTCACCAACAGATTGACTGGGAATTGGCCGAACGCGAGGCCTGGGCATTGCGACGGCAGAAGGGTATCCCCAACAATCGTCGGCTCTTTGTCCTAGCGTGCATGGACGAGCGGCTACCCGTGGAGGACGCCCTCGGCATCCGCGTCGGTGATGCCCATGTCTTTCGCAACGCCGGTGGCCTGGTCACCGATGATGCGATCCGCTCGGCCATGTTGACCACCCAATTCTTTGGCACCAAAGAAATCATCGTGGTCAATCACACCGAATGCGGCATGATGACCGCGACGGGTGACTATCTGACGAACCTCCTGCGGGAAAAAGGGATCGATCCTGATGCCGTGCAGGTTGACCCGGCCTTGCCCGAGCTGAAACTCCCGCCCGGTACTTTTCCCAAGTGGATCCGGACCTTCACCGATGTCGATGAAATTTGCTTGCGACAGGTCGAGCTTTTGCGAAGCTCACCCTTGATCCCCGCCGATGTCGAGATCCATGGTTACGTTTGGGAAGTCGAGTCGATGCGATTGCGTCGGCCGGGCGTCCGGCTGGCCGAAAAGGTAAACACCGCCAAGGCCATGGGGGCGCGCGGTTAACCGGTCTGGTCCGCTCGCCGCAAGATCGCTCGCTTCCCAGGTGTAACGCCGGGTCGAGAGTTCATCCCCCTGACCGTCAAGTGTCGGGAAAGGGTGGACAATAAACACCACCGCGGAAAAACGCGCGGAGGCCGGGACCCGCCTTCCTCGCAAATGGTGGGACGTTTCCAACGGCAGGACGCGGGGAACCGCGTCCCTCCCACTGATGTTACGTCTGCTGCAACCGGCGAAGGATGGCCTCCCGGTCGAAAACGCATCCGGCCCAGGGGCCGCCGCTGATATGTTGGAGCATCGCCCAAAGGCGGGTATCCTCCGGCAGGTGCTCGTCTGGTCGCAACTCGGGATGCGGGGTCCGCGACTTGAGGACGTGTTCGGCCTCTTCGGGCGAGAACTCACGCTCGGCATCACCCACCAGATTGATACTGCCCTGCAAGGCCCGGGTGTCGATCACAATCCGAATCCGGTCGCCATCGCGGACCTTGGCAATCGGACCACCGGTAAGGGCCTCGGGCGTGACCCAGCCGATGCACGCCCCGGTACTCACGCCCGAGAATCGGGCATCGGTGATGACGGCCACCTCATGTCCCCACGGTAGGTATCTCAGGGCGGAGGTGATTTGGTAGGTTTCCTCCATGCCGGACCCCATCGGGCCGCGACCAATCAAGACCACGACATCGCCGGGCTGCACCGGATGCGACGTTTGACCCTTGATGGCGGCGACGGCATCTTTTTCGCGGACAAAGACCCTCGCCCGCAGGACACGATCGAAGACCCCGTTGTCATCGAGGACACGGCGGTGGATCGCCGTGCTTTTGACCACGGATCCGCCGGGTGCCAAATTGCCCCGCGGAAAACATGATGTGCCTGTCATCCCCAAGGCCACCGCCCGATTTGGCGAAAGAATGACCTCGTCCGGATCAATGCCTGTCTCACGCCGCAAGAGTTCACGTAGCCGATGCCTCCGCGGCGATCGTTCCCACCAATCGAGGATTTCCCCCAAGCACCGGCCCGTTACGGTAAGAGCATCCAAACGGAGCAGTCCCAGGTCTCGCAAATGGAGCATAACTTCGGGGACCCCGCCGGCCAAATAAACGTACAAGGTGGGGTGGTTCTTGGGACCATTAGGTAACACATCGACAAGTCGCGGCACCTGCCGGTTAACGCGTTCCCAGTCTTCCAAACTGGGGCGAGGAAGGCCCGCCTCGTAGAGCACGGCGGGAAGATGCAGAATCAAATTCGTCGAGCCCCCGAACGCGGCATGGAGCACCATCGCGTTATGGGCGGCAGCCTCGGTCAAAATCGCCTTCCCTGCGAGACCCTTTTTCGCAAGATACACGAGGGCTTGGGCGGACCGTCGGGCAACATCGCGCCACAAGGGTTGACCCGAGGGGGCCAGTGCGCTGTGCGGCAAGGCAAGCCCCAGAGCCTCGGCAATCACCTGAGACGTGGCCGCGGTTCCCAGGAATTGACACCCACCCCCGGGCGAGGCGCAGCTGTGGCAAGCCGCGGCTTGGGCCTCCTCAAGCGTGATTTCATTTTGGGCATATCGGGCACCAATCGACTGGACCTTGGCGGTGTCCTCACCGCGGGTCGTGGGAAGCATCACGCCGCCGGGGACAATCACCACGGGCAAATCCCTCAGCCCGGCCAGGGCCATCATCATGGCGGGCAAGCCCTTATCGCACGTGGCAATTCCCAAAACGCCGACTGCCCTGGGAATCGACCGCGCGAGTCGCCGGAAGAGGATGGCCGCATCGTTACGGTAAGGCAAGCTGTCAAACATACCGGGCGTGCCCTGTGTGCGGCCGTCGCATGGGTCAGAGCAAAACCCCGCGTAGGGCATTCCGCCCAGCCTACGAATCTCTTTCGCGGCCTCGGCTACTGCCTCATCCAGCTCAAAGTGTCCTGTGTGATAGCCCAAGGCGATGGGTTTTCCTTCAGAATCCCGCAACCCTCCCAGCGTGCTCAGGATGACAAATTGAGGCCGACGAGTCTCGGCGGGGTCCCAGCCCATCCCGGCATCCTGGCTCATCCCAAAAAGATGACCACTAGGATCATACCGCAACATAGTGTCGTCAAACGGCAGCCGCCCCTCAGGACCTGGCCCAAAGACCTGGACCGGTTCCGGCACATGATCCGCCGCCTTCAGTGCGTCATATTCCTCAAAATCGCGGTAAGGATGACCTGATGCCATGCACAGCCTCAACAACTACAAAGGGACCTTAGCATCCTTGCCCGGCTCCTCGCGGACATATCGCGGGACCAAATACCCGGGCAGGCGTTTCCGTAGCTCTTCGATGATTTTCTTCCCTCGGTCCACGGGCACCTCAAAGTGATGGGCCCCCAGCACACGGTCAAGCTGATGAAGGTAATACGGCAAGACCCGCAGGCCGGCGATCCGCTCGTAGAGCGTCGCCAAGACGTCGGGGTCATCGTTTACCCCCTTTAAGAGGACACTCTGACACAAGAGGATGGCGCCGGAATGGCCCAACCGAGTAATGGCCTCCGCCACCGCGTCGTCGATCTCTTGCGGATGATTGATGTGGAATACGACAACCGACCGGAACGGGGCGCCTCTGAAAAGGGCGATGAGCTGCGGCGTAACCCGCTGGGGGATCACAACAGGCAGCCGAGTGTGAATCCGCACGCGCTGAATATGGGCAATCTGCGAAAACAAGGAAAACCAAGTCCCCAACTGCTGGTCGTCTATTAGGAGCGGTTCACCCCCGCTGAGGACGACCTCATGACAATCTGGCCGCGATTGGACATATCGGCAAATGGACGTGATATACCCATCCGACGTCGGGGGCGAGCCTTCCACATCTTGAGGGTTATTTGGCAGTTTGCGACTGCCGGTTTGGCGCGGTGAGGACGTCGGCGGAGTGTCGGGAAAGTATCGGCGGAAACAGTACCGGCAATGGACGGGACAAGCGCGAGTCGCTAGGATAAGAATTCGACCCTCGTATTTTGCCAAAACGCCGGGTAGGGGGCATGCCGACTGCTCCTGGAGCGGATCGGTGGAAAACCCCGGTTCCGCAGCCGTCTCAGGCATGGTAGGCAAGAACTGCCTGAGCACCGGATCGGCTGGGTTGCCTGGTTTGATTCGGGACAGCATGGGCCGGGGCAAGAGGAGTGGGAAATTCCCCATCGCCGTGCGTGCCTCGTCGGCCAGCTCCGGGGGAAGATCGAGGAGAGAACACAGTTCCGCGGGATCACGAATGGCCTGGGCAACGTGGATCTTCCACAAAGGCGTTCCCTCTCCGCCCGTCGTCCTGGAGGGTTCAGATTGACAAGCGATTTGATTTGGCATGGTTGATGGCGCTGTTGGCGTCGTGTTGGACATGCGACAGATTCGGTTCAGAGAACTGGACGCCATCCGCTGCCCGATGCCATTCAGTTGTTTTCTTGCCGCTTATGGTGATCATCGGGCTGGGGTAAACGGATTCCTAGCGAACTACGAATAATATGGGTGAAATAAAGCGGATCGGTATGCTCGTGACACCAGCCGACGCATCCCGTTTCGACAACCGATAACCGTATTGTAGGAAGAACTTTGACAAGCGAAAAAGGGTGTGACACGTGGCGACCTATAATACCAGTGAATTTCGGAAAGGACTTAAGGTCCAATTGGACGGCGAGCCCTATTTGATGATTGAGTGTTTCTTCGTGAAGCCGGGCAAGGGACAGGCCCTTTACAAGTGCAAGCTCAAGAATCTCATCCGCAACACGGTCATTGACCGCACGTACAAAAGCGGCGACACGATTGAGGCGGCCGACATTGAGGAAATCGACGCCCAATTCCTTTACCGGCAGGGCGATCAGTTCGTGTTCATGGACAACAATACCTTTGAACAGTACGAGCTGACCAAAGATCAGGTGGACGAGGCATGGAAGTACCTCAAGGAGGGCATGCCCTGCACGATGCTCCTGTTCAACGGCAAGCCGATTTCCGTCACGCCACCCAATCATGTGGTCCTCAAAGTAGAGTATTGCGAGCCGGGTGCCCGCGGAAATACAGCCACCAATGTCACCAAGCCATGCACGGTCGAGACCGGTGCTGAAATCATCGTCCCCGCTTTCGTGGAAATCGGGGACCTTATCAAGGTCGATACGCGGACCGGCGAGTACATCGAGCGCGTCAAGGCGGAATAGCGGCGGAACACCATTTCATGAGCTGGGGACGAGCACCTGATGATTTTCGGCCCACGGCCAATTGGGAGGTGCTTCGGCTTCGTGCTGAGTTACTGCGGGTAATTCGCCAGTTTTTCGATGAGCGTCAATTCCTGGAGGTCGAGACGCCCATCCTTTCGGCCGACACGGTGGTCGATCGCCATCTCGATCCCTTCTGGACGGCCGACGTGAATCGACCGGCGGACATTACGCCGCAAACGCGACTCTACTTTTTGCAAACCTCTCCCGAGTTCGGGATGAAGCGTCTTTTGGCGGCGGGCAGTCCCAAGGCGATCTACCAGATTAGCCGCGTTTTTCGCCGCGGAGAGTGTGGCCCCCTTCATAATCCCGAGTTCACCCTGGTGGAGTGGTATCGCGTAGGCGACGATTACCACACGGGGATGGACCTTCTCGCCGAGTTGTGCGAAGTCCTCTTTGGGCGGGGTCGTCCGAGGATTTATACCTACGGTGAGGTCTTCACACGATTCGTTGGCATCGATCCTTACAGCGCCGCTGCCGACCAACTACGGCAAAGGGCGGAAGCCTTGGGCGTTGCCTATCCAGCCTCACTCTCTCTGGAGGACCGCGACGGCTGGCTCGATCTGCTTTTTACTGAGAAAGTTCAGCCACATTTGGGACGGGAGCAGCCCGTCATCATCTGCGACTATCCGGCAAGCCAGGCGGCACTGGCCATCGTGCGGAAGGGCCCCCCGTCCGTGGCCGAACGCTTTGAGCTGTTCGTCAACGGTATCGAACTGGCCAACGGCTATCATGAGCTGCGCGATCCGGAGGAACTGCGTCAACGGATCACCACGGCCAACGCCCAGCGTACGAGAGAGGGCAAAAGCCCTCTTCCCCCAACGAACCGGTTACTTCAGGCTATGGAAGCCGGATTGCCGGCCTGTGTCGGCGTCGCATTAGGGTTTGATCGCGTGGTGATGATTCGGGCAGGGGCCAATTCGATCCGCGAGGTCCTGGCATTTCCCTTTGACCGAGCTTAGAGCCTATCCCAAAGTTCCCTCTCCCTCTGGGAGAGGGTTCGGGTGAGCGCGAGCGACCGTCGGAGTCGATCGAGAAAACCGCCAGCGATTCGAGCCACCCTCACCCCCGGCCCCTCTCCCGCCGAACGGGAGAGGGGCGGTTGTGCGATAGGCTCTTAGATCAAACGGCCTACGATTGCGGATAAACCTTTCGGCCACCGACCCAGGTTTCCAGCACTTGGGTATCGGCAATGTCGTCCACCGGACAGGTCAGGACATCTCGATCGATGATG
>Ga0209608_1001130_pt1 | contig 23117 bp, 22 predicted proteins | sample AD_UKC130_MetaG_FD_184428 | JGI IMG/M metagenome (GOLD analysis project Ga0209608, IMG submission 184428) | Active sludge microbial communities of municipal wastewater-treating anaerobic digesters from Canada - AD_UKC130_MetaG (SPAdes) (version 2) | ecosystem: Engineered > Bioreactor > Anaerobic... | reverse complement strand
GCGACAAGGATGACATCGTGGTGGCCGATCTTGATCTCGAGATGATCCGAACCACTCGCCATGTCTGGCAGTTCTTCCGCGATCGCCGGCCGGAAACCTATGAGCCTCTTGTGGACCTGTGAGAACACGCAGCATTGACTGGAGGTAAGGACGACGCATGGACGCAATGAGAGTTCTCACGACGCGGCGAAGCGTTCGTAAATACAAACCCGACCCCATCCCCCGGGAGGTTCTCGAGCAGATCGTGGATGCGGGTCGGCTGGCGCCGACAGCGCGAAACATTCAGCCCTGGGAATTTGTCGTGGTCACGGAGGCGGCCCGGCGAAAGCGTCTGGCCGACCTGACGGAGTACGGCAAGTTCATCGCCGACGCCCCGGCGTGCATCGTTGTGCTCTGCCGGGACACGAAGTACTTCTTGGAAGACGGCAGCGCCGCCACCACCAACATCCTCAACGCCGCCGCCGCTCATGGTCTGGGCAGTTGTTGGGTCGCCGGCGACAAGAAGCCGTATGCTGCGGATATCGTGGCCGCCTGCGGCGCGCCGCCCGAGATGAAGCTCATCGCGCTCATCGCGCTGGGCTACGCGGCCGAGATTCCTTCTCCGTCCAAGCGACCACTCAACGAAGTGCTGCACTGGGAACGATTCTGACCGTTCAACTTCGCCACCATGCGCCGGGGCCAGGCATGCTCATCCAACACTGGCCATACCTGGGCATCGCTTGCTTCCTGATCCTGCTCATACTGGCCCTTCGTCCCTGCCGCCGGCGCATTCGGGACGGCATGCTCGCGAGCGCCCGTGGCGACTTCGCCGCCGCCCGTGATGCGTACCTGTGGCTCGTGCACAGCCGCTCACCCGGTGCGCGACTCTATCGCTGGCTGAAGCCCGGGCAGAGCGAGTTGAACGTCGCCGTCGCCATGGCCAGCCTGGGCGAACACAGCGACGCTCTCGAGTGGTGCCACCGAGCCCTGAAACGCGCCCGCTTGCCCGCGGTGATCGCCTATTGCCACAAGGTCGCCGCCATTGTCCATGCCCACCAGGGAGATGAGCTCGGTCTCCAGGAACACCTGGCCGCTTTGCGAGACCTGGTCGCCCGCGGCTCTCAACCGGCCGACTTCTATTACGCCGATGCGGTCAGCCGCTACCACGAGCTCGGCCGCCTGGACCAATCCATACACTGGATGGGCGAGGCGATCACCTCATTGCGTCATCCAGCCTCGCCAGCCCTGTACAACAACATCCTGGAACTGCTTGTCTCCCTCGGGCAGTTTGACGCCGTGCTGGAGCTGACCGCTCCGCTGCTCGCCCCGCTGGACGCCCGGACGGATGTGATGGCTGGCCCGGAAACCCTGGCCGTCAAAGACTGCCTTCGCCGGGGTTTCCGGGCGGAATCACTGTTGTTCGGCTGCGAGGCTGCATACCAGACCGGGAAGCCGGATCGTCAGGCCGCTTTTGCCGCAGCCGCTCAGTCCGTAGCCGGAGAGCTCCCGGCGCACCGGGCCCGCGCCCTCGGGCAGGAAATGTGCGTCGCCGCCGCCCGCGGCGACCGCGAAGAGGTCGCCAGACTCCTCGAAGCTTTGGATCAGGTGGTCGGCGCGTACCCGGACAACCGGTACATCGCCGCGAACCGATCGCGCGATCTGGCCTTCGCCTACCTGCTGCTCGGTGAGCCGGAAGCGGCCATCGCCGAGTACCAAAAGGCATTACAGGGCCCGCTGGCCCACGTGCACCGATCGCACATCCATGCACGTATCGCCGAGTGCCTGGACGAGTTGGGTCGGCACGACGAGGCGGCTCGACATCGCCAGCACGCCCGCTCGCTGGCCCCGCTGGCCTTCTGGAACCATGCCGGCGCCGCCCCGCCCATCCCAGCGAACTACGTGTCGGAATGCGTGCGACGGCTGCGCGAGAGTGCTGACGGCGTTCCCACCGTCTCCGCAATGGATGCGCTCCCTCCGGTGGCATCCAAACTGGCCTGCGCGAGTTGGATGTTGGCCGTCCTGGCCATGCTGCCCGTGGTCGGCGCGATCTTCGCCCTCCCGCTGGGTGGAATCTCCGGAGTCTCGCTCTTGCGTCGCCGGAAGCTGCCGCACGATCGCAAAGTCGCCTTCGCCGGCCTCACGCTGGCCGTCCTCTCGCTCACATTCGCGGCGATCATCGTGCTGAATGTACTGAATGCTCGTCGCGCCGCCGTCGACACGGCTTCCGATGAGGATCTCGTTGCCCAAGTGGCCGCTGCCACCCGTGCGGCGGCAGAGGCCGCCGAGAGCGACAAGGATCAGCTCGACGACGCCATTTCACTCGCTGACGAGCACACCACAACGAGCGAACCCGCCGAATGGGCTGACTTCAGCGCAACCGTGGATGAAGACGCTCATCTCGATGAAGCGGGCGAGCCGGAGCCGGCCGGCACCGGTATTTACACAACCCAACTGCCGATCAACCTTCAGCGCATCGGGTTGTTCGTGGTGCTCATCATCTCGATCATGCTGCACGAGATCGCCCACGCCGTGGCCGCGTACTGGGCGGGGGATCCTACCGCTCGCGATCTCGGCCGCTTCAGCCTCCATCCTTTCCGGCACCTCGACTTGACCGGCAGCATCATCGTGCCGGGAATTCTGGCATTCACCGGCAGCCCGATCATCGGCTGGGCCAAGCCCGTGCCCATCAGCCCGCACCGCTTCCGGCATGAGCGGCGAGGGAACCTCGGTGTGTCGCTGGCCGGCGTGTCCATCAACCTTCTCCTGGCCATGCTCGCGGCCAATCTGATCGCCCTGCTATTGATCGGTCTGCGTTGGCACTGCCCGGAGTTCATGGTCGAAGGCAGACTGTTTCTCTTCGACTGGAGGCTCGTGGGCCTCGACGACCCGGCGCCGTTCGCAGCCATACTGCAGTTGCTGATGTTCTTCGTGTTCCTCAACGCGGTCCTGGCCGGCTTCAATCTTCTGCCCTTCCCGCCGTTGGACGGCTTCAATGCACTGCGTGCCTTGCTACCTGGCCCGCTGAGCCGGCTCGCGACGCGTTTCTCGGGTACGGGAATGATTATCCTGATCCTGCTGATCGCCATGGACTGGTTGCAGGGCTTGCTCATCCCCGGTGTGTTGTTCACCATGACTCTCCTGGCGTTCGTTCAGGGATTGGCCGGAGTGTAGCTTGTCACCGGTCAGCTCTCAGCTATCAGCTTTCGGCGAACGGCTATCAGCTTTCAGCGAAGAGCGCCCGTTGTTATGGTTGTGACATGGCGGTAGACTTGGGTGGGCGACGGAAAAGCCCGCGAGCTTTGATCCTGCCGGCCCGGGAAGCATCATGGCCCGACTGCTTATTATTCATCACGACAAGACAGCCCGCGAAATCCTGAAACTCAATGCCGCCGAACATGAGGTCGAGCTCGCTGGTGACATTAGCGCTGCCATGCGCGCCCTGCCCAAGTCGCCTCCGGACCTGATCCTCGTCAGCCAGGATTACCAGCAGGAACACGCGACGCGACTGTTGAAGTGGATGCGTGAGCAAGTACTCGACACGCCGGTCATCGTTTTGCTTGGCCGGGCCGGGGCCGTGTACAAGCCTGCGCTTCAAAAGCTGGGCGCCGCTGCCGTGCTGGACTACCCCCTGGATCGGACGCGTCTGAAAAGCCAGATCGCTGCCGCGCTAGAATCGGCCCAACAGGCTGCCGCCGGCCCGCCGCCCGTCACCGAAGAGGAGCTGCGCTCGAATCTCTCGCTCTTGGAGACATCGCTCAATCGCAACATGCGATGTGTCGCCGGCCGCAACCAGGTCTTCATTCAGTCCTTGCTCGCCGGCGTCATGCCCACTCGGCCGCGCATCTGCCTCCGCTGTCCGCTGCGAGCCGAGTACGGCATGCCGCGCGAGGTCTACTACGAGTACATCCGCGACGTCTGCTGCAAAGAACCCGACCGCTGCGAAGCCTTCCGCCGATTCCGCGAAACGCGCGAAACCGCATAATTCCGTTCCCGCGTCCGCAGATTGCGCAGCTTCTCGCAGATTCAGAAATGCAGTTAGTCAGCACGTCTTACGATAACCGCCGTCCTGCCGGGGGGCAGGCATCCCGCCCCCCGAAACAGGGCTCGTCATGCGCTCGCCGGGCTCGACAGGTGATGAGGAGCCGACTCTGGTTTATCATCCATTTGTGTCAGCGCGTGTCGAATGGCATCCTCGTCACGAACGTGAGCCAACACCGTGATCTGATCCCACCCCTGCAAACGCGTGCTGCCTTTGGGCACCACGACGTCGCTGCCTCGGGTGATCAGCGTGATCACCGAGCCGGGCGGCAGTTTCAGCTCGGAGATAAGCGGACCCGGTCGTCCCTCCGGCCCGGGGATGTCGACCACGATCAAGTCCATGTCGCTCGGAGCCATCGTGATCAGCTCGAGGTTGTACAATGGCTTGGGGCGAGACTCCGTCGAAAGCCCCAGCCGGCGGGCGACCACCCCCAAGGTCGAGCCTTGAAACGCCACCGACAGGATGACGACGAAGAACACCAGATTGAAGACGTCCCGTCCGACGGCCATTCCCTCCGCAAGCGGGTAGGTCGCCAGAATGATGGGAACCGCCCCGCGCAGACCGGCCCACGAGATGAACAACTTGTTCTTCGCGCCCAGTCCCATGCCGAGCGTGCCGAGCCAGACCGCGACCGGTCGGGCGATAAACGTCAGCACCACAAACAGCGCCACGCCTTGCAACCACAGGTTCGCCCACTGACGCGGATAGACCAGCAGCCCCATCATGACGAACATACTCGTATCAGCCAGCGTGGATAGCGCCGAAACAAAGTTCGCCACCCCTTGTTTGTGAACAAAGGGCTTGTTTCCCATGATGTATCCGGCGATGAAGACCGCCAGCATGGCACTGCTCTTGGTCAGTTCGCCCACGCTGTAAATCAGGAGGACGACGGAAAAGGTCAGGATGTAGTAGTGGCCACGGTCTTGCGGACGCAGGCGGTTGAACACGAAGGTGGCCGCATGTCCCAACAACCAGCCGACAGCGATACCGACGCCAAACTTCCAGGCAAACGACAGGACCACCATGTACCAGTGGCTTCCCCCGCTCGTGAGGGCGTGGATGGCAGCCAGGGTCAACAGGATGGCCATCGGGTCGTTGGCCGCACTCTCGATCTCGACCGTCGATGAGAGTTTCTGGGGCAGCGATTGTCGCCGAAGAATCGAAAACGTGGCCGCCGCGTCCGTCGATGAGATGATAACGGCCAGGAGCAGAGACTTTTCCAACGACCAGCCCAGCCCGGCCCATAGCACCACGAACGTTGTTCCTGCCGTGATGACCACGCCCCAGGTCGCCAACCCCGCCGCAGGCAAAGCCACCGCTCGGAAATCCTCGCGCCGAGTACTGAATCCGCCCTGGAAAAGAATGAAGATCAACGCCAGGTTGGCCATCTGGTTGGTCAGTTCGACGTTGTCGAAATCCCACCAGTTGAGCACATCACTGCCAAACAGAATGCCCGCCCCCAAGGCGATCAAAATGGTGGGGACGCTCCAACGATCCAGGAGGACCGCCACCAGGACGACCACCAGGAGGATCATGGGCGTAACCAAGTACACTGGATCCATGAACTTGCCATCCTCTGCCAACTGCGTATCGGCCGGTGCGACTATCCCTGGCCGACAATCCGGTACACCGGAACGGCGGCACATGTTATGGTTTTTTGGCCCTCATTCCCAGCTCGTCCGAGAGCAATTTCCGTGTCCCGATTTCGACACAGATCATACAAATGGCGGATCGGTCACCGCGGCCTGATTGCCGCTAAGCACTGACGGCACCCAAGTTTCGATTCAAGAACGTCGGGACTGGAACGACGCATAGTAGCTCCCGTACAAACGCCGCACGGCGGGAGCCTGGCGCGCCCCCGCCGACGTTTCTTGAGTCCGAAAAAGGATCAGGATAATTGAAACCGAAGGACGCGAAGGACACCGGTGCAGCCGTTCATCTTGACCCGCTCCGGGCGGCCGGCTGCCCACGCTGGCGGTGAGCCAACATCGCCTTCGTCCAGCCTCACGAGTTCACTCAGCCGTCTTGACAGAGGACCGTAAGCTCGCTAGTGTGTGTAGCTTGCGCTGAAGGCTTGCAGACCGCTGGCCCGGCAATCGGCCAATATTGCAAGCCTTTCTTACAAATGCCTGCCCCTTTCTGGCGGACCGGACGGCAGGCTCGCCCCGCTGAACAACGCGGATGACGGATGACGACAAGGGCTGACGAAACAGCCCGCAGGTAGTACGTAAAAAGAGAAAACGACATGGTACCAGTCTTCAAAAGCTCCAAGGCTCGAAAGAACAAGCGTCGCTCTCACCACGCGTTGCGGCGGCCGAACCTGGTCAGTTGCCCCAAATGCAGCGTCGCCAAACTGCCCCACGCGGCGTGCCAAAATTGCGGTTACGTCAGTAGTGACGTCGCCCTGGTGATGAAGACCGAGGAGAGCTGAGCCTCATGCGAATCGGTGTGGACGCGATGGGCGGCGATTATGCCCCGCGGGAGATTGTCCGCGGTGCGCTCGAGGCGGTGCCGCAATTGAACGGGCACCAGCTCGTCCTGGTCGGCGACCAGGCAGCGATCGAGGCGGAGATGAGCCGGCTCGATCAAGCTCCGGCCGCCGTCGAGATCGTACACGCCTCCCAGGTCATCGGGATGGATGAAGTGCCGGTCGAGGCGGTTCGCACCAAGCGGGATTCCTCGATCGTCAAGTTGGCCAACATGGCCGGCAAACATGAGCTCGACGCCATCATCAGCGCGGGCAATACGGGAGCCTTCGCTGCTGCCAGCCAGCTGCGCATGGGACTCATCCCCGGCGTGGTCCGCTCGGGCATCGCGGTCGTGCTCCCCTCCTTCACCGGCCCCATCGTCATGTGCGATGTCGGAGCCAACATCGCCCCCAAGCCGCACCACCTGTTGCAGTACGCCGTCATGGCGACCGGATACGCCCGCAACGTGCTGGGTGTGGCCAAGCCTCGCGTGGGCCTGCTCTCGGTCGGCCAGGAGGATCTCAAGGGTACGACGCTGGTTCAGCAGGCGCACGGGCTCCTGCGTCACTGCGACCGGATCAACTTTATCGGTAACGTCGAGGGCCGCGATCTGTTCCGCGGCGGGTGCGACGTCGTGATCTGCGACGGCTTCACCGGCAACATCGCGCTGAAGCTGACCGAGGGGCTCGCCGAAGGTCTGGTCAAGACCTTCGAGAAGGAGATTGCGCTGGCCAGCCCCGAGTTGTGCGAGAGCTTCCAGCCGGTGGTCCGGCGCGTCTGGGCCAACCATGACTATGCCGTGTACGGCGGGGCGCCTCTCCTGGGCGTCAACGGCGTGTGCATCATCTGCCACGGCAGCAGTTCTCATGTCGCGATCCGTAATGCGGTCCGGGTCGCCACAGAGTACCTGGAACGTGATTTGAACTCGATCATCGCCGCGGAACTGGCGGAAGAAGCCGCCGCCTCCCGGCCCAACTAAACAAGAACTATCCTGATGGCTCAACGAATTCCCATGATGATCCGGGGCATGGGTAGCGCTCTGCCCGCCCGGGTGGTGACCAATGCGGACTTCGAGAAGAGGCTCGACACCTCTGACGAGTGGATCCGAACCCGCAGCGGCATCCGCGAGCGCCGCTTCGTCGAACCCGGCCAGAACACGCTGACGCTGGCGGTCGGGGCGGCCCGGGCCGCCCTCGAAAACGCGGGCATGTCCGCCCAGGATCTCGATCTCATTGTCGTGGCCACCTGCACGCCGGCGTATCCACTGCCGTCCACGGCTTGCTTCCTGCAGGCCGAGCTCGGTTGCCGCCACATCCCGGCGTTCGACATGTCGGCCGCCTGCAGCGGATTCGTTTACGGCCTGGTCACCGCGGTCTCGCTTCAGCAGACCGGACACTACCGCAACGTGCTGGTGGTCGGCGCCGAGACCATGTCCGCCATCACCGACTTCGAAGACCGCAGCACCTGCGTGCTTCTGGGCGACGGAGCCGGTGCCGCGATTCTCGGCCCGGCCGACAACGACGTCAGCGGCCTGTACGACCAGGCTCTCGGTGCCGACGGAACGGGCGCCAAACTCATCTGGATCGCCGCCGGCGGATCGGCCGAGCCCGCTAGCGAAAAAACGGTCAACGAGCGGCTGCACTACATGAAGATGAAGGGCCGCGAAGTCTACAAGTTCGCCGTGACCAAAATGCAGGAGGTGCTCGCCGCGGCCGTCGAGCGAGCCGGCATCTCCATTCACGACGTCAAGCTCGTCGTGCCGCACCAATCCAACCTGCGGATCATCGAATCGGCCGCTGAGAAGCTCGGTCTGCCCGAGGACAAGGTCGCGGTCAACATCGATCGCTATGGCAACACGTCCGCCGCGTCCATTCCGCTGGCCCTCGACGAGGCCTGGCGGGCCGGTCGCGTGAGCCGCGGAGACTGGGTGCTGCTGGCCGGCTTCGGCGGCGGGCTCACCTGGGGAACCGCCTTGCTGCGGCTGTAATCACGGGAACAGAGAAAAATGCCCAAAACTGCAGTATTGTTCACAGGTCAGGGCGCCCAGTCGGTGGGCATGGGGCGCGACATCGCCGAGGCCCGTCCGGCAGCCCGCGAGATCTTCCAACGAGCCAATGAAGTCGTCGGGTACGACTTGGCCGCCCTGTGCTTCGAAGGCCCGGCGGAGAAGCTCGAGCAGACCGACATCCAACAACCGGCCATTTTCACCACCAGCGTGGCCATCTGGGAAGCCATGGGCGGCGCCGCCGGCCTTCCCGAGGCTCCGGTCGCCATGGCTGGACTGAGCCTGGGCGAGTACACCGCGCTGTACGCCGCCGGGAGTGTTTCGTTCGAGGATGCCCTTCGGCTGGTCAAACGCCGCGGCGAATTGATGCAGATGGCCTCACAGTCGCCGCCGAGCGGCATGGTCAGTATCATGGGCCTCGAACCGGATCAGGTCGAGGCACTATGCGGGCAAGCTGCTGCAGCAGGAATCATTCGGCCGGCCAATTATAATTGTCCGGGCCAGATCGTGGTCTCGGGCGAGAAGGCGGCCTGCGAAGCCATTACCAAGCTCGCGGAAGAGGCGGGCGGGCGAGCCGTTCCTCTCAAGGTGGCGGGAGCGTTCCACTCGCCGCTCATGCAGCCGGCAGCCGACGGCTTGGCCAAGGTGCTGGCCGAAACGCCCTTTACCACGCCGAAGGTTCCCGTGGTGGCCAACGTCAATTGCGAGCCCCACGGCAGTGGCGATACTATTCGCGAGTGGCTGACCCAACAGCTCACGCAGCCCGTGCGATGGCAGGCGTCGATGGAACGGCTGATCGCCCAGGGCGTCGAGCAGTTCGTCGAGATCGGTCCGGGACGGGTGCTGACCGGTCTCATGCGGAAAATCGCCCGCAAGGCCCCCGTGGTCAACATCAGCACGGCGGCCGACCTGCCCCAGTGAGGGGCGGACCGGCCGCGGCAGCGGCAGTAACGGATTCGCGGTGAGTTCGTGTTCGAGCCGATCGGCTGGACGAGACAGACGAGGATCTACAGCATGAAGCAACTTGCCAACCAGATCGCCGTCGTGACCGGGGCATCTCGAGGATTGGGCCGCGCCATCGCCTGGACTCTGGCCGAGCAGGGCGCCACGGTCGTCGCCGCCGCGCGAACCGCGGACAAGCTCGCCGACCTCGCCGGCGAGGCCAAGGCCGCCCAACTGGCGGGGACCATCGTTCCCCGCGCGCTGGATGTGACTGACCGGGCCGCCGTCGAGGCCTTCGTCGAAGCCGTCGTGGGCGAATTCAAGAAAATCGACATCCTGGTGAACAATGCCGGCATCACCCGCGACTCGCTGCTCATGAACATGGAAGACGAGCAGTTCGACGAGGTTATGACGGCCAATCTCAAGAGCGTGTTCTGGCTGACCCGCATTACCAGCCGGTACATGGTCCGGGCCCGCTACGGCCGGATCGTCAACATTAGCAGCGTTTCGGGGGTTTGTGGCAACGCCGGCCAGAGCAACTACGCCGCTTCCAAGGCCGGCCTGATCGGGTTCAGCAAGTCGGTGGCCAAGGAGTTCGCCCGCCGCAACATCACTTGCAATGTGATTGCCCCGGGCTTCATCACTACCGACATGACTGACGTGTTGCCGGACAAGGTCAAGGAAGAGTATAAACAGATCATCCCATGCCGCCGGTTCGGGGAGCCCGCCGACGTGGCCGCCGCGGTCGCGTTCTTCGCCTCCCCCGCCGCCCAGTATATTACCGGGCAGGTGCTGGCCGTGGACGGCGGCATGACCATGTAGGTCGTTACGAAACGTCGCGGGTGGGCGAGACCGGGGTCGGCCCGGTCCATCTGCGGCATGGCAGTGGACACTGGAATGGTCCCGTCCACGCAAGGATCGCGTGGGACCGACAGGTCAAGGGACCGGCATGATAGGAGGTTCTGCGGTGACGAGCGCGGAAATTGAGGACAAGGTTTTCACCATCGTGAGCGAGCAGATGGCCATCAACAAGGCCGAGATCACCCGCGAAACGTCGTTCGTGAACGATCTCAACGCCGATTCGCTGGATATCGTCGAACTCGTCATGGAGTTCGAGGACAACTTCGAGATGAGCATCCCGGACGAAGAGGCCGAGAAGATCAAGACCGTGGGTCAGGCCATTGATTACATCACGGCCAACTACGGGGACGCGGCCAAGGCGTCCTGAGCAGGCGGCGACCAGGCGGAGTGCCGCGCGATGACCTGAGCGGCTCCGGTCCGGCGCGGGCGCCAGATCCTCGCGCGGACCGAGCCCTGCGCACCGGTCGTTCTCTGTCCGGCCTCGCAACGACGGTATGGGTTCTCACGTTCAGGAAAAAGGATTCCGGATGTCTAGACGGCGCGTTGTCATCACGGGTATGGGAGTGGTCTCCCCCCTCGGTCATTCAGTCGATGAGTTCTGGGATAACCTCGTCGCCTGCAAGTCCGGCATCACCCCGATCACGCTGTTTGATCCTTCCATGTTCGAAACCAAATTCGCCGGGCAATGCGCGGACTTTGATCCCACCCGGTGGATTGACAACAAGGCGGTCAAGCGGCTGGACCGGTTTGCCCAGTTCGCCCTGGCCTCGGCGATTCAGGCCGCCGCGGACAGTGGGCTCGATTTTTCCAAGGAAGACCCCTACCGCATCGGGGCGATCGTCGGTTCGGGGATCGGGGGCATTGGGGAACTGCAAGCCCAGACCTATCGCCTGAAGGAGAAAGGCCCCGGCAAGGTCTCCGCCTTCACCATTCCCAAGCTGATGGTCAATGCGGCGAGCGGGAACATCACCATCCAGTTCGGGCTGCACGGCCCCAGCACGGCGGTCGCCACCGCGTGCGCCAGTGCGACCAACGCGATGAACGATGCCCTGCGGACCATCCGCCGGGGCGAGGCCGACATCATGTTCACCGGCGGCAGTGAAGCCGCCGTCACGGAACTCAGCGTCGCGGCGTTCAACGCCATGCACGCCCTCAGCACGCGGAACGACGATCCCGCCCGGGCCAGCCGTCCGTTCGACCGCGATCGCGACGGATTCGTCCTGTCCGAAGGCGCCGGTATCTTCATCTTCGAGGAACTCGAGCACGCCTTGAAACGCGGTGCCCGCATCCACGCCGAGGTGCTCGGTACGGGCGTCGGGTCGGACGGTGGCCACATCACCCAACCCGACGAAAACGGTGCCTACGCCGCGGCAGCCATGCGAGCCTGCATGGAAGACGCCGGCGTCAACCCCGACGAGATCGACTACATCAACGCCCACGGCACCGGCACCAGCCTGGGTGACATCGCCGAAACCAAGGCCATCAAGCAAGTTCTGGGTGACCACGCCCGCAAGGTGGCCATCAGCAGCACGAAATCCGCCATCGGGCACCTCTTGGGTGCCAGCGGGGGCGTCGAGCTGCTCGCCACCGTCATGGCCATCAAGCACCGGACGGTGCCGCCCACCATCAACCTCGAGAACCCGGATCCGGAGTGCGACCTGGACTACGTACCCCGGCAGCCTCGGGACATGCGTATCCGCCGTGCCATGAGCAACTCGTTCGGGTTCGGCGGACACAACGCCTGTATCCTGGTGGGCGAGTACACCGGATGAGCCTGTGGCCGATGTGAAGATAAACACGACGAGGCAGGCCGACGCGGCCTGCCTCGCTCCGTTTTTACCCGTACCAGCCAGTCAAGTCGATGGCCTCGATCCGCCGATATTACCGAGTAACCGATGCTCTGCGCCCTGTGTACGTGCACCCCGGCGGGAGCCGGTATGACGTGGGATAGGAATGCCTGAGACGCAGCAAGACATCGACGCCCTGCTGGCGGAGGTCAACGCCCTGGCGGAAGAAGCCGTTGCCAGCATTGGCGGCGGCGAGGACCTCGCGCCGATGCGTGCCCCGAGCGCGTCCGCCACGGCCGCGCCCGCCGCTGCTGCCGCCGGCCGCCCGGCGTTCTCGCCCGACAAGCCGATCTCTCCCTTACTTCGCAGCGGCCGGATCCCCGGCACCCCGCAACCCGTGCAAAGCGAGGACATCTCGCGCATCCTGAACATCGAAGTGCCGATCATCGTCCAGCTGTCCGAGCGGACCATGCCGCTGTCGGAAATCCTCAACCTCACCACCGGCTCCATCATCGAGTTCGACAAGCCGGCCGACAGCGAACTCGAGTTGCGAGTCAACAACAAGTGCATCGGCAGCGGCCAGGCCGTCAAGGTGGGCGAGAACTTCGGCTTGCGAGTGGTGCGCATCGGTTCCCTCCGCGAACGAATTAAGGCTCTTGGCGAGTCGTGAGATTCGTCCCGCACGCATCCGCTTTTTTCTTGATTCTCGGTCCTGATCGTTTATCGTCTGACGGCATGTCCTCGGACTCGCCACTGGTTCCCCCCGTCTTCCGCGGTCATATCGGCCGGCGCATCCGCTACTACCGAATGCAAGCCGAGCTCACGCAGAAGGAGCTTGCCCGGCGGGCGGGAGTCAACCAGGGCTTTCTCAGCGAGATCGAACGCGGTTATCGCAAGCCCTCGCCTTCATCCCTGCGAGCCCTTGCGGTGGCGCTCGACATCGCTCCGGCAGTCCTGATCGGCGAAAGCCTCGAGCACGATGCCCCCCAGCCGCTGGAGATGCGGGGCCTTCCCCTTTTCGGGACGATCCCCGCCGGGCCGCCGTCCCGCAGTGACGAACAACAGGAGCTGTTTCCCGTACTTCGCCATTTATGGGCCCCTAACCGCTACGTCCTGCGGCTAACCTTCGACTCGATGGAGCCCACGCTCAAGCCTGGCGACCTGGTGCTCGTCGAGTACCGCCCCGGCGTCAATCCTGAGCACGTCCAGGGCCGTATCTGCGCCTGCCTGATCGACCAAAACCCCACGCTCAAACGCGTCTGGGTCGAGCGGCGACAGGACCACACCCTGGTCATTCTGCGGGGGGACAATCCCAGCATCTCACCCATCGTGGTTGATGAGAGCACCAACTTTGCCATCCAAGGAATCATCACTCATCTGGTCAGCCGCGCCCTGTAGCGCGTCGTAAGCCTCTAAAACATCCGAACTTGGAGCAGAATACAGCGTCCCCGAGCGTGCCTCCGTCTCTGTCTTGCGGGTTAAACCTTTGTCGTTTCAAGGGTTATTGAATGCTGCGGGTCTGCCGACTCCGACGGAAAATCCTCGGAAATGCCTGTTGAAAAAGGGGCTTGAATGACGAAAACCATTGCGGTAGGATAACTTGCGAATGTTGGACCGGCGTTGCCCACTTCTGCCGGACCACATTCCGGGAACGTTTCGATTTCAGTTGCCGACCGGCGAAGTCGCCGGCGGATTCATGACGCGAGCGTAGTTTGCGCTGAGGCCGGCCATGCAGACGATCACGAAAAAAGAACTGATTGATCGGATTGCTGAGAAATCCTCCCACAAACGCGTGGTGGTCAAGAAAATCATCCAGAACTTCCTGGACGAGATCATCGACGAGCTCGGCGCAGGCAACCGCCTGGAGTTCAGAGACTTCGGTGTGTTCGAAAGCCGTGTTCGGGCGGCTCGCACCGCGCAGAATCCCAAGACGCTGGAGCGTGTGTCCGTGCCCGCCAAACGCACCGTCAAGTTCAAAGTCGGTCGGCTCATGAAACTGCGACTCGGCGGCGAAGACATCAGCGAGGCCCGCGCCATCCGCGACGCAGAGGAGTGACGCGGCCCCACTCCTTCATCCGGGTTATGCCGAAAGTGTTAGCGCGCGTTCCCGGCGGACGACAGATGATCCCCTATGGGCGGTAAAATGAGCCGCCCCAGGTGACTACTTCTTCAAACCATGAGCGCTTTCCCTCTTGACGCATTCCAGAATAGTCGGTATATTTTTCACCAATGGAGATTGAGTCTCAATTAGTTCGCACGGGAATGGGAATCCTAGGCAAGCGGATGCGGCGTCGCTGGGGCTGGGGTCGGCACAGGACCCAGCGGTCATCCAACACCGTCGAAAAGTCGTGCCGCGCCGAGATCAGCGCCAATCGGTTGCCCCTGCCACATGCCCCTGCGGGCATCGATCTGTGCGTGACCTCGCTCGACGCCAACGGCCATACGCAGCGGCTGCGCGAACTCGGATTATTTGAGGGGCAGCGGGTGCGGGTGTTGTCTGCGGGCAATCCCATGATTTGCCAAGTCGGCGACTGCCGGTTCGGACTGTGCTCCCGGCTCGCGGATTGCATTCTCGTCGAACGCTTGCCCCAGGTTTCCGCTCAGTCCGCCTGACCATGGCTACTGCAGTTCATCCTGACCGGCCTTCCTGCGCGGCGCGAACCTTCCACGTCGTCGTCGCGGGCAACCCCAACTGCGGCAAGACCACTATCTTCAACGCCCTCACCGGGCTGCGGCACAAGGTCGGTAACTACTCTGGCGTCACCGTCGAAAAGCGCGAAGGCACCATGCTGGCCGACGCCGGCATCCAGCTCGTCGATTTGCCCGGCACCTACAGCTTGGCCGCTCACAGTCCTGACGAGGCCGTCGCCCGGGACGCTCTTCTCGGGCAACTGGCGGACATGCCGAGTCCCGACGCCGTGCTCATCGTCGTCGACGCGGCTCACCTCGAACGAAATCTCTATCTGGCCACACAGGTGCTCGAACTCGGCCTGCCCACTATCGTGGCCTGCAACATGATGGACGTCCTCGAGCGAGCCGGACATCGACTCGATCTCGAAAAGCTCTCGCGTGCACTCGGCGTGCCCGTAATCGGAACCGTCGGCGCCAAGGGCGGCGGCATTCCCGAGCTTCAAACCGCCATTGTCAGGACTTGTCGTGAAGGGGGGATGGTCAGCGGCCGTAAGTGGAGAGCGTCTGATGCCGTCGAGGGCGAGATCGCCACTTTGACGCAGGCCATCACCGCCCTGCCGCATGCCCCTGCGTGCGCTCCGGAGGGCTTGGCCGCGTTGCACCTGAGCAACGGTCACGCGCCCGTGGGCAGCCGAACCCCAGCCGCCGTCGCATCGGCTCTCGACGCCGCCCGCGCACGACTCGCCGAGCGTCAGATCGACGCGGCTCGCGAACTGACCGTCGCCCGCTACGCCTGGATCGCCCAGGTCGTTCGCGACTGCCTTACCCGAGCCCCCGGCGGCGGAGACTCCCGCACCGACGCCATCGATCGCATCCTCACACATCGCGTCTGGGGTCTCGTGATCTTCGCCCCCATGATGGCGCTCATGTTCTACAGCATCTTTGTGGCCGCCGCCCCCCTCATGGATCTGATCGAGGCCATCTTCGGCCAGTTGCGCATCTGGGTCTCGGCGGTCATGGCCCCCGGCATCCTCCGCGATCTGATCACCGATGGCGTGCTGGCCGGTGTCGGCAACGTCATCGTGTTCTTCCCGCAGATCTGCATCCTCTTTTTGTTCATCGCCGTGCTCGAGGACACCGGCTACATGGCCCGGGCTGCCTTCCTCATGAACCGCATCATGAGCCGCGTCGGCCTGCACGGAAAGAGCTTCATTCCGCTGCTGTCGAGCCACGCCTGTGCCGTGCCCGGCATCATGGCCACCCGCACAATCGAGAACCCTCGCGACCGACTGGTGACCATTCTCGTGGCTCCGCTTATGGGCTGCAGCGCCCGCATGCCTGTCTACACGCTGCTGATCGCCGCCTGCCTGCCTGGCAGCGCCTGGGTCAAAGCCGTGGTCCTGCTGACCATGTACGGCCTGGGCGTGGCGACGGCTCTGGTCATGGCCACCCTGTTCAAGAAGACGCTCCTACGCGGCCCCGCTCCGGCCTTCGTCATCGAGCTGCCGCCCTATCACTGGCCGCAGTTGCGGAACGTGGCCACCGTGATGTGGGAGCGCAGCAAGCTCTTCCTCACGCAAGCCGGTACGATCATCCTCGCTCTGACCATTGTGATGTGGGCGCTCATGAGATTCCCGGGCGACCCCGTCAGTGCCGAGCGATTTGCCACCCAGCGAGCGGCCATCGAGCAGGCTGCGGGCCCCGACATGCACGAGCAACTGTTGGCCCTCGAGCATGAGGCCGCCTCCGCACAGTTAGAGGCGAGCCTGGTCGGCCGGCTGGGCCATCTCATCGAGCCCGCGCTCAAGCCGCTGGGCTACGATTGGAAGATCGGCGTGGCCATCATCGCCAGCCTCGCCGCACGCGAGGTGTTCGTCAGCACCATGGGCGTGGTCTACAGCGTGGGCGAAGCGGACGAAGAGTCCAAGCCGCTGCGCGAACTGCTCGCCGCTGCGACCTGGCCTGACGGCCGCCGCGTGTTCACGCCGCTGGTCGCGGTCGGGCTGATGATCTTCTACGTTCTGGCCTGCCAGTGCACTAGCACGCTGGCCATCGTCAAACGCGAAACCGCTTCCTGGCGATGGCCGCTGTTCATGTTCGCCTACATGTCCGCTCTGGCCTACATCGCCGCCTTGCTCGTTTACCAGATCGGTTCAGCTCTGGGGCTGGGCACGTAAGCGCACTCACGTCGTCTCGCCCGCATCACACGGCACTGCCCTCGATTACCGGATGCATCCCGCGTCACGGGACTCACGTGTTGACACAGGCAACCGCTTGCCGGAGGATGGCGGCGATACTTGACAGACTGCGAAGCACCGGTTGACTGCTCGGCGGTCCTGGTGCAAGATCAGGCCTGTTTCCCCATCATCAACCCAGGAGGAGCACTTCAGTGGCCAGCAAGAACACGACAACTCGGCGGCGGTTTCTGTCTCTTTCGGCGGCCGGCGTCGCCGCCCCCTACATGATCACCAGTGGTGCGCTGGGTTCCAATGGGCGCCCCGGAGCCAACAGCCGGATCAACATCGCGATCATCGGCACCAACGGCCAGGGCCAATACAACTTGAACGAACTGCTCAAGCAACCTGACACATCCATCGTCGGCATCTGCGAGCTCGACCCGGCCCGCCGCAATCAGGCCATCGCCGCCGTCAACAAGGCCGCCACGCAGCCCGAGGATGCCGGACGGCATGACCCCAAACCCTACACCGACTATCGCGAGGTGCTCGCCCGTAAGGACGTGGACGCCGTGCTCATCGCCACCACGCCGCACTGGCACTGCCGCATGGCGGTCGACGCCGCCGAGGCGGGCAAAGATTTCTACCTCGAAAAGCCCATGAGTCTGTATCCGGCCGAAACGCTGGCCATCAAGCGAGCGGCCGAAAAGCACCAACGCATCACGCAAATCGGCACGCAGATCCACGCCACCGAAAACTATCGCCGCATCGTCGACGTTGTCCGCTCGGGCGTGCTCGGCAAGATTTCACTAGGCCGCACGTTCCACGTCTTCAACCTGGGCCGCCAGGGCATCGGCCGTGCAACCGATACCAAAGTGCCCGAAGGGCTCGATTGGGACATGTGGATCGGTCCGGCCCCCATGCGCGAGTTCAACCCGCTGCTCTACAAGGATTCCGCTCACCACCCGTCGTTCATGGCCTACAGCGGCGGCTGGACACCGGGCATGGCTCCCCACATCGTGGATATCCCCTTCTGGGCACTGGAATTGGACTACCCGCTGTACACCTACAGCTCGGGTGGCCGCTATCTCATCGACGACGACGGCGACGCTTACGACATGCACGAAGTCACCTGGCAGTTCCCCGGCTTCACGCTGACCTGGTGCTCGTCCATGATCAACAGCTATGCCTACACGCTCCAGGGCAACCAGGGTTGTCATCGCCGCCGCGGCATCTACCTGCACGGCGAAAACGGCACGCTCATCGGCGACTACGGCGTACTCCAGGTCGAACGCGAAGCCTGTTTCCTGCACAAATTCGATCTCAAGGACGTGCCCGTCACCACGCCGCGCTCGCCCGGCCATCACCGCGAATGGCTCGACGGCATCCGCAGCCGTCAGCAGCCCAGTTGCCACGTGGGCTACCACGCCAAGATCGACATGGCCCTGACGCTCTCGCTGCTTTCGCTCCGGCTCGGCCGCTCCATCCAGTTCGATCCCAAGACCGAGCGAATCGTCGGCGACGACGAAGCCGCCCGGCTGGCGATTCCCGAGTATCGCTCGCCGTGGCGATTCCCCACAGAGTATCTGTGAGACTACAGACCTGAGACCTGAGGCTTGAGTGCACGCGAAGTCGGTTTGCCTCGTCACTCGAGTCTCAGGCCTCAGGACTCCAGCCTTGAACATCGCGCTCAGTCTGGCGAGAGTCTGCACGTTGAACGGTCTGTTAATCTTGTAATCGTGCAATCTGTGGATCATCCTCCTCGCCAACCGGAGCGCGCACTGTGATCACAAGTGTGGATTGTCCACAGATTTAAGATTGCGCAGATTTGAAGTCCAGGCCTGAAACCTGAGACTTGAGGCGTGAGTACACGCGTAACCTGTGGGCCTCATCACTCAAGCCTCAGGACTCAAGCCTTTCCAGAGGTCGGACATGGCACACAAAACGTGGAACATCGCGATCGTGGGGCCCGGCTGGGCGGCGGGGGCCTATCTCGAAGTCTTTCGCAAGCGCGACGACGTCCGCGTCACGCACGTGGTGAGCGCGACAAAGCAAGGAGCGCAAGCCTTCGTCGAGCAACACAATCTCGACGCGGCTGTCCACGACCGTCTCGAAGACGCCCTGGCCGACCCGTCGCTGGACGTGGTGGGTATCTACACGCCCCACCACCTGCACGCCTCTCAGGCCATTGCGGCCGCCAATGCCGGCAAGCATCTGATTAGTGTCATCGTGGGGGGAACGGTCAGCGCGTTGCCGTACGCGGGGCGAGCTGACAACCGACAACCGCTGGCTGATAGCTGAAAGCTGACAGTTGACAGCTACTTCACGCCCGCGTTCTGCGGGGACGACGGACCAGCACGCCCGCCCCCAGCGCGAGCAGCGTCAGGCATGCCGGCTCGGGCACCAGGCTGACGCCGTCCAGCATGAGGCGGTGGTGTCCCGGCGAGTAGTTGTTGCCCGTCTGGAGTTCGAACCGGATCCGCAACTGTGTGTAGGTGGTGTAGTCGTTCAGATCGAAATGCATCAACTGCCAGCCGTCCGTGCCGTAGCGCATCCCGTTCTGCGCGCCGCCGAAGGTAACCAGCCGGTAGCTGCTGCCGCCCGGACGCCGCTCCTCGAGCGTGACCCAGGCCCAGGAGCCTTGCCCCTGTCCGTACGGGTTGTGCGGGTTCAAATCCACGTTGAGCCAGAACCGCAGAACCGTATCCGTGTCGGTAATGGAAATATCCTGGAAGATCGAGTGGTTCGAGTTCGGATGGCCGTCATGGTGCAGAACGGCAAAATAGTTGCCCTCTGCCGGCAGTACACTCGGCGGTGCAGGCTGATATGCCGGATTGGGCGGAGCCTCCGAAGCGACGAACCGGCCCCAGGTGGCCCAGGGATTGGACGGGTCTCCGACTGCGATGCCCGGAGTCCAGCCGGTCAGATCGCCGGTTTCAAAGCTCCCGTTAACCACGGGACCGCCCGCAGCGCCCCCCGCGCACACGAGCACCACAACCATCACAACACGGTAAAACATGCCTGGAATGGACCAGCAGAAGACCGTGCGGGCCCTCTTCCCCTCCTCGAAGCCGGTTGGGCGACAAACCGTCTCTTTGTATTTCTTTCGCGTGAAATCGCGACATGTCAAGTACGAAACAATGTCTCCCCTAACGAAAGCCCGTCTTTCGGCTCGCCAGGGGAGACAAAAAGGTGTGCCCCGGGGCGATAACCCCAGTATTGGGACCAGAACCAGTCTCGTCAGCCGCCCCGGACCCCGCCATGACTCATCCGAATCTCGTCCACCCGGACCTCGTCATTCGGATTTCGTCATTGGGCATTCGTCATTCTGGCTTCGGCCCTGCCGCTCATTTCTCCGCCGGCTGCTTCAGCCCGGCCAGACGCTGAGCCAGCGGAGCCAGGGGCGGCAGATCGTTCGTCGGCCGGTCCAAGTAGAAGTACGCGCAGCTCGACCAGTCGTCCTGACGCTCGAACAGTCCGTACTCCGCGATGCCGCTGTCCGGTGACATATCCACCTTGACCAAGCCGGGGCCCGCCTTATAAATCGTCCGGCCCGCCTCGTGCATCTGCTTGCGGTTATCGGGCGCCCAGCAGCCGATCTGCTGGATGGTGACGCGGCAGTCCTGGTGGAAGTAGACCGGGTCGGGCACATGTAACCGATAAAAGCTCCACCAGTTCTTGATACCGTCGGCGTAGTTGCAGCCCTGGTACAGATTCGAGTACGGCCCCTGGCCCCAGCCCGTGCCGATATAGTCTTCTGTACCCGTGCCGCATAGTGTCGGATATTGTTCATCGCCGTCGAGGTAGATCTTCACCTCGCCTTCGCCCCACCAGGACGCGAAGTAGGTATCCATGTCGGCGATCACGCCCAACACGCAGCCGAGATATCGGCCGCGGCCCCGAACCTTGGGCAGAATCTCGAAGTCCTTCTGTAGCGTGGTCGGGTTCTCACGCCGCCAATGGGCATGAAAGTACAGGCTGTTGTCGGGCAGCCGGTCGCCGATGGTGTAATCCACGTCGTAAAAGAACATGTCCAGATAGTGATCGCTCTCGTTGGTGACCTCGATCTTCATGCCCGTGCGGAAAGGCATGGGAATGTAGCAGTTGAAGCTGCGGCCCTCGGGGTTCGAGAACAGCGCCGACTCGAACGGGTGCGACATGCGGCCGAGGCTCTGGCAGAAGAAGTCGCCCAGCGGCGCCGACACGGCCGGCTTGTCCGCCCCGTCCCAATACATGTCGATGCGAATGCCGCGAAGCGTTTCCGGGATGCGGTCGTTGATGGTCACCCAGATCCGCCGCACCATGCCGCTGGTGCCCTGGACTTCGGCCAGGACCTTCTTCTCGCCAGGGTGGAAATGAAAACTGGGCGAGCCCTTGCGGCCGGCCTTGGCCTGACCGCCCGCCCCCTTTTCACCTTTGAAGTTCTCTGAACTCGCCCAGCGCGTCTCGACCCCCTCGGGAACGACGAACAGCGGCTCGGGCACCAACTGGGCCCGCACGCCGCTCGCCGCTGAGAGGCTCAGTCCAACCGTCGCAATCGCCAGAGCGTTGATCCGCATCATTGATCTCTCCCCGTCAAACTTGGACAAACTTCTCCGCCTTGACGCCGCAGATCGGGCACTGCGCCGGCGGTTTACCCATCTCGATGTGGCCGCAGATCGGACACAGGTAGAACTCGGCCGTCTCGAGGTCCTTGCCCTGCCGCGCCGCCTCCAGCGCCAGGGCGTACAACTTCGCGTGCACTTCCTCGGCCTTGACCGCAAAGCCGAACATCCGCTTGGCCTTGTGCCCCTCGGCTTCGGCCTGCGTGAGCATGGGCGGGTACATGTCCTTGTACTCGTACGTCTCACCTTTCACCGCCGCCTCGAGATTCTCGGCCGTCGTCTTGACCTCTCCCAGCGCGTTCATGTGTCCTTCCGCGTGGATGCGCTCGGCTTCCGCCGCAGTCCTGAACAGCCGGGCGATATTAGGGAATCCGTCCTTCTCGGCCTTCTCCGCGAACATCGTGTACTTGCGATGGGCCTGGCATTCGCCCGCGAAAGCTTCCCACAGATTCTCCGTCGTGCTAGGCATGTTGATACTCCTGTGTATGAAAACCACGATTCCGAAGAAACGACCGAAGTATTGCTCTTGTTGGGGGGGCGGGCGTCTCGCCCGCCTCTTCCCCTGCTGATGCCGATTGCGTCGCTATCGGCCAAAAAATGACGCCGCACTCATCCCGGCCGTTGTCGCCGTTGTCGATTGAAGATGCTGCGCATCAGGACTCTCTCTCGCCCCCTTCAGGCGGGCGAGACGCCCACCCCCCAAGACTGCGAACTATACGGATTCGGGGACCGCGGGCAAGCTTCCGCGGCGTGTGGCTACTTGGTGCCCCGGCCGCCCGCGCGCAGAAAGCGTGTCGCGATCTCACAGAACATCCGAATTCCGATCGGCAGGGCATCATCGTTGAAGTTGAATGCCGGGTTGTGCAACGAAGGGTAGCTGTCCGACGCCACAGGCCGCACGCCCAACCGGAACATGGCCGCCGGCACCTTTTGGGCATAGTAAGCGAAATCTTCCACGCCCATGCTCACCGGTACCGCGGTGACCACGTTCGCCTCCCCCAGCAGTTCCCGTCCGGTGGTCGTAATGAGAGCACTCAAATCATCGTCGTTGTACATCGGCGGGTAGCCATCGATGATCTCCACCCGGGCAGTCGCTCCGTGCGCCTGGGCGGTATGCTCGATGATGCGGCTCAGCCGTTGCCGCAACTGTTCTCCCAGCTCCAGGCGCGTGTAGCGCATGGTGCCTTCCATCTCCGCCCGGGCTGGGATGATGTTCTCCGCCGTCCCCGCGTGGATCTGACCGATCGTCACTACTGCCGCGTCCTGCGGATCGATGGTGCGCGACACGATCGTCTGCAGCGCGGTGATGATGTGGGCGGCCACCACGATCGAATCGATGCCGCGATGTGGATAGGCCCCGTGACTGCCCACGCCCTGGATGCTGACCTTGAACGGGTTGCTCGCCGCCATCACCCAGCCCGGCCGAATGGCGATGCTACCCACCGGCTCGTAAGGCCAGGCATGCAGCGCGACCGCCGCGTCCACCTTCGGCTCGTCCAGCACGCCTCGCTCGCAGAGCACGCCGCCACCGCCGCCGTCCTCCTCCGCCGGCTGGAACACGAACTTCACTTTGCCCGGCAACTGATCGGCCACCCGCGACAACACCATCGCCGTGCCCAGCAGCGTC
>Ga0209608_1001129_pt1 | contig 23122 bp, 36 predicted proteins | sample AD_UKC130_MetaG_FD_184428 | JGI IMG/M metagenome (GOLD analysis project Ga0209608, IMG submission 184428) | Active sludge microbial communities of municipal wastewater-treating anaerobic digesters from Canada - AD_UKC130_MetaG (SPAdes) (version 2) | ecosystem: Engineered > Bioreactor > Anaerobic... | reverse complement strand
TATGACCAAAAAAAAGAAAACATCCATCATGTTGACTGACCAGGACAAAAAGCTCCTCGAGTTGCTTGCAAAAAAAGAAAACAGGAGCCAGACGAAAGAATTGGAGTACCTCATCCGGCGACGGGCCAAGGAGCTTGGGTTAAAAATTGAAGAGCATAATTATTATAATAAAACCGAAATATAATCTTGACAACAGAAGCAATATTATATGGAGCGATTTTTTATTTCGTCCTTTCCGGTAAGGTAATCGACAGACACACCAAAAAACTCTGCGATTTTCGTGATGTATTTGTAATAAGATTTTGCCCGACCGGCTTTCCAATCAGATATTTTAGATGCAGTTAAGCCGATATATTCGGCTAGTTCCTTTACTTCTTTGCCTTGCTCTTTCAATAATTTATAAATTCTTTCAACTACGGCATCCATAAGATTCCCCTTTTCGACTATATCTTGTGCTATTTATATAAGTTTTACCGTTAAATTTTGTGCCATTCGCCAAAACTCCCGAATCGTCAGAAATTGTATTGACAACTCACGATACGAGAGTTATAATATATACAGAAAACACCGGACAGGCATCCTTGCATTACCTGCCGCCCGGTGGGCGCACTTTTCAAAGGGCGTCTATTTTTTCATCTTGAACGTCCGCGAAAGGGGGACGGATACGACAAAAAAATAGCGTCCGACAATGTCGTTATATAATATGCATCCTAACACTTGCATTATACTATAACGTTTCGACATTGTCAACAGTTAAAATCTTGCAAAGGAGGTGGTGTGTTGGATATAAAGCGCCGGCAAGTTAGACCTGGCCGATACGCTATAAGAATCCGTGCGCGCGAGCAAAACGTGGCTTTGGTTGACTTGCTCGCCGAGGCAAACAAGCGCTCCGGCTATAAGGTAGACTATAAAGATTTTACAAAAGCACTGGACGGTAAAAAATATCGACCCAGTCTCGATAGGACGCTGGAAATAATCGACCGCATACTCTCCGAGCTCGAGCTTGAGTCTAAGTACAAAATTTGTAAGGGGGATATGTATGCCAAAGGTCGTGATTAACCGCGCCCGCAATGCATCCGAGAGCCGGTTAATCACCGAGCGCACGCAAGAGATATGCAATGCGCTCAAGTCGCTTTCCGGCTGCGAGTTTATTGATGCCAAGATAATAATGCAGTACCTTGGTTGCTCGCGGCGGTCGGTGACACGATATACCGGCCCAATCCAAAAATACAAAATGCCGGCCTTGCGCAAAGCCTGCGGCACGCGCAAATTCCGCGCAATTGACGTTGCGCGCCGGCTGGCTGAATTGGAGGTATTGACGGGGTGAAACTGCGTACAAAGACAGCGCTCCGCGCTTGGCGGCGACTGATTAACCTATTATCCGTGCTGACCGTCATGTACTACGCAAGCGGGACATGCAGTCTGGGCTACGCAATAACAATGCTGGTCGCTATTGCCGGCCTCTGGTGGATGGGAAAGTGCTACATATATGTGTCCTCGCGGCGCGGGGTAATCATATTATGACGGTCGATTACATAGGCGCTCGGATGGTCCGCGGCGAGCTGCGCTGCCGAGAGTGTAACGCTGACCTTGCCGATCCCGGCGCGGTAGTGTTCACCGGTTTTCACCGCCACGGCTGCCGCTACGAATGCGCGGTGTGCGGTAATATCATAATCTCGATAAATAAGGATGCCGCCTGTGGGGGCAGGCGGCGGAAAAAGAGGAAGGTATATGTGCAAGCTTAAAAATGAAACGCGTGAACTTATTATCGGGATGATTAACGAAGGGCTTACCAATGCCCAGATCGCCGAGAAACTGGATGTCAGCGCATGACCCAATTGAAAAGGCTGCACTTAAAGCGGTGGAAGCTTTCGGCGGCAAGGCAATCGTCATGCATATAAGCCGCAAAAAGCTTGTTGTACGCGCTGATAACGGCGTTAAGATAAAGGTATATTGGCGACCATAAGGAGCGTGTCTTACATGATTATAGCAGATTACACAGTCGATGTCAATAGTGACATTATCATAGCCGCCCAAAAAAAGCTTGAGCGCATCATCGAGCGCGAGGGCGATGCTGGAGGACTAAGGCGGACTCCCGCCTACTTAGCACAGCTAATCACAGAGGAAATGACCAGGCGCGCGGTTACACAGCTTTGCAACAAAGGGAGGTCAAGCCAGTGAACAACTTAGCTGAGATGTCGGACTATTCGCTCGATAACGTCATACAAGATGGCATCCAAGATGGCATCGAGGAAGAAGGGTTCATAATCGACGACCCCCAGAAGGCAGAGTGGGCGATGCTGAAAATTGCCGAAATGGAACGAGCGGCAAAAGCATACATAGATGTATGCAAAGCGCAAATTAAGCGCTATACGGAACTGGCTGCGAAAAAGGAAAAAGAGCTGGAAGAACAAACGGCTTATTTGAAACATAAACTTGCACTATACATGCGCAGCAAGAACGCTCCTATACGGAAAAACAAAGACAGCGATTCCCTCGTGTTGCCGAGCGGCATCGTCCGCCGAGTAAAGGAACGGTATAAGATGGTGCCGGACGAGGACAAGCTTTTGGAACTCTACGACGACACAAGTTATGTTGAATATACCCCAAAGTTGTTATGGGGGGAGCTTAAGAAAAACTTCGAGATTGTCTACGACGATGCGGGAAATCCCGAAGTTGTAGACATTAAGACTGGTGAGGTCGTCGACGGAGTCGACCTTGAGTATGTGCCTGAAAAGGTGGTCGTGAAAGTCAATGAATGAGCAACCGAACATAACTAAAAATCTGCTAATTTACAACGCTGTACGCGCTGTACCTGCGGAAGCTAAAAAGCCCATAACTGGCGGGCGGTTAAGCGGCAAGACCGACATCAACCCGATGTGGCGCATAAAAGTATTGACCGAAATATTTGGGCCGTGCGGGTTTGGCTGGAAACCCGAAATTGTCAAGCAATGGCTTGAGCCGGGCGAAAATGGGGAAGTCTCCGCGTTCTGCAACATCAATCTGTATGTCAAATATAACGACGCATGGAGCGATCCCATCCCCGGCACGGGCGGGTCGAAATACATCGTCAAAGAGAAAAACGATTACTACACAGACGATGATGCATTCAAAAAAGCTTACACAGACGCACTATCAGTGGCTTGCAAAATGCTGGGTGTGGGAGCAGACGTCTACTGGGACGCAGACCCAACAAAATATAACGACAGCGGACAGCCTAAAGAACCCGCGAAAACACCACAAGAGGAAACCCCCGACGAGCAGACGCCTGAGGACAAAGAAAAGCTGCGCACGGCATCCAAGGGCAAAATCAACGCGGCTAAAGCTCTGCTAAAGAAATGGGGATACGAATCATCCAAGGATATCCCACACAGCCGCGTCGATGAGTTTATCAAGGAGCTTGAGAGCGCTTGAAGGGCAGACTTGTATCGTTCACTCCGCTGGGCGCAAATGCTGGGCGGCTGACGCTTGATATTGAGTCGGACTTCCGAGAGCGTTATGACGAGCTAAAGGACAAAGAGCTCGACATCACAATCGAGCGATGGTACAACAAACGGTCGCTCAATGCGAACGCCTATTGCTGGGCACTGATTACTGAGATTGCCAATGTCCTGCGCACGGACAAGCAATCGGTATATATCGAGATGCTCAAGCGGTATGGGCAAGGCTGCTTAGTATATGTGCCCGACGGAAACGAAATTGTACTGCGCGAATTTAAATACTTTGAGCTCGACGAGGTCGGGCAAAACGGCTCCTATTACCATGTATGGGTCGGCTCGTCGCAATATAATACCCGTGAGATGTCGATCCTGATAGACGGCATTGTGTCGGAAGCGAAAGAGCTCGGTATCGAGACAGCCACTCCGGACGAGCTCGCGCAGATGAAATCGCTATGGGCTACGGAAAATCCATAATGCGCACCGAGCCGGGCGTGTGTTACATATGCGGCAGACATGGCGATACAGCGCTGCACCACATATTGCCCGGCCCGCTGCGCAAGACCAGCACCAAATACGGCTTATGGGTATTCCTCTGCCCCGATTGTCACCAATACGGGCCGGAGAGTGTGCATCGGTGCCATAAGACCGATATGGCTCTCCGCGCCCGGTGCCAGCGGGTTTTCGAAAAGCTATACAGCCACGACGAGTGGATGCGTATAGCGCACAAAAATTATTTGTGAGGTTATAAAGATGGCAAGCCTTAATTATAACAAAGTGATAATCTGCGGCCACCTGACCGCGGATCCAGACTGCCGGCAGACGCAAAACGGCACTCCGGTTGCATCATTCCGGGTCGCGGTAAACCGCAAATATAGCGGCGCCGGACAACAGCAGGCCGACTTTTTTCCCATCGTTGCATGGGATAAAAAGGCGCAATTTGTTTCACAGTATTTCCGCAAAGGCTCGCCCATATTCGTCGAAGGACGCTTGCAGGAGCGCGAGTGGACAGACCAGCAGGGCGACAAGCGCAAGATCATTGAGATTATCGCTGAGGACGTCAACTTCGTCGAGAGTAAGACAGCGGCAAGCGACACTTCCACAACAGAACCCCAATATGTAGATGTATCATCAGACGACGATTTACCGTTTTGAGGTGTTATAAATGGCTTCTTCTTCTTTCGTGTTCTACGATAGCTTTTATGAGGCTATCAGCAAGCTGCCAGACGCAGACCAGCTTGCCGTATACAATGCGTTATGCCAGTATGCCTTATACGACATCGAGCCCGAGTGTGACGGCGTCGTTGCGGCGATGTTTATGCTTATGAGACCGCAAATAGACGCAAACAAACGCAGGCGAGAAAACGGCAAGCTGGGGGCATCGAGCGGAAACAAGGGCGGTAGACCCAGCAAAATAGCAGACGAAATCCCCGAAGCCGAAAATGATAACGCCGCGAATAAAGAAACAAACCCCAAGATAACCCCAAACAAACCCCAAGATAACCCCACCCAAACCCCTAATTTAAATGCTAATGCTAATGCTAATGTAAATGTTAATGTTAATGATATACCCCCTATATCCCCCAAGGGGGACGATGCCGCGACAAACACCAAGCCGCAAAAGAGGAAACAGGAACCAGCTGAGGGCTTCGACGAGTTTTGGGCGGCGTATCCTAAGCGCGAAGCAAAGGTTACAGCGGTTGCGCGGTGGAATAGCCTACGTCCCAACGAAGCAACTCGACGAGCTATACTCGCGGACATAGAGCGACGACGGCGATCGCCGGATTGGCTAAAAGAAAACGGCAAATACATACCATTGCCTGCAACATATCTCAATCAGCGGCGATGGGAGGACGAAGGGACAGTTATAGCCAACTACAGCGATCCGGCACGGTATGAGAATATGGACTTAGGCGGTTTCAGGGAGGCAGCAGATGATGAATTTAGTTGACGAGATTACCTATGTGCCATCGGGACAGAGGTGCCCGGAGTGTGGCAAGGAAATAGAATATGCGTTGCTGCCGCTGGGCGTTAAAATACCCGTATTATGCGATTGTCTTAAAGAAAAAGCACGGGCCGAGCGAGAAGAAACCATAAAGCGTGGGCGCGAACGTATACGTGATGCCATGCGCAGAGTGGCAGGGCTGACAGGCAGGTTGCAGACATACACCTTCGATGCCATCAAGCCGCGGGAAGGTCAGGAACGCGCCTACAACATCATGCGCAAATACGCCGAAGGCTTTTACGGTGGGCGCGATAAAGGAGTCATACTGTTTGGCTCGACCGGCTGCGGGAAGACAATGCTTGCGGCCGCGGTCGCCAACGCAGTGATAGACAACACGTACATCGACGACTATGTCGCGGAACAGGTTGGGAGCGGTGGCATACCGCCTGAGAGCTCTCCGGTACGCATGATAAGCACAGTCGATATGATGGCGCGTATTAAGTCGCGTTACGACAGCGGCAATGCACAAGAGATGATCGGCGTGTACCAGACTGCGCGACTTACCATCCTCGACGACGTCGGCGCCGAGAAGCCGAGCGAGTGGGTTGTGGAGCGGCTGATGGAGATAATCGACTACCGCTACCGCGAGATGCTGCCGATTATCATCACCACCAACCAAACACCCGCAGAGATGGAACAGCGGCTTGGCTCGCGTATCATGGATAGACTGTGCGAGATGTGCGCGCAAATACGCATTACCGCGCCGTCACAAAGGAGGGTGCATAATTGATCCGAAAAGAAGCACAAGAACAAGCGGCAGTATTTGAATGGGCGGCATGGGCGTCTAAGCGAACACCGGAACTTAACCTGCTCTATCACGTACCCAACGGTGGCAGCCGCAATCCAGTTGAGGCGCGCAACCTCAAGGCGCAAGGCGTCAAGGCTGGCGTCCCCGACCTTGTACTCCCAGTGGCGCGGGGGCAATACCACGGGCTGTACATCGAACTCAAGCGCAAAGGCGGTCGCCCGCAGGAGTCGCAGCTATGGTGGATAGCGCATCTCCGGGAGCAGGGCTACGCCGCTCTAATATGCTACGGTGCTGATGATGCCCGAGCGACAATTGCTCGATATCTTAACGGCGAGGATGTGCTTGCGCCCTGAAAGGAGGTAGTTGACTATGCCGATGGATGCCGCATACGAAGCAATGCGCGACGAAAATGACGCGTTGCATTTAGAACTATACAGGATGCGCAAAAAGTTATTGGAATGCGAACTACAGCGCGACTACCTACAGCGCGAACTTGATGCATTGCGTGATGCATTGCGCGAGTCTAATCGCAACTGGATATCAACCAACGAAAGGCTACCCCCTGAAGATGGCAAGTACATAGTGGCGTATAAAGCAAACCGCGGCGGATGGAAAGTCAAAACGGTATATTACCGTGGTGGAAAGTGGATTAGTGTTGTGCATGACGTGACACATTGGCAGGAATGCCCTGCGCCGCCGGAGGGAGATTGAAAGGAAAATAATGTGTTGATAAATATTACACCTCCAAGACCATATTTGATTAAAAAAGATGACGAGGAAAGGATTAATGCGGAAGCAGAAATATCAGCGGAAGTATGAAGAAGCAGCGAGAGAGCTGCGCATGCTTGGCGGCAAACTGAAAACACTTGAGAATATGCGAGTGCGCATGGAAGAGCTGGACACGGCGAAATATGGGCTAGGCGGCGGGATATCATCTGCGCCGACTGGCGGTACATACGAGGACCGTATCGGGACACTGATAGCAAAGTCAGATGCACTGCGGCAAGAATACAATAAGCTATACGAGCAATGCATACCGATGCTTGCGGCGCTTGATGCACTGGCAGACGACGAGCGCAGAGTGTTAAATATGTGTTTTGTCAAGCGTCAATATGGCTGGGCTCTGCGCGCGGCAGAGATATTGCATCTATCACAACGACGGGTGTACCAAATCAAAGATATTGCGCTTCGCAAATATGCTGAAATACGCGGGTATGAAAAGTATGAAAAAGTGGAGGCTAAATAAATGCGCGAAGTTATTGCAAGATTGCTAAAACACTGCAAGTTTTACATAGGATTTATGATAAACTATATATAGTGGATTATTAGGGGTGCAGATGCGCGCCCCCTTTTTTATGCCATGTGGAGTTGCGGCCGGCAAGAATGGAAACAACAGATAATACCCGCGAATCTGATAAGATTTAGGAACATTGTGGGTTATCATGCCGCAATAGAAGATGCTCAGGGGCGGGAGGGCGCGGCATGAAAGTTGAGGTATTTATATAATGGCGGCTGATTGGGCAAAAGCATTTTACAATTCAAAGGCATGGCAATCACTGAGAAGGCTATGTCTTAAGCGAGATAGATACACATGCCAAATGTGTGGGGCGCGTGCAGAAGAAGTGCATCACACAATTACGCTATCGCCAGACAACATACACGACAAGCACATTGCCCTGAACATTGATTTGCTTGAGTCGCTGTGTCACGCCTGTCACACGCGGATAACAAGACAAGGCGAGTGTGGATATTACTTTGATGCGCAAGGCTATCTCGTCGAGATACCCCCCCGGGGGTCAAGTCGATGACTGCCGTCAAAAAAACCGTGGCGTGCGCCTCTGCGATACTGCGCGGTCACGCATGACCCCCTCCCAAAAGAGGTGATTTTATGGATAAATCAAAAGAAAAGACAATCGATGAACGGATTAAGGCTGAAAAGAAAAAACTTCTCTCTTTATTCCGCGACATGCCCAAAGATACATTGAAAATGTATGAGGGTCTAATAGATAACGCCGCTTTTATGCGGGTGACACTCGAGGAATATGCTCGAGACATTGCCGCAAACGGCTCTTATGAGGAGTTTACGCAGTCGGAAAAGACACCGCCTTACGACAGAGAGCGTCCCGTGGTGCGGATGTATAACACGATGAACAAAAACTATCAAACAATCATGAAACAGCTTGCTGATGCATTGCCGTCGTCCTCCGCGTTGCCGCCAGGAGGCGAACTGATGAACTTTATCAAAGCTGCGAAGAAATGAACTGGGTAAAAGCCTATTTGGCGGCGATTGAACGCGGTGAAATAGTTGCGCCGCAAAAGATTATTGCCCTATATAGGCGGGAAGTTGGTTGGATGGATAACCCTCCGGCAGACTTCCCTTTTTATTTCGATGAAGCCGAGGGCGAACGGCATATTGAGTTTATCGAGCGTTTTTGTCGGCACTCAAAGGGCAAGTTTGCGCGACAGGCGTTCCGTCTTGAGCTGTTTCAGAAAGCAAAGCTGCAGCTTGTTTTTGGATGGCGTTATAAGTCGACCAATTATAGGCGCATAAATGAGGTTATCGACATACGAGGGCGAAAAAACGGTAAGTCTACTGAGACTGCCGCGGTTGAGTGGGATATGCTGCTGAATGACGGCGAATATGGAGCTGAGATCTACTGCGCAGCAAACAAGCTCGATCAGGCAAAAATTGTTTATGGCGAAGCGGTTAATATGCGTCTTCAGTCGCCCGAGCTGGCAGCGGTGACCAAGAAGCGGCAAGGCGATATCTATTGTCCGATGTTTTTGTCGAAGATACAAGCGCTTGCCGCCGACTCGTCAACACTGGACGGTTTGAACGCATCTTTCTTCTCTCTTGATGAATTTCACGCTGCGCAAACATCGGCGGTATATGATGTACTAAAGCAGTCACAAAGCACCCGTGAGCAACCGCTTGCGTGGCTTATATCGACAAACGGTTTTGTTCGTGGCGGTTTTTTCGATGATATGTATGACTACGCGTCTCATGTCGCAATGTGGGACGAGGGATATCACGATTACAACCTGCTCCCGTTGATTTATGAGCTCGACAGCCGTGACGAATGGGACAAACCTGAGTGTTGGGAAAAGGCTAATCCGGGCTTAGGCAAAATAAAGTCGCTCAAAGCATTGGCTGACGGTGTGGAGCTTGCTAAACGTAAACCGTCATATTTACCCACTCTTTTGACGAAAGACTTTAATTTGCCTGAGAGCACCGCACAAGCGTGGTTGTCATATCAGCATATAGTCAACGAAACTGTTGTTGATATGGATTATCTGTCGCACAGTTATGCGGTCGGCGGATGCGACCTGTCGGCGACCACGGACTTGACGTGCGCGACGCTTTTAATCCGGAAACCAAACGACGAGAATTTTTACGTTTTGCAGCAGTATTTTCTTCCGGAGTCTCGCGTTAACGAAGTCGAGAGCAACAGCCGACGCGAAGCTCCTTACCGCACATGGGCTGAGAATGGCTGGCTGACAATTTGCGACGGGACACAAGTTGATTATAATGCGGTTACACAGTGGTTCGTCGATATGGTCCGTAAACATGACATACGTCCGCTGTGGGTATGCTATGATGCCGCGCTATCTGGTTACTGGGCGGCAGAAATGACGCGTCTTGGGTTTGGTATGGAAAAGATACGGCAAGGACCGTTTACGTGGAGTTATCCAATGAAACGGCTCGGCGCACAGTTTGAAGCGCACAAAATCGTATACCAAAACAACCCTATACTGCGCTGGTGCTTATATAACACCTGTGTAAAGACAGCCAATGCCGACGGCATCGAGAGTATACAGCCGGTTAAACCGCCAAACGGATCTACCAAGCGCATTGACGGGCTCGTCAGCCTACTCAATGCTTTCGTTGGTTACTGTAACCACGAGGAAGATTATTTGCGCAGGGTAAGGTGAGATATTGCAACTATTAAAAAAGTTTTTTAAGAAATGGCAAATCAACATACTTTATAGCGATGGTATCCGCTCCACGCCGTTTGACCGCAATCTATATGAGCAGGAGACGGTGCGCGCAATAATCGACTGCATTGCCACGTATGCCGCTAAGGCGGAGGCTATGCATGTGGTGCTCGACAGTGACGGCCGCATCAAAGAGATTAAGCGTAACAGCCCGTATGCTAAGTTGCTTAATGAACGACCCAACCCACTGATGACCGGGTATGACTTAAAGTATAGGCTTGTTACGCATATGCAGCGCGATACCACAGCTTACTGCTACATTAAGTGGAATGACCGCGAGGCGCTGCCGGAATACATGTTGCCGATTGACGCGCGTACATCAGAAGCGTATGTGACAAAGGATGGTAGCTATGCGATAAAGTTCAAAGATATTTCCGGCAATGAGGTTACCCTGCCGGTTGAAGATGTTGTCGTGCTGAGAAAGTACTATTGCGACAATGAAATGTATGGAAACGGCAACTATCCGGTATACAACACGCTTAACATGTTAAAGGCAGCCGACGAGGGATTGCAGAGCGCGCTCTCGGTTGCGAACAAGGTGCGAGGCCTATTTAAGCAAAAACAGGCTATGCTGTCGGATGAGGATAAAAATGAAGCGGCGCGAAAGTTCGAAGAACAGTTTGACAAAGCATCGAAACGAGGCGGTGTTATCGCGGTTGACAGTATGGAAGAGTTCACGCCGCTTAATGTCACACCGTGGGCAGCCACATCGACGCAGGTCAAGGAAATCCGCGATAATTTGCTGAGATATTGGCGCATAAGCGACGACGTGTTGATGTCACGCGCTACACCGGAGCAAATTCAGACTTTTCTCGAATCCGTGATAGAACCGATACTAATGCAGATGTCGCAGGCATTTACTGCGACGTGTTTCACGCCAACCGAGCGAGCGCATGGCAATCGCATTATTTTCATGGCCGATACCATGGTGTATATGTCGCTAAATTCTAAAACGTCGCTTGTACAGTCTACAAGCCCGCTGGGCATTTTCACGAAAAACGAGTATCGAGCCATGTTTGGTTATCCACCCATCGAGGGTGGGGATGAACCCCTTGTGTCGCTTAACTACATAAAAGCAAGCGACCAATCTAAATACCAAGTCGGGGAGGACGGTAATGGACAGGAGCAAACTGGCTGAGCGACGCTTTGAGTTCCAAACTCGAGCGGTGCCTATCGAGAATACCGAAAATCAAGAGTTGTGGGTCGAGGGTTATGCCGTAAGGTTTAATTCCCCGACCGTTTTATTTGAAATCGACGGTGTTGAGTATAAAGAGCAGATCGCGCGCGACGCCTTCGAGGGCTGCAAGATGGATGATGTTATTTTCAATTACAACCACAGCGGCCGCGTCATGGCGAGAACTCGCAATAAAACACTACAGTTAAGCATCGACGATAACGGTCTGTATGTCCGTGCACGGCTTGACGGCACGGCGGAGGGGCGAAGCCTTTACAATGAGATTGCGGGCGGTTATATAGACCGCATGTCGTTTAGATTTACAATCGGCAAAGAGTCTTATGACCGCGATGCGCGGATGTGGACGATCGAGCGCGTGAAACGACTATATGACGTTAGCGCCGTAGATATTCCGGCGTATGACGATACATCATTAGCAGCCCGGAGGGCTGACGCGGAGGCGGAAGCTCGGGAACGTCAGCTGGCGGCGGATGTCGCGCTCCGGCGCAGAAAACTTAAATTAAAACTTATGATGGAGGATAACAATGTATCAGAAAAGACTGAGTGAAATCAAAGAACGTAAGGCGGCTATAGCAAAAGAAATCGAGGTCGCAGACGAGGCGCGTATTGCCGAACTTGAGACAGAGGTTGAACAGCTTAACACCGAGGAAGCCCAGCTTCGTAAGAAGCTCGACCTTTCTGGCCGTATAGGTGCCGCTGTGGAGAAGCCAGAAGCTAAAGACGAGGCAGAGGCTCGTGGTCGTGCACTGAAAGAAATGCGCAGCGTTAAAATCGCGACAACCGGCATCTTGCTGCCTGCACATCAGGCAACTGACATCAAACCCTCTTTTAATGAGGTGTCGACCCTCATCGATCGCGTCAATACCCGTTACCTGCCCGGCGGAGAATCCTTCGATCAGCCCTACCTTACCGGTTATGGCACGGGCAACTATATTGCCGAAGAAGGTAATCCTCCCGCGGCAGAGCCTGGCTTTGGCTATGCAACTATCACCAAAACCAAAATTGGCGCATACGCCGAGGATAGTGAAGAGCTTGAAAAGCTGCCTGCGGCTGACTATGCAAGCGAGGTCGAGCGCGGCATACGGATTGCCATCCGAAAGAAGATAACGAAAGAAATCCTTGTCGGTGACGGCACCAACGGTCACTTTGTAGGCATATTCAGTTCCAAAGCAACGGCGATTGATTCCAACACCGACCTGTCGATAACAGCAATTGACAAGGATACTCTTGACAATATTATCTATAGCTATGGCGGACCCGAAGATGTCGAGGATGTGGCTGTGCTCGTACTTAACAAAGATGACCTCAAGACGTTCGCTATGCTGCGTCACGCCGACGGCAGGAAAGTATACGAAGTCATAGCACGCGGCAATGTAGGCACCATCAACGGAGTGCCTTACATAATAAACAGCGCCTGCAAGGCCGTGTCCAACTCCAGCACCGCTGCCGGTTCCTGCTGCATGTGCTACGGTCCGCTTGCAAACTACACGATGGCAATTTTCAGCGACCTGGAAATCGCGCGTTCGACCGACTACAAATTCAAGGAAGGTATGATTGCGCACCGCGGTGTAATCTTTGCCGGTGGTAACGTCACCGCGAAAAACGGCTTCCTGCGCATAAAGAAGAAGACATAAAGAAGAAGGCTTCTGGCTAAGTACGAGTGGGGGCGGGTAAACCGCCCCCGTGTGAGGTGTATATGATACTATGATAGTATCGCCCAATTACTTCGCCCTTGTCAAGTCACGGTTACGTATGAGATCCGATGTGCTTGACGATGAAATAGAATCGCACATCCTGGCTGCCCGAGCGGTAATGCGGAGGCTTGGGATTAAGCAAGAGGTTGTGGAGGATGAGAACAACCCTGATGTGTTGGCTGCGGTCCGTGCATTTGTGCTTTGGCAATTTACAAACGACGATACCATCTCCGAACGCTCGCGTCGCGATTTCCGTGATATGGTGGATGAACTGCGCAAACACAAGGGGTATATAGATGATAGTTGACCTGAAAATTATTGCGGAAATAGAGCACGCGAAAACAGACAGCGGGTATCCGCTAAAGGTTGAGGCTAAGTACGATGCGGTTGCAGAGCGAATGAGTGTTAAGCGCAGCGAGTTTTACGAGGCGTATAAAGTCGGGTTAAAGCCAACTGTGGTGTATCGCTTGCATCCATTGGACTACCCCGCTGGCGCAATATATGTCGAGGAGGGCGGCGTCAAGTATAAGATTTTACGCACATATGAGACCGGTTCGGATGCGATAGAAATAACCTGCGAGAAGGTGGTGTAATGTGGGCAAGTTTGATTTTGAGATTGATCCTGCATTTGTAAAGGCGTTAGGCAAACTCGCCGACGTCGATAGGGTTGCGCCCAAGATGATTGACGCTGCAATACCAATCCTTGAGCGCAATGTCAAGTCCGAACTTGCGAAGCACAAACGAACAGGTGACTTGTTGGGCAGCGTGCGCAAGACCAAAGCCAAACAGAATAAAAAGGGTAATTGGTATGCGGTCGTGCGTCCTACAGGCAAAGACCGCAAGGGCGTACGGAACATGCAGAAACTTGCACACGCCGAGTACGGCACAAAAAAACAGCCGCCGACCCCAATATTGACAAAAGCGCTCAAGGACAGCGAAAAAGAAGTCTATGATAAAATGCGTGAAGTCTTTGAGGAAGAAATGAAAAAATGAACGTATACCCTATAATCAGAAAAGCGCTTGCGTCATTAAACCTGCCGATGTATCCCGAAACTTATGACGGCGATGCGCAGGAATACATTACTTACAACTACACCGACGAGCGTGCTGAGATATCGGGAGACGACGATGATATTTATGACGTAACGAGCGTGCAAGTGCATTATTGGACCCGTGGCGACCCACACACAATTAAATCAACCATCCGGCGGCTGTTAAGGTCTGCCGGATTTTCTATTACATCCACCCAGCAGCTGTACGACGAGAGCGGCTACCGACATGTGATCGTGGAAGCCGAGCTCGCCGGAATAATAAACGATGAATAGCGGAGGTAACAATGGCAACAAAAGGGCTTAAATATCCGGTATATGCGATATATAGCGAGGATGGCGGAGTACGTACCTACTCGCAGGGCGCTGTTGCTGGAAAGTCAATAACGGTGTCGGTGCAGTACGACATAAACAACGAGCGGATATACGGCGACGATGCCCTGCAACTGTCCGACCAGAGTATACTCGGTGGAACAATAACTCTCGGGCTGACCGACCTCACGATTGAAACCCGCGCAATCTTGTTAGGTCACAAGCGCAAAGATTCAAACGGTTTTATCATAAGTAGCGATGACATAGCGCCTTTTGTCGGGTTTGGCTTCTACGGGCAGAAGGCAGGCGGTGGCTACAGGAGTTTTTGGTACTACAAGGTGCAGTTCGGCGAGCCGAACGACGAGCTTGAAACCAAACGTGACCGGACGACGTTCAAAACCCCGACTATATCTGGAGTTTTCGGGATTGACATCACCAACAATGTATGTGAGATACTCGATTGGGAAACCGAAGCCGCAGCGAAAGCATACCTTGACGACATGGCAGGCATAAAAGCCAAATGTAGAAAGCCCGTAGCAAGCAAGGCATCCGGTACATATACCGGCGAGCAGACCGTAACGCTGACCGCAGGCGAAGGCGAAACAATCTACTACACGCTAACAGGTCTTACGCCGTCCGCAACGACTGGTACGGAGTATAGCACAGCTATCACTATCAGCGGGAGCTGCGCGCTGCGCGCAATTGCGGTCAAGGCAGGCAACAACGACAGCGACATTGCAACATACGAGTATATCATAGCATAACGATACGCGGGCGGCTAACAGCCGCCCGCAAGTTGTTGAGGTGAAAAATGAGAGAGTTAAGACCGGAAGGCGTCCCCTTTAAAATGGCGGGTAAAGATTATAGATTATTTTTTACGCTCAATGTCATTGATGACATACAAACGCATTTTGACTGTTCAATTGCCGAGCTGCCCGCGCTTATAAACGGGATCGAAAAAATCAATAATGCAAAATATATTTTAACCCGCTTGATAAATGAAGGAATCTCAATCAAAGCCGACGATACCGGCGAAAAGCCCGTATATCTCAGCGAGGAATATGTTGGCAGACATGCGCTCGACCACGCCGGATACAGCGAACTGATACAGATTATTTTACAGTCTTTTATTGAAAGCACAAGCCCCAAGCACGACGAGGATGACGACCCAAACGCACCGAGCGAGTAACCGAGCCTGTGCCGGTTGCTCGCTATCTCTATATTGGTAAAGTCATACTCGGCTACTCCGAGCGCGAAGTATGGCACATGACCTTATGTAAACTTAATGCACTATATATTGAACATTTAAAGTACAACGGCATATATGCTAAGCCGGGAACTGTCGAGGATTTATTGCCTCAAGGCGTAACAATGTGATGGAGGTAAGACATGGCAGGAGACGCATACGTCCGCGCTGGCATAGCGCTTGACGGAGAAAAAGAATTTAAAGCGGCTATAGCGGGAATAAATAAAGATTTATCTGTCTTAACCTCCGAAATGCGCAAAGTAACATCGGAATTTGCCGACAGCGCAGACGCGCAGAAAGCCGCAGCAGCGCAAGCCGAAGTATATGAAAAACAGATCACGAAACAACGTGAAAAGATAGACACAATCCGAGCCGCGCTTGAAAGCGCGCGTAAGGAATATGGCGAGAACAGCAAACAAGTTAAAGACTGGCAGATAAAATTAAACAATGCTGAGGCGCAGCTTAACGATACAGAAAATGCGCTGAAGAATCTTAGAAGCAATTTAGATGACGTGGGCGAAGGCTTCGCCGAAGCGGGTGGGAAAGCGTTAACCTTTGGCGATTTGCTTAAAGCAAATCTTTTGTCTGACGCTATCGTAGGTGGTATCCGCGCGCTCGGAAGCGCTATTGCGTCATTAACCGGAAACATAATTGAGCTTGCAAAAGAAGGCATCGACTACAACGCCCAAATGGAGCAGTATACCACATCGTTTACAACGATGTTGGGCGACGAAGCAAAAGCACAGCAACTTGTAATCGAACTACGCAAAGAAGCCGCAGCGACGCCGTTTGGCATGTCTGATCTTGCAAACGCTCAGCAGACGTTAATGTCTTTCGGCATATCAGCAGATGAAGCGCTGACCCGTATCAAACAGCTTGGCGACGTATCACAGGGCAACGCTGAAAGGTTTAAAAGTCTAGCTCTTGCGTTTGCGCAGGTTAGCTCGACTGGCAGACTGACCGGACAAGACTTGATGCAGATGATTAATGCCGGTTTTAACCCGCTGGAGGAAATAGCGCGCAAGACCGGTAAGTCCATGGCAGAGCTTAAAGACGAGATGTCTAAGGGTGCCATATCCGCTCAGATGGTTGCGGACGCGTTTGCCTCTGCGACATCCGAGGGCGGACGATTCTATGGAGCGATGGATGCGCAGAGCAAGACGTTTGCCGGACAGCTCGCGACGTTGCAGGACAACATCGATGCCCTAAAAGGTCAACTGACCGAGGGGCTCCAAGCCGCATTAACCGAGTCGGTATTGCCGATGGTTAACGGCTGGGTCGAGGAAGTATCCGCGGCGTTTGAGACCGATGGCGTTGACGGGCTTATCGTCGCGCTTGGCAAAGTACTGCGCGAAGCCGCCGAATACATGGCATCGCAAGCGCCGGTGATTGCGCGCGTCGGCGGCGATATTGTGACAAGTCTGCTACAAGGCATCACAGCCACTCTGCCCGAGATATCCGACGCCGCGTTTGATGCGGTGCGCGAGTTTGTCGAGCAAATCATAGCAATGACACCGCAGATACTGCTTGCCGGTGTCGATATGGTGACGACGCTGCTCAACGGTATCGCCGAGGCACTACCTACAATTATCCCCGCCGCAGCACAGGCTATAACGCAGTTTGTGCAGGGGCTCACCGGGCGCTTGCCGGATATATTACAAGCCGGCATTGATATTATCATGGGTCTTGTACAGGGCATTATCAATGCAATCCCGGTGTTAATTGATGCCCTGCCACTGATTATAACGACCATTGTTGACTTCCTCATAGGCGCGCAGCCGCAAATACTCAAAGCTACAATACAGCTTTTCCGCGCCATGCTGCAAGCTATGCCGGATATTCTCGCGGCATGGTCTAAGGCAATCCCCGAGCTCATCACTGGTCTCATAGAGACGCTGACGTCGCAGGATACGCTTAAAGCCATGGCAGATGCCGGTGTTGAGCTTATGGGAGCGATTTTTAGCGACATCCCCGCTATCCTTGATGCTTTGGGACAGGTAATCCCCAACATTATTAAGGGGCTCATTGAAAAATTGACCGGAGCTGATATAGAGGAGCAGTTTGGCAAAGTCGGTGCCGAGTGGATGGAGTGGATTATTGCTGGTATTGCGTCTATCGTGGCGGGTCCGTTACCCATCTTAACAAAAATAGTCAAGGCACTTAAAGGCGAGGACATAACCGTCCACGAAAACGAGGAAGGTAATGTGCACGGCGGCAAAGGCGGTGGTCAGCGGTTTGGCGATAATACCAATCAGAACGAAAGCCAAAACAATGAAACCGCCCAAGAAGTTGGCAGTCTCAAAGATTCCCTGATTGAAACTCTAAATCAGCAGACAGGAACACTCGCCGGCGCGCTCGCCGACACAACAACTGCCGTCAAATCGCTGAGCACGACAATAGAAGATGTATCATCACGCGCAGGCATAACTCTTAACGACACCGTAGACACCGCAGCGCAGAAAATTGTCGACAAAATAACCGAGTCACAGAAATTAAAAGAACTTATCGCGCAAGCCGAGATACGCGCGCAGGAACTGCTTGAAAAGGCGCAACTTAAGCGGTGGGACGATACAATCGGGCGCGGAATCGGCGAAGGCGAGGGATATATAAAAATCGGCAACAAAATCACATATCTTAACGCCGATAAAACATGGAGTTATGGCACGGTCGGCGACGATGGTAAAATCGCATGGAGTAATGTTAAGACAGCAACCGTTAACAACAACACAAGCGTTGTTGTTAACGTAGACGTCAGCAAGATAAAGAATCTTGATGATATATTACAGATAGCAAACAACGCAAAACTTTCGGCGCGGATGGGGTATGCACCATGAGTAAATATTGGCGCGCAAGCGGCAAAAGACGCGGTATACGCAAGACAACCTACATGTCAGGCACAACTTATGATTATTGGGATGATGCTTTGGGCAAGCGCACAATTGCCTATGAAACCAAAGAATATGTCGTTTGCGACATGTTCACGACAACCGAATTGCCTGATTTGACAAACGCTGCGAACATTAAATGCGAAATCTATTTTAAGGATATCCCAACCGGAGCCACGATAGGGCTATTACCTACTGGTTTTTCGTTCGATGTCGACTCGGCAACATTCAATACCATAAAAGGTTTATCGTCTTATATTACCAACAGCGGCGACGAAATGGAGATCTCCAAGTCGCAGTTAGAGACCATAATATCGCGCGGATTGGGCTATCATTATGACGGCGACGCTGTAAACGTCGGCTCGTCGGTATGCAAGATAACAATTACATATAACGACCTTAATGCTAAAGCAATCATAACGTCAATTGCCCCAAACAAAAAGACTCTTATCGGCAACGACGACAACACGCTTTCGTGGACATATAAGCAGGATGCAGGGTTAACACAAACACACTACGACTTGCAAATCTCCGCCAACAACGGCGTAACGTGGACTACACTTGCGGATAAAGCTGAAAGCTCTACATCGTCGCACACTATAGCCGGCGGCACGCTTGCCACAGGCAACTATCTATGGCGCGTCCGTGTATATACCCGCGACGGTGCGGTTGTATCAAGCTGGGCTAGCGGCGAGTTTACCGTCCGCAACAACGCATCAACGTCCGGCGTAGCCTGCGACGGTGCGCCGATGCCAACCATCACATGGACGGCAGTCGAGCAGGTAGCATATCAAGTACGCATGGGTGACTACGACAGCGGCACAATTTATAGTAGCGAGGGTAAGCACATTATCCCTCGCTATTTTGCTGACGACGTATACGGCATAACAGTGCGCACGCAGACCGCGAGCGGCGTGTGGTCGGCATGGACTAATCCGCTATACGTTGAGATAGTCAACGAGCCGGGTGACCCGATTACGCTGACCGCGTTTGCTCACGACAATGGCGTGGGCTTGACGTGGGAGGGCGAGTATGACAAATATTACGTGCTCCGTGACGGCGTGCCAATTGCAGTAACCGCTGATACATCATACTACGACGCGCTGGCGTATGGCGAGCACATTTATGAGATACTTGCGCCCGCTGGCAGCGGGCATTATACCCTGTCAAACGCCGTGGTGCAGTCGCCCAACCTGCGCTACGACATGATAACCGCATTACCTAATATCAACTGGCTGCCGCTGCGCTACGCGTCGGGTAACCCTATATCTCGCAGTTACAGTGCTAGCACGGCAATTGCATACCGCGAGTTTGCCGGACGCGCTGACCCCATCGCGTTTGTGCCGCCGCAAGGCCGCCGCACAGTCAGCCTGCAATATGCCGTTAAGACTGCAGCCGAAGCAAAGGCTATAGAGGCACTGCGCGGCAAGCTCGTCGCTTATAAAGACATGCGCGGCGGGCGGATAATCGGCATTGTAGACAACGTGGCACGGACAGTATCGCGCCGCATATACGAGATGGCGTTATCAATCACGCAGGTAGACTATCAAGAGGAGGTGGAGTATGCAACTGACGACGCCGATCGTTGAAGTAAGATACCGATATGAGGTCGGCGGCAAAGAGATATACGCATACGACGCGCCCGTCATAACCATGAGCGCTGACTCCGAGCTTAAATACGCGTTTCGCGGGCGATTTTACGACTACCGCGACGCGGGCATCGACTTTTTGACTGACGAGCTCAAGGTTATCGTATCAATTAACGGCGACGAGTACAATCTCGGCTACTACATAATAACAGGTGAGACGCTATCACATCAAGGTGGCGTCTCTTTCTATGAGCTTGAGGGCTACAGCAGACTCTATAAGCTCAAGCAGTCACGCATCGAGTCGCGCCAATACTTCGCCAAGGGCACGCTATATACGACTGCTCTGTACGACCTGCTGACCGATGCTAACATAGCCGACTTTTACATCGCGCCGAGCACATTAACCCTAGCAACAGCCCGAGAGGACTGGGAAATCGGCACAGACCGCTTAACCATTATCAATAAGCTACTCTCCGAGATGTCATACGCATCTGCATGGGTAGACCATGACGGCGTTATACAGCTCACGCCTGCCAAAGCGCCGAGTATCGCCAACATCGGCATCACATACCGCGCTGACCGTTACAGCATTATCGGCACTGACTTTACAATGGCAGTCGACAGGCACAACAAGCCCAATGTATTCCGCGTAGTTTGCACTAACCCCGAGCTCAGCGAGCCGCTTATATCTGTCATTGAAAACGACAGCGAGGACAACCCATATAGCACCGTCTACCGCCCGCGTGTACTAACTATCACCGAGGTAGACAACATTGCATCACAGTCAGCTCTCGATGATTATGCCTATCAGCTAATGCAAAAGTCCCTACTTTCAGACGAAGTTGTTACATTTGAGACTATGCTCAACCCCGAGCATACAGTGGGCGACATTATAGCATTGGGAAATGACGAACTGACGGGTATATTTGTCGAGACCGGCTGGACAATGACGCTTGACTATCAAGCTCGCATGACACACCGCGCACGGCGCACAGTGGGCTTCCCCGCGCAAAATCCCGACGAAACGGGGGGCGGAGAAACACCTAAAATGCTGTCATATTATGGCACGGCAACGCCGCTATCTGTTGCTAGGGGATATCTTGCTGGCGCGAGCGTTGGCAATTATGCGCTTTTTGCCGGCGGTTACGATGGTAGTACATATAGCAGTACGGTGGACGCATATGATGCATCCTTAACCCGCACCACCCCAAAAGCACTGTCGAGTACTAGGGAAAAGCTTGCTGGCGCGAGCGTTGGCAATTATGCGCTTTTTGCCGGCGGTTACAGTGGTAGTACATATCGCAGTACGGTGGACGCATATGATGCATCCTTAACCCGCACCACCCCAACAGCACTGTCGAGTGCTAGGTATGCGCTTGCTGGCGCGAGCGTTGGCAATTATGCGCTTTTTGCCGGCGGTTATGGTGGTGGTTCATATCGCGATACAGTGGACGCATATGATGCATTATTAACCCGCACCACCCCAACAGCACTGTCGAGTGCTAGGAGATATCTTGCTGGCGCGAGCGTTGGCAATTATGCGCTTTTTGCCGGCGGTTATGGTGGTGGTTCAAGTCGCGATCCAGTGGACGCATATGATGCATCCTTAACCCACACCACCCCAACAGCACTGTCGGTTGCTAGGAGATATCTTGCTGGCGCGAGCGTTGGCAATTATGCGCTTTTTGCCGGCGGTCATGGTGGTGGTTCATATCGCGATACAGTGGACGCATATGATGCATCCTTAACCCACACCACCCCAACAGCACTGTCGAGTACTAGGGATGCGCTTGCTGGCGCGAGCGTTGGCAATTATGCGCTTTTTGCCGGCGGTTATGGTGGTACTTCAAATCGCGATACAGTGGACGCATATGATGCATCCTTAACCCACACCACCCCAACAGCACTGTCGAGTGCTAGGAGATATCTTGCTGGCGCGAGCGTTGGCGATTATGCGCTTTTTGCCGGCGGTGATGATGGTTCTATATATCGCGATACGGTAGATGTATATACAGTAGCATAAGGAGGTATATAAATGGCACGGTACAAAGTCTGGGACAAAGTATCCGACATATATACGCCCGGTCGAGACAAAGAAACCGGGCGATCGCGTTGGTCGGCGCAGGAGTACATACACAAGTTTATCCCGTGGGCAGCATCACCCGAAGCAATAGTCATTGTTGAGAGCGGTCCCATCAACGGTGCGACAGTATGGGAATATTACAAAGCAAAAGAGCATTTTAGGCGATTGGGCGCAAACATCACAGACGATATGACCGTCGAGCAGGTGCTCGCGGCTATCGAAGAGTTTGAGGACAACCCGCCCAACAGTGGCGAATCAACCGCAGAAGAGCGCATCGCGGCGGCGCTTGAGGCACAGGTACTGTTGGCAATGCCGACAGTCAACGATGACGATCCGGAGGAAGAAATATGAACTTTAAGCGCGTACTGAAAAATTACACGGACGGGCTATGGGGGAAAGACCTTGTTAAGCGCGCATATCAGGCGGGCATTATCACCAAAGAGGAATACAACTACATAATCGCACAACCGCGCAAAGGCGAGCCCGACAAGCCCATACCAAGCCCATACAGGGGGCAGAATAATGCTTAACTATCAAGAACAGCAGCAGCTAAACGCGGAGAGCGCACAGCCCAAGCCGTGCGTGTTTGCGACCGTCGCCGCAGTATATCCCAAGGGGCTGTCTCTGGTGTTTGACGGAGAAAGTGAGCCCTCGGCAAAGCTGTATAAGTACAACAAGTCAGCGACATACAACGTCGGCGATAGAGTCAAGGTTACAAAGGTATCCGGCACATACATTGTAGACTACCCAATTGGGGGAGAATAATACATGACGTGGGATATCGTTGTAGGGCTTATCGCCCTGATAGGCTGCGCAATCTCTCTCGGCGGTGTACTTGCAAAGCTGGTACGGACGCTTACAAGGCTTGATGTAACAATATCCG
>Ga0209608_1001122_pt1 | contig 23236 bp, 22 predicted proteins | sample AD_UKC130_MetaG_FD_184428 | JGI IMG/M metagenome (GOLD analysis project Ga0209608, IMG submission 184428) | Active sludge microbial communities of municipal wastewater-treating anaerobic digesters from Canada - AD_UKC130_MetaG (SPAdes) (version 2) | ecosystem: Engineered > Bioreactor > Anaerobic... | reverse complement strand
CGCCGCAAAACACGCGCAAAAACACGAACAGGAAAGCCAATTCAATCAAACACTTAGTCGACCAACCCCACGCCAGTGCTTGTTCTCCTACCGCTAGTTATTGCACCGAAAACAAGTGGACGCCAAGGTCAGTAGTTTGGCCAGTATTGCCCTCGCTTGCTGCGGGTGCTCAATGAGCCACGCACGTCCCATCGCGGCGCGGCTCATGCGCACATCTTTGAGTGTCGATTCCGCTAACGCGTCCAGACGTACCCGAAGCGCGTTGTCGGACAACGCTTTGTCTGCCGCCAAATCGCGCACCGCCTGTGCCAACTCCTGCAAGCGCTTCTTTGCGTCTGGATAACTGGGCGCAGTCTCAACGGCGGCTTTGTTGACCATCTTACGAATCCAGCGCCGCAACATGATGAGGAGTTGATCCGACGTGGTGCATATCGCATAGCGCATGAAGCATGCGATTTCGATGCTTCGGCGATGGGAGGTGATTCGTCTGTTGGCTGATGGGGCGCGGTACGCACAACGTTTTCCGTACAAGCGGACAGCGGCGTCGTTGACCACGGTTGGCCACGGATCCTGAACGCCCAATGCCTTGAGATAATCTACTTTGGCGAACAGTTCCGAAATTTGCACCGTGGATTGCTTGATTGGTGCCGCCCACAACCACGTTTGTGTTGTCTGGCCGTCGCTGCGGAGCTGATGCAATTGCGCTCCCCACCGTTCGAGCGTGGTGCTTTTGTAGGCAAGCTCTAGTCCACTGACCAGTTTCTGCTCGATGTCAACGGTCGCGCTGACGATCAGTCGCTTGAGCTCACGATCCGCGACAAGGAGGATTCGGTGCTCATAGAACCAGCGTTTGAGTTCTGGAAGTATTGAACCGCCGCTTGTACTGCCTGCAAGCGCTTCACGCAACCAACGCACGACGTATCGTTTTTGGTGCTCCGTCATCTGCCGGAAGCCGAGACTTTCGTAGGCGAGCACTTGATGATCGACCAGTGTTCGCGCTCTCTCGCTGTACAACGAGCGAAGCGTGGCGATATCAGGGGCTTCGATGCCTATTTGTTCGCCGATGTGAAGCCAAAGTCGTTTCGGAACGCGATCAACCGCGTCGAGGCATCGGCCGCTCATGCGAACGAATCCAATGTGAAGCGCTACGGCGAGTCGATGCAATCCGGATCGACGTGCGGTGATGATGGCGCGTTCTTCGGCGCTGTAAGTGAAAAAGGTGGTGAGTTCGAAATCATCAAGCCCTGCCGGGATTTCGCGTAGACCCAAGTAGGGGGCTCTCCAGTGTTCCACGCGACAGTCCTGCTCTCGAAATGGTTCGCCGTTGATCTTAACGCGACAACGTCAAGCCTCAATGCTGGAGCCGTTCTTGGCTAATTTGTGCGCCGCAGCAGGCTTTGAAAAACAGGGTGTTTTAGGTAGACAGCAAGTCATTGATTTAATTGACCATTTGCAGACCGATCGGCCGCAAACCCGCATGTAGCCTAGTGCCCCGAATCGTCCTAAATCGCACGGAAAACGAGGGGACCCCGTCACGGCCCGCCTCGTCGGCGAAGGCGTCGAAGATGCCAAACGTCGACGGCGTGATCTTGAGCGCGAACCAGAGCGTGGTACCGGCCTCCCGCATGGCCAGCGGCAGTGCGCTCTTGAGAAATGCTTCGACGGCGGCTTCCTTGCCAGGTTTTGCGACCAGTGTGGCGCGAATAGCAAGCTTGACCATGATGTGTGTTCCTTGAGAGTTGTTGATGGAGGAACAAATCTTAGGCTCGGGCGGTAGCGGAGGATAGTGGCGGAATCGCCATTAATGATATATTATCCGCCATGCTCATCTATGTATTTGCCCTCAATGGGGTATTCGATATTGGCCTTGCGTCGCTGCTGGACGTCATCGGTACCGCCAACGAGTTGGGGCAGCGCGAGCAGTCTTCGTTGCAGCTAGACATGCGCCTAGTGGGAGTGCGCCAAGAGGTGCACACGGCGCAGGGGTTGAGCGTTCCCGTCACGCGGGTGACGGCCTTGCCCAGGCCCGATGTCGTGCTGCTCCCCGCACTGGGCAGCAAAATGCCGCAGCCTTTGTTAGCGGCGTTGACGCGTCCCGACGTCATCGAGGCTGGCACCTGGCTGCGGCAATGGGCCGCAGCAGGCGTGCATATTGGAGCCGCCTGCACCAGCACCTTCGTGCTGGCCGAAACCGGGCTGCTCGACGGACAAAGCGCGACCACATCCTGGTGGCTATCAGCGCTGTTTCATCAGCGCTATCCGCTGGTGGCGCTCGACGAATCACGGATGCTGGTTAATTCGCCCGGTTTCACCACGGCAGGCGCGGCGCTGGCCCATCTCGATCTGGGGCTGGGCGTGGTGCGTGGCCAGAGCCCAACGTTGGCCGCGCTATGCGCGCGCTACCTGCTAATCGAGCCGCGCGCGTCGCAAGCAGTGTTCATGATTGCCGATCAGGTAGCGCATGCCGACCCGATCGTCGAGCGCTTCGAACAGTGGGCCAGAGAGCGACTGGCCCTGGGCTTTTCGATGAGCGATGCCGCCCGCTCCGTGGGCAGCAGCGAACGGACGCTGGGACGGCGCCTGCAGGCCGTGCTGGGCAAGTCGCCGTTGACGTATTTCCAAGACTTGCGCGTGGAGCGCGCGGTGCACTTATTGCAGACGACCGAGGAAAGTATCGAGCGCATCGCCGGCTTGGTCGGCTATTCCGACGGCACGACCTTGCGCACCTTGTTGCGTCGCAAACTAGGTCGCGGCGTGCGTGCGCTGCGCGAGCGACATGGCTAAATAGCGCAGCTAAGCACAAAGCACGTCACGGCCCAGCGCAAATCCGGCTTAACGTGCTTTATTTTCCGTTTTCTGAGACGACCCCTACAAGGCGCAGAGCTCAAACCCCTACGCGTGGCGCTACGGCTACGGTGACGGCTGGCAGCAGTTGTATTGCCCATACTAGCCGCCCTACGCAAATCTAGCACTGCCCCGAACTTACTCGCGGTGTTCGGGGCAGGTCACGCCCCTTGCAAAATCACGCCGGCACCCTTAACATACTGCCTACAACTCTCCCTTAGTGGCGTTGATTCGGTTCAGCCCCCCACCTAGGGCGAAAAGACCGCCTCCGGGCGGTTTTTTCATATTCAGGGACGCGTTTTGAGCACAGCAATCGTCTACGTTGACGGCTACAACCTGTATTACAGCGCGCTGCGCGGCAGTGCCTACAAATGGCTCGATCTCGTCAAACTATTCGAGCTGGTGCTTCAGGCGCAAGAACCTGCAGTTGACCATGTGCACGTGAAGTTTTTCACGGCGCCGGCGATCGCACGATATGCCAGGCACACCGACGAAGCGGTGCAATCGCAACAGCGCTATCACCGCGCCCTGCAAACGCTCTACCCTGATCGCTTCTCGCTCATTCTCGGACGCCACCACCTGACGGAAGGCTGGTTGCCGCAATCGAACTCCGCGGCACCCATTGATCACGACCTGCGCCACAAGGTGTGGCAAGTCGAAGAAAAATTGACCGACGTTCACATCGCGCTGAATTTTTATCGTGACGCGATGCTGCGCACGGCCGACGTTCAAGTCGTCTGCTCCAACGATACCGACATGATGCCGGCGATGGCAATGGTGAGGTCGGATTTCCCGAATCAGCGAATCGGTCTCGTGGCACCGCTACCGGAGCCATCAGCCAACGAGCCGGACCGCCAAGTAGCGACCTCCTTGCAAGAGCACGCCGCGTGGACACGTCGCTACCTGCGTCACGATGAACTGTTAGCCGCGCAACTGCCGCCCCGCGTGCCAACGCGCAAGAAACCCATCGTCAAGCCGGCATATTGGTGAAATTCAAGCCATCGGCGAGCGCTCACTGAACCACCGATAAGCCAAAGTCACGACACGCCCCAGCTGGGTTGACGCAACAAAAATCGCCAACACGCTCAAAATCCGCAACGTCACTAGCCACGCCAAGATCCAGAGCGCGGTGCGCCGCTCGCGCAATCGTTCGCCGTAACCGCCAGCAGCGAGTTCTCGCATCACGTCCCAAAAATTCGTCTTCCTACTCATAGCGTCCTGATCCGTCGCGTTGTCGATGGCGTAACTTTTTCAGAAGCACCGCGCGATGTCTCAGTGAAGCACTTCACTAAATTCACCCATCGATAAATCTGTCAGTCACACGGCGATCGTAGGAGACTTTTTCCAAAAAAATGGGCCTAATCCTTGGCACAGACCGATGATTAGCAGCCACCTAGTTCACGATGGCGCAGCCCTCCCACGCCGCAAGGGCTTGACCCCTAGACGCGCCGGTCGGCGGCGCGGCGACTCACGCACGCCCGAGCATGCGGCTGAATCACCGTGACTCGTGTGCGCCGGCTTCAGGTTCAGCAGGAACTCGCCCACCCTACTCTCTCACCCCAAAACATGTACAAAAACCCCCGCTAAATGCGCTCGGGATTCCCCGCATGTAATGTGCGCGGGCAGCGTCATAATGGTCAGCGAAAGGAACTCCAACCATGCCCGCCTGGTACATCCTCATGCTTCTGGCCATGTTCGCCCTCGCCGCCTGGGTTTCCTATGAAGAGTCCAAACGCCGCAATCAAGAAGCGCGCGATCGTCAACACGCAGAAAGCCGCGCCCAGGTGCTCCAACGTAAAACCGCTCGCCTGCAACGTCTGCAGCGCGCCCGACAAAGCTAGCAACTTCGCTTTTTAGGGCCCTCGACCGCAGGGAGCGAATAGAACTGATCCAGTCGTTGCTGCCCGGTTAAACCATCGCTACCCACCAGCGACAGCTCGTAACGCCGTTGTGCAGGCGTCGGAAGCGGTGCTTCTTCAGGGCTTGGATCGCGATGTTTAACGGCGAAATCCGACATCGCTCGGCGGATGGCTTCGGTTTCCGAGATCCCCTTGCGTTTGACCAGCGCCGCCCACGTCGCGCGCGACACACCAAACACCGAAGAGTCTTTCGCGGGATAGCGAAACAAGAGCGTGGTCGATGCTTCCTTGGGAGGTTTAGCTTTTGTCATCACGATCTGCCTCCTCGATGAGTTGGGTCAGCCAGTCCATTTCCTTAGCCACGTGTTCCGTTGGGACAACCGCGCCAATTCTCTGTTCCAACGGAACAACTCGCGCGCCTCCCTGTTCCGCCGGAACAACCGCCTCGGCCGCGAGCTGAGGAGGCTGAGTAGGTAACGCCGACCCCCCCTGCACCACTTTCTCCGCCGGCGCATTCGGCAATGCACGCACATAGAGCATGCGTGTCGGGAACGGCGGCATTTCCTCGTTGCGCCCCCGGACTCGGAGCCAGTCAGCGCGAATGTAGGCCACCAAATGGCCTGCCTGTTGTCGGGCGAGCCGAAATCCTGCGGTCGAGAAGATCGCTTCGATCAGCTGGCGCAACCGGTCGTCGTGCTTTCGTGTGATCGCCTGATGGATCGAAGCGCGCAAACTCTGGATATGGCTTTCTCGGTACTTCCAGCTCCAGGTGCGCCCGTCGTTGACAAGCTCGTACCCGCCGGCGGCTTGTATCCGTTCCTGTCCGATCGGAACGAGCTTTTCCCATTCCCAGACGCGGCCCTTGCCGGCGGTGGCCAGTAACCACCAATGCACCCGCTCTGGGCCTTCTTGCCAGGCGATGAGATCCGTGACCGCGAAGCCTTTTTTCTTGGCGCGCGTTTTGGAGGAAGGCGAGTCTTCACAGCCGTAGGCACCGTGGAATTTCTTTTCGAGGGCGGCGTACTTTTGCGCAGTGGTGACGCCGTGCGTGTGGTGTGAGTAGCTGCGCGCGGCGCTCTGCAAACGCTGCATGGCAACGAGTTTTTGGGCGTGGAGCATGTTGCAGTTTTACCACAAATTGCAATTGCATAATACAACGGCGCAAGGTTACGAACACTTTGCTAAGCACTATAACCGTAGATAGGAGTACTGCATAAATAGAGATTCCATTTGCAAAGCGAATAAGGGTTTGCGTTGTGGATAACTATTAGGCACAATTGTAGCGTTCGAGCCATTCGGGGCGGCGAACCCAACAGCCACACACGTGAGTTTTTGGGGGTGCCACCCCCCACGAACTCGTTCCATGAAACCGGTTGGCCAACAACCGGGAATCGGCAGGAAAGCCGACGCGCTCGACCTTCGGGTTGGAGCGTGCATTGCCTGAAGCCGCGTGCTCGTAGTGGAGCTGGCGCGGCATGCGAGAGGCGCTGAGAACTGAAACGTTCTCTTCGACCTCATCCGCTCGGAGCTGAAGAAATTCAGATGCCGGGATTGGGCGACATCGAGCCGGGCCTGCGTAGGAAATGACGCAAAGCCCTGTTGCATAACGAAAGTTGGACGGTCCAACCCACGGCAGTTATCGAAAGAGGCTGACGTGTGCCAAAGGTGGAGGCTGGTGAGGACGTCGAGAGGCGTCAGGGAAATTAATGGGTGAGGAGCAATCTGGATCCCCCGGCACCTCAAGAAATTGGGGGCCCCTGTATAGCTTAACCACCTAGCGGCACCCTTCGAGGGTGCTTTTTGGAGTTACGACAAGCGGCTGTTTTTCTTTGGAAGTTCAGTCAGGACACGTTGATACGCAGCATTAGTAGACGACTCGCTTTGGAATCTCGGAGCGTTGAAACCCGACGCGAAAGCGGTGGGGTAGGCCCAGCGGGCTATGGTGTTGTAGTGGAGTGTGGCCGCGTGTGGTAGCGCAGTAGTTTGCAACTATGATGGGAAGCTCCTAACGTTGTAGTTTGAGTGGCATCAAATTGCGGGACGAAGGAGTGGGAGACTGGGCAAGTAGTGCCGTCGCGTGAGCGATGGGCAGCACTTAAGGGCAGACCTGACGGTTGTTCTTGAGCCGAAAGCCTGGGGTGATGTTTGATTGGGACGTGTTGTTGTTGGTCGGGGACGTCCGTGGCAGGACAACCCCTTTGGAGTGGATTTCGAGAAAGCTAAACCGAGCGCTTGGCGGCGCTCAGCGGTGAAATCCCGTTTAAGTTCGGAAGAGCGTTCGCGCTCTTCAATGAGCTCGCTGTTTGAGCTCAATAAGTCAATTTGCCGTCTCCTTTGGAGCGGCCGTCGGACAAAGCTTTTGCTTTTGTTCGTCAACTTCGGTGCTTTGCACCTAGAACGTTCTCGTTCAATACCAAGCCCCCATTTCGCAAAGCGGATGGGGGCTTTTTTACGCCTGGCGTCGACCTAGCTGTGCTGCGCGCGGTCGAGGTAGGTGCGGATCCGGAGTAGGCCGGCAAATCCCCAAGTTTGAACAATCTCGACGGGAGTGCGATTCTCGAAGGCTTTGTTTTGTGTGGACATCCAGCGGTAGGCGAGTTCCCGGTTCTGCGGGAACAGTTGGCGCAGGGATGCGTGAATTGCCAGGAGGTGGCCTACGCGGTCGCGTGTGTCGCGATCGTGGCGGAGGGGCGCGACACCTGCGCGTTGCTGCGGGCCTAGGCCGAGCAGGGCGGCCCGATCTGCGGCCGAGAGGTGCCAGTGCTCGAACAAGGCGGTGACCATCTTGGCAAGAGCGCGGCGGTCGGCGGTGGGCGTGATTTCCATAGGTGGATTTGGCTTGATGCTTGGCTTGGCGTGCTTTATTGTCCGTCTTCTGTATACGCGCTGGTTCAGTAGGCTTGGCGTTATTTGGTAGCGAAGGCCAAGCAATCTTGTCATTTAGCGCTTGGCGCAGCAATGCTGGCATTTCCACGGGAAGCCGACATCCTCAAAAAACGCTAGAGCGGCCCCAGATGCGTCTGCGATGTCGAACACTGGTCCAGCACATCCAATACGTCAGCATAGGCTGATTTTAGTTCTTGACGTAGGGTCTGTGCGGCAACCTCGCCCCATTCCAACCGCCCTGTTTTATGAACATAGCGGAGGGGGAGCCGGTCGCCGTGAGGCGGTCCGGGGGCACCGCGCGTGCCACCTCGGGGGTCGAACCCGCGTCGTAGGCGCAGCTGAAGACGGACAGGGGGACGGCAGGTCCCCGCGGGTTTCGCTGCGCCGCGCGCCTAGCGCGCTCCAAGGCGCTGCACAGATTGCGCTCGGAACGCGAATGTCTTCACTTTCATTCCTGATAAGTCGCATAATCGCGCGTGCTATTATTTGCGTACAAATCTCCTCTTCGCCCTCTCTCTTCTGCGCTAGCGGCTATCCAAGGAGCCAAAGCTCTTGTCAAATCAATCACTTAGCCGTGCTCCACGTCGCGCATTGCCCCCGCCCGGTACGCGCCACGTGGGCGCCCATCACTTCGCATTTCTACGCGCCTGGGTGCAGGGGCTACCGCTGGGCGAGATCGCTGACCGATACCTTGAGTCGGGCCTTGATGCACGACTTGCCAGGTCGCAACTGATTTGGCTGCGCGCAGAGCTCGTGGCGCTGGCCTCGCGCAGTCCCCGCCCGGAACTCGCAGCCCTCCTCCGCCGTTCGCCCCAGTCGCCGGTCACAACCACAGCAGTCGCCGCCCTCCCGTCGCTAGACGAATTCGCGACGCGCTTCCCCGACGGCTTTTACTCCGAGAACGAGCTCGCGAAGCTGTTTGCTACCGAATTTGCCACCGCCCTAACGCAGGCCGAACGCCGTCGATCCCGCCTGGTGGAAAGGCAACTCGCTGCGCTGCAATATCTTGAGCCGCTGACCGCCGTGCCGCCGCAACTGGGCGATGGCGTCAACGCCTGGTTTTTAGAGGCCGTCGCTTCGCGCCTAGCCAACGCGGGTTTCACTACGCTCGCTCACGTGCAAGACGTCTATCGGACCCGCGGCCCCCGTTGGTGGACCCAAGTACCCCGGCTAGGAACTACCGGTGCGGCGCGCATCGTTAAGTGGTGGACGCAGCACGAAGCTTCCTTGGGACCGCTTTACCATTTCCGACGCGACGCTCTAAGCCAAGCCCCCTCTTCTAGCAGCGTCGCGCTGCCGCTTAGCAGGGCAACGACTTCAACGTCTGTGGTCGACATCACACCCCAGCTTCTCTCTCCCCTCGAGACCATGGTGTTGCCGCCTCACTTTTCCGGAGAAAACGGCAGCAACCGGCAAACGCGTGACCGTTGCAAGCTGACTGCGAGCAATGACCTCGAAGCCATTAAAGCATGGCTCTCGACACGCCCTAAGAACTCGGCGACGTGGCGCAGTTACCGCAAAGAGGCAGAGCGCTTTTTGCTGTGGGCGGTTGTGGAGCGCGGTCGGCCATTTTCTGGAACGACGACAGAAGACTGCATCGCGTATCGTGATTTTTTGAGTGACCCGCAGCCTGCGTATCGGTGGGTCAGTAGCGGCACCTACCCGCGATGGAGTCACCAATGGCGACCATTCGGTGGGCCGCTATCCGCCGCGAGCGCACAACATACGCAGACTGTCTTACGCCTGCTGTGTGAATGGTTGGTGCGTCAACGCTACCTCGACAGCAACCCGTGGGACGGTGTTCCCATCATCGCGCCCAATCGTATCCGTCTGAAGGTAGGGCATGCTTTCACCCAGGATCAATGGGCGCTAGTCGTTAGGTTTCTGGGAAATCTGCCACCCTCCCCTGCTGCCGCGCGGCTACAGTTTGTAGTGCCTTTTTTTTACGCCACGGGCCTTCGCTTGAGCGAGATGGCCACCGCGCGGATGCGCCAACTTGAGTACAGCGCGGAGGCGGGTGGTTGGTTGCTGCACATCCTTGGGAAAGGATTGATTCCCCGCGAAGTGCCCCTTGCGACAGATACCACCGCTCTATTGGTGAAGTACTTGGAGCAGGCCTACCCGACCGCACGAATGGAAATCGAGCCCTCATTAGACGGTTGGGTCGAACGTTTGGATCCTGATCTTCCTCTACTTCGCGGTCTTGATCTCAACCGCAGTGCGCTCGAGACACTGAGCGCTTCGGCGATTTACAAGTCGTTGAAGGGGTTCTTTAGTGATGTAGCAAATCGTGCCGCCCTCCTCTCTGACAAGGAGCGAAAGCGATTCGCGGAGGCGAGTACGCATTGGCTACGCCACACATTTGCGACGCATGCGGTGGCAGACAACGCGCCACTTGACGTGATTCGGGATGTGATGGGCCACGCCAGTATTTCCACAACCAGTATTTACGTATCCGCAGAGAAAAAGCGTCGCGTTGCACAGATGGAGAAGCTGGCTGAGCTCCGCCGACAGCGTCTGGACCATCACGCACCAGAAACGCATTAGGCTACGGGGCGGAGCGGTAGCCACTTTTCCATGGAAAAGTGACGCGATCCATCCGCGAAGAATCTGAGTCATTACGTAAATCGAAGCACACTAAGATGACTATAGGACGTTTCGCGGCAGTTGACTATTGCATAACGAGCGCAAAGAAAGGTCCATACTAAAAATTGCCGCTTTTCTCTGCGCTTAAGTGAACAATCAAACGATCATAGTACACAAGTAACTACCCCCCAGAGAGCAAGCACAGCAATTGGCTCGGGGAAAAATCTTCAATGATTTCAATGAGTTCAAATTCTGAATAACATCGAATTACGGTTTCAGCTGATACTTTGACAGGAGCAAGCTCCGGACTTCCTTCTCCAACCACTCAAGATCCAGTGGGTCTCTGCACTCTAAACGCAAACCGGTTGTGGTCGTTATAAGTTCGCATTTGGTCGTTCTTCCATCTCGAAAAGCACTCCGAGCGGCCGCCGGTTTAACAGCCTTCTGGGTCGCAGGTCGATCAAGTTTGCGTAACAAGTCGTTTTCGGTTGTCCTATGTTCTACGCGCGCGGCTAGCAAAGCGGCCGCTTCTGTATCGGTGACCTTACCAGACTCAAGCGCAGCGAGCATCGCTATCGCACCGGTCGCTGACAGCGCCGAGGGGGTGGTCGACAATATGGAGGTAATTGCGGGCGGCAACTTAGCGAACGCGAAGATGTTCGACATCAGCGTCTTACTAATACCCGCCTGCTGCGCCAGCTCAACCTGTGCGTGACCAGTGCGAGCCATCTCCTGCTGAAACCCAAGGAATTTTTCGTAATCTGGCAAGCTCGGTTGAAGAAGATTGGCAAAGAATGCGGCGCGTGCAGCGTCGTGCTGGGAGTCGAGAGACGAGGAGATGGTTACCTCAATCTCCTTGCGACCCAGCGCTTTGTAAGCCGCAAGTCGGTTGTCTCCCGAAATAACTTCAAACCGTCCATCGTCGACCCGTTTCACCACTATCGGCTGAATGAGCGGGTTGTTTGCCAAGTTATCTCGTAGTTGCTCAAACTGTTCATCGGTAAGCTTGCGTCGACGTCCGGGAACCGACACCAACGCGTCGAGCGGAACGAGGAGGGCACCACCAAGTTTCGACTCCGCCAACTCAGCACGCTTTTCCGCAGCCGTTATTTGTGGCTGCATCATCATCATCGCCCCAGCGTTACTCACTGGCGTTCGCTCAGCCCTTGCAGGAAGCAGCGTAGATGACTCAGCCTGATCAACTCGATCCATTGCCGCCTTTGATCGGGCAGCTAAACTTTTTAAACTCATGCCTGTGCTCCCCAATTGCCTGCGACAGCTGAACTGTCAACTAATTCAACGAGACGATCAAATCCTTGACGCAGTTTTGTCGTCGCCCTCGCCACGCCATCGTCATCGACCAAGTCATGGATGGTGCCGAATGTAAGGCCGCTGATGGTATTGGCCTCACTTGCAGGAATTTCCGTCGTGACGACATATTGAGTAAATGCCCGCTGAATAAATCCCTTCATCATCACTGACACTGGTCGAGTCGTCACTTTCGAAAGCACAACGCCGATAAACTTGAACTCCTTTTCCACCGCCCGCGCCGCATAAATGGAATCCATCAATTCGAGAACCATGTCCCAAAAAACGAGCGCTGCCGAAAAATCGAGTTGCTCGGGTGGAAGAGGCATTAACAATCCATCCGACGCATATGCAGCGTTCACAGCTAGGTACGACAATGATGGAGCCGTGTCCAGAAGAATGTAGTCGTACTCGAGGCGGTGTGTTTCAAGCGCCAGGTTAAGTACATTCCACCAATCACGCTTGGGATTCGCGGCCATTTGCGGCAGGATAAGTTCCGCGCTGTTGAGAGAGCCGCAGGAAGGCACTATATCAAGGCCATCCCAGTATGTTTTGCGAATCGCATAGTTGAGATCTGGTTCGCCAGACGCCGCATCCATCGCGTACAACATTCCCGCAGTATCGGCCTCGGACAGCTCGGTGTGCGGCATCAATCCAGTAAGCGTCGACGCAGAAGCTTGCGGGTCAAGGTCGATCAGAAGCACTTTGCGACCACGAAGTGCGAGTCCTTGGGCAAGATTAAAAACGGTACTCGTCTTTGTCGAACCGCCTTTGAAATTGACACAGGCCATCGTAAAACCAGGGGTGCCCGGTTCCCGTTTTGGAAACGCCGCTAATCGGTCAACAATTTCGCGTGTTTCAGACAAATCAAACGTGCGACGGCGTTTTCCATCGGCTATTTGCCCAATCGGAAACTGCGGCGATCTCAGCTTGTTATCAAGTTTGGCGCGATCTATGCCGACAATTTCTGCGATTTGCGTCGCGGTGAATCTGGGCGCGATCTTACGAGGATGTGGTGCCAACATTTCAGCTCTAACGGAGTCATGAACGATCGTTGCTTGCCGCACCATTTCACGAATGTCTTCTCGAGAGATTTTTTTTGGTGTCATACAAAACCCGATGCCTGATGCAGTTAGCTGATGTTGTGAGTATATTGCTGCAAACGTCGAATTTCAACGTAGATTGCTGATTACATAAATTCTGTCGTCAGATAATCGCATTCTTTGTTGAAGAAACATTACCCTTTGCATCCGATTGAAGACAATTTATATATCTGTCTTTAAAACACTTTGCGCGTCGGAGAGGCTTTTAAATAAAGGCTTCTAGCGCACATATGTGACTATATTCGGGACGACAAGTGACTGTATCAGGGAGGTCAAACCGGGGCTTGTGACTTGATCGGGGAGCTTGCGTGACCTTATTGGGGATGTCACGTGACCTTATTGGGGGAGCTGTTGACGAGTGACTTTGGGTGGGGTAAAAAGTCATGCATGCCAGCCTTGCATGCCCCAAAAAAAATTGCACGCCGACCACTCGTCGACAAAGCCACGCTTAAAAAAAACGTTGGGCTGATTCACAGCTCCTCGGAGCTGGGTTTGGTCGAAAGAAAGCTGTTTAACTGGCTTCTTTTGGAGTCGTTCGAACAGCTCGAACATGATGTCACGCATGAGCTTCCGCTTCCGATTTTGAAGTTCTTAATGGGGTGGGAAAACTCAAACAATAACGAAGGTATCGAAGCTGCCATGAAGCGGCTGATGAGCACTGTCGTGCACTTTAATCTCATTCAAAACAAGAAAGCTAAAGACGGGGCCGAGCAGGAAGAGGCGTGGGAGGCAACCACGCTACTCTCATATGCATCGATTGTTGACGGACGCGCGCGATGGCGTTTTGATCGGGCGATGGCAGATAAGTTGCACGACCCAGCGGTGTTCCATTGGCTCAACGTAGCAGCCGCGCAGGGGTTGCAATCTTCCTTCGCATACGCGCTATACGAAAACTGTGCCCGCTACTACAAAGTGGGGCAAACGCCGAAGTTGCCAGTTCCACTGGTTCGAGAACTGCTAAACGCAACCGCACCGCTCTACGCTGATTTTCGTTACCTCAAGCAGAGAGTGTTGACGCCAGCAGTACGCGAGGTCAACATGATTACGGACATCGAACTTGAGGCCGAATACGTACGTGAAGGACGATCTGTAGTCAGCGTGCAATTCTTCGTCCGAGTTAAGCCCCAAAGTAGCTTGCTCTCCAAGAAGGAGAGGTCGCGTGACGAGCTCAACGAACAGGAGCGGAGCGTGCATGATCGAATGGTGGCTTTGGGACTGTCCTCGCGAGTTGCTATAGGCGCTCTAGAGGCGCGTGGCCTCGACGCGGTAGAACCATGTGTCACGTTAACCGAGTTCAAGGTCGCCAACGGTGAAATTTCCAAAAGCGCTGCTGGGTATCTGCGCAAGGTCATCGACACGCCGTTCGAAAGCTCCCCACCCGTAACGAGCGCAACCTTTCGCCGCAATCAGTCAGAACGCCAAGTTGAAGCGACACAAGTTTTCCTGCAGCGAGTTCACCAGGATGAGGAATCGATTCGGCAGGAGAGGGCGCGTCGCACAACCGAAATAGCGTTGTTGACCATTGAGCAGCGCAGAAATGCGGCGAAGGAATTTATCCAAAAGCGACCTGAAGCAGCAAAGATTTACGACGACGAGATCGCCAAATTTTCGGGTCGTACCGAAAGCGTCTTTGCGCTTTTTCTAAGAGGCTGGCGCCCTACCGATACGAACTAAACCCTGAAGAGGGTAAATCGGAAACAAAAATCGCCGTGAATTGTGTTGTGGAATACAATTTACATTCAGGCAGCGCTAGATCAACTTCGGAAACAAGGCCATCAAGTGAATACCGAGGACGTGGCAAAGTTGTCCCCATTGCTCCACGAGCACATCAATCTGCTCGGTCGGTATTCTTTTTCTGTGCCGGAATCGGTGAGCAATGGTCTGTTGCGACCCTTACGAGACCCTTTGGTCGACGAATAAATAAAAGGGGGCGCGGTGGCATTCTCAAAGTCCCAACTCGCTATGCGAGCCCAAGCGCACTAACTGCAATACGTCGGCCCCCAACTTCCGGTAAATCAAGACAAGGTCGGGTTTGACGTGGCAATCTCGATGGTCTTTCCACTCACCGGTGAGACCGTGGTCACGATGCTTTTCTGGCAAGGGCTGATCGCTGGCCAAAGTCTTTAGTAGGGTGGGGAAGTCGTTCTGTAAAACATCGCGATGTGCGCCCTTGGCTTCGCGTTTGAAATCTCGCTTGAACTGGCTGGTGGCCTCAATCGTCCGCATTCAGATCCGCCATCAGTGAGTCCACGCTGGCAAACGATTTCAAACCGCCTCGGCGTGCTTCTTTCATCGCTTCAATGGTGACTGCGTTCGGCACCAAGGGTTCAAACGGCAGCGCCTTCTCTCGTGCCACGCGAGTCAACATAATGCGAAAGGCATCGGACACGGTTAAGCCCATCGTGGCCAATACGACCGTGGCTTCTTCCTTAATGTGTTCGTCAATTCGGGCTCGAACTACTGCGTTAGCGGACATGATGCACCTCAATCTATTGAGCCACATTGTAGCCCAACATGCATTGTCACAATCTGGTCGACGAATCCTTATGCCGGTTTTACGTTCCACTGCACCTCAAACCCCTATCAGTAGAACCATAGACTATTTGCCAAATAAATCGGAACCTACGCCGACAGGGTTTGTCAATAAGGCTATTCACTTATTGCGTTTGTTGCGAATAATGCGAATAATGCAGCCTAATGAGAGCACACTATGAACACTGATCTTTTGGATAACGTCTTATCCACCGAGGAAGCCGAACTGGCCAAGGTAGCGCAGCGCTGCATCATGGCATCACTCGATCATTCGCGTGCACACCGCATCGCGTTGATTGATAGCGACGGCGGGACCGATTCGTCACCGACACTCGAATTGCCACCCAAGGTACTTCGTTTCTTCGCCGAAATGCTGGGTGCTATGGCAGAACAAAAGCTTGTCACCTTGGTGCCGCAGAAGCACGAGCTGACGACCCAAGAGGCCGCAGCGTTCCTGAACGTGTCGCGACCGTTCGTGATCAAGGAAATCGAGGCGGGCAAGATCCCGCATCGCAAGGTGGGGAGACATCGCCGCGTCACGTTCACTGATCTTGTGAAGTACCAGCGCGCATCACAAGCATCAAGCGATCAGGCGTTGCAGGATCTGACCGACCAAGCGCAACAGTTAGGCTTGGGTTACTGATGGCCGGTTCGGCGACGTATACGGCCGTACTGGACGCCTGTGTGCTCTACCCGGCACCGTTGCGAGACCTGCTACTCAGTCTGGCCAGTGCCGGGCTCTTCCATGCGCGCTGGACACCGGAGATTGAGGGGGAGTGGACACGCAATCTGTTGGCCAATCGGCCGGACCTGAATCTGGCGCAACTGCGAATTACTCAGGAACGCATGACGGCGGCCATTCCCGATTGCATGGTGACCCACTACGAGCCGTTGATCGCGGGATTGTCGCTGCCAGATCCAGATGATCGCCACGTGCTCGCCGCCGCCATCGCGGGCCATGCCGATGCGATTGTGACGGTCAATCTCCGTGACTTTCCAGCTGCAATCCTGGCAACCTACAGTCTGGAAGCCCAGCACCCTGACGATTTCGTCATGAACCAGCTGGAGCTGCGTGAGTATGAGGCGCTTGCTGCCATCAAGCGCATGCGCGCCCGACTGCGCAACCCGCCGCGAACGCCGGAGGAATTTATCGACACCCTTCAACAGAATGGATTGGTTCAGTCAGCGAGACGATTGCGGGAACGCATCAACCTTATCTAGCGAGCAGCGACGATGATCCGATTGGAATTCAACGGCAAGCCCTTCGATCCGAAGACCTTCACCGATACGATCATGCAGTCGCTCATGCAACAAGCCGCTGACAATGTTCGCGACAGAATCGGTGCCATCCGCGATCCCGACACCGGTGAATTTCCGACCATCGTCATTCGCGCCAACGCGATCGATGACATTCACTGCACGGTTGAAGGCTCCCCCAAGCTGCTCGCGCTCGTGAAGGAACGTCTCAACCTGGAATCCGACTCAACCTCCGACAATAGCGAGCAAGCCGTGATGGCAACCCCAAAAGTGTTTTTAAGTTACGGCGGGGAAGATGCTGCGGTCGCAACGGCCATCGCGAAGCAATTGATGGCCAAAGGCATTGACACTTGGTTCGCTGTGTGGGACTTGACGTCAGGCGACAGCTTGCGACAAAAAATAGACGAGGGCATTGGCAATTGCACGCACTTTGTCGCGCTGTTGACCCCTCGCTCGAAAACGAAGCCCTGGGTCAATATCGAGCTGGACAGTGGGCTGAGTCGCAAAGCAGCGGGACGCGCAAAAATGATCGCGCTACGCTACGAACTCAGTGCCGCAGATCTGCCACCCACGCTGTCTGGACTGGTATCGCCCGAAGTATGCGGCCCGGATTTCGACGTGAGCGCTTTGATCAACGATATCCACGGGATCACAAGGAAACCGCCACTTGGGCCGTCTCCACACGCAGCCTTGGTCGAGCGCAATCAATCGACTGGCTATTCACTCGCCGCCAATCTGATTGCAAAGCTTTTCGTGGAAACGACGACCAGCGCCGAAAGCGTCAATCCACAAATTTCACGGGAAGATCTATTGGAAAAAACCGGCTTGACCGATCACGATGCAATTGACGCGTTGTATGAGCTGCGCAACTTTATCGTCACAGACCAATGGGATGGCGTGGCGCGTCCAAAACACGAACTGTACGCGGAATTTGATCAATACTGGATGCCGTGGAACCCAGCCGACGACGCGATGCGCTTGGCGGCCGACCTGTTCAACGATTCAACGTTTCCGACAGAACCTGGAGAAGTTGCGGCGCGCTACGACTGGACCGCCAGACGACTGAACCCTACGCTATCGTACTTACTGTCGCGTGATGTATTGCAATCGCTTTACACGCTCGGCAGCGGGCCGTGGATCATCGCTTCACTTTACAAGAACGATGACACCTTGCGTCGATTCGTTAAAAATCGCACGTAAGCTTCTGCGCCCAACTCATCCGACGTCACCTTGCGATCGGTCAACATGTCCCGACTCATCTTGCGGATGACGAGCGCGTTGCGTGTGCTTAGTAGCGCTAATCCTTGCGCGCGACAACCGTACAAAAGCGCTTCACCGTGTCGCCGGGCGCGGCGAACTCACTGAACTCTATCCGCTCAATCGTCCAGTTCTCGAATTCATCTCGCAATGCCATTGGCGCGAACAGGCAATGATCCGCCGGGTTGAACATGCCTATATAGGTCGTACCTTCCACCAGGACGTTGACCGCCGCGATGCCGCCCGGACGCACATGCGCTTTCAAGTCACCGAGAATTTCCATAGCCCTTGCGCAGTTGAAGAACATCAGTAAGCCAATGGAAACGACGGCGTCATAGTGATCCTCTAACGGATAGTCACGCAGATCGGCGAGCGTAGCGGACACAGGCAGCCCCGTAGCTGAGGCACGTGAGCGGATGTGCTCAATCGCAGCAGGACTTGCGTCCAATGCCGTCACCTTACAGCCCTGGCACGCAGCCGCGAACGACAGGTTTCCCATGCCGCAGCCGAAATCAAGCACTTCGCCCTTCAGGTAGGGCAGTGCTAGTTCCTCGAACGAGTTCAGGGTTAGCGCGACGCCCTTCGATTGCTCGCGAAACTGCTCGTCGAAGAACGCAATACTCACAGAGTCAGCCATGGTCTTTACCGGTCACGGGTCGTGGTGCCGAAACTCAGTGCGTGTGCGCATGATGAGCGTCCGGCACGTGCGGATGGGAGTGCGTCTGTGGTCGATGATAGTGTGCATGCGAATGTCGCGTACCGGCTATCAGGGGTTCGTCGTGCGCGTGATCGTGGTGATCATCCCCTGTGCCATGCGCGTGGCTGTGCGTGTGTGACAACGCTTCGTGCTCATGCAGGTGCCCATGCTGCTCGGACAAGTGCAGCCAAACACCAACCGCCATTAGGGCGCCAGCCGCGATCAGTGACGCAGTAATCGGCTCACCCAGTAACAGCACCGACAGCGTCGCCCCAAGAAACGGAGCTACGGCAAAGTACGCGCCTGCGCGCGCAGTACCCAGATGACGCAGCCCGATGATGAAGAGCACAAGACTCACACCGTAGCACGCAAACCCCAGCAGCGCTGCAGAGCCAACCGCAGAAGCGGGCGGGAGAGCCGCTCCCAGCGCCAGCGCGATCACAAGATTGGTCGTGCCCGCCACCAGCCCCTTGACCATGGCGATGAACGACGCGTCATTCAGCGCCACTTTGCGCGTGAAATTGTTGTCGAGCCCCCAGCCGAGGCAAGCTCCCACTATGGCCAACGCCGACAGCCAGTTGCCATCGCCGGTTTCACCGCAACCGAGCACAACGCCACCGGCGACGATGCAGACCAACCCGAATGCGACACGCCGATCCACGTTCTCTTTGAACACGACCCACGCAATCACGGCCGTCAAAACCGCTTCGGCGTTGAGCAATAGCGACGCTCCAGATCCGGTCATCCCCCGCAAGCCGAACACGAGTAGTACGGGTGCGGCGATACCGCCCAGCAGCACCGCGAGCAGCATCCAACGCCAATCGGCGCGGCTAAGTGTCGGCGTCTTCGAACGCATCACGATTCGCGCAACGTAGAGTCCGAGGCCAGAGCCCAGATACAAAAGCGCTGCCAGCAGCCAGGGTTCGATTTTGGTGAGCAGCAGCTTGGCCAGGGGTGTGCTGGCTCCAAACAGCGCCGCCGCAAGCAGCGCGCTTGCAACACCGACTTGTCCAGTTCGATAACTGCGCATGACTTAATGCTCCGCGTGGCAGGCACAAGCCTCGCCGTGCGCTGCCGAAACCAATTCGTGCAGGATGCCGCATTCCTTGGTTGAGTGAGGCTCGCTACACTGACGACGCAACGCCGTGAGTTGTTTCTCCAATGCGCGCATACTCTTCAGACGGGCCTTGACGCGACCGATTTGCTGGTCCACGAGCACGTTGATGTCGCCACAATCCGACGCGGGACGATCCACAAAATTCAGCAAACGCGTGACGTCCGCCAGCGGCATATCGAGCGCCCGACAGTGACGGATGAACGCCAACCGTTCAAGGTGCGTTTTGCCATAGGTCCGGTAGCCATTAGCCTCACGCGCGGGCGGTGGCAATAACCCTGACTTCTCGTAATACCGGACGGTTTCGACATCTACGCCGGTAGATCCTGCAAGTTCGCCAATACGCATCGTTAGCCTTGTAAGCGACTACTGTCTTAACAATTACCCGATTTTACGCTTGACTCTGTAGCGGCAACAGGGTTTCTAATACGACAATTATGTTGCTAAATCGGCTTCGCCATGTCTTCCCAAAAAGTTCCTGAAACCCATTCAAGCTGCGCTAGTTCCGCGTGTTGTGACGCCCCTTCTCCAGTCGCACTGGCGACGCCGTCGCCGGCGGTTGCGTCGAGTGTAAGCACCGTTTGGCGCATCGCTACGATGGACTGCGCATCGGAAGAAGGCGAGATTCGTCGCGCCCTCGAGCCAATTGCGGGCATTCGATCATTGTCGTTTCAGCTTGGTGCGCGAACCCTCGCGATTGACGCCGAAGCAGCGGCCTTGCAACCGGCACTTGACGCAATTCGTAAGGCTGGCTTCTCTCCAAAGCCGGTTACCGGCACCGCTGGCGGAGCAGACGCTACAAGCACCTCTAGCGAACAGTCGCACGATGGACAGGATCATCACGACCATGATCACGGCAGCGAATCACCACAAGGTTGGTCAGACGTAACTCGTTACGTCGCAGCGCTCGCCTTTGCAGTTGCGGCAGAAGCCCTGTCGTACTTTGCGCCCGACGCCATGCCGTGGAAGATCGCCGGGATGGCACTCGCCGCTATCGCTATCGGTCTTGCAGGACTCTCCACGTACAGCAAAGGCTTCGGCGCGCTTCGCCATGGGCGCTTGAACATCAATGCATTGATGACCGTCGCCGTCACCGGGGCCTTTCTTATTGGCCAATGGCCGGAAGCGGCGATGGTCATGGCGCTTTACGCCATTGCCGAATTGATCGAGGCGCGGTCAGTGGACCGGGCGCGTAATGCCATTAAAAGCCTGATGGCGCTGGCCCCGGAAGAATCGGACGTTCGACAGGCTGACGGCAGCTATTCGCGCGTCTTGTCAAGTATCGTGCCACTTGCAGCGGTGGTGCGGGTGAAACCGGGCGAGCGGATTCCACTGGACGGCGTGATTGTTAGCGGTAGCAGCGCGATCAATCAGGCTCCGGTGACGGGCGAAAGCATGCCTGTAGACAAACAACCGGGCGACGCCGTGTTTGCTGGAACCATCAACGAAACGGCAACGCTTGAAATCAAGATCACAGCGGTTGCGAGCAACAGCACATTGGCTCGCATCATCCACGCGGTCGAACAGGCACAAGGCACGCGCGCGCCGACGCAGCGCTTTGTGGATCGCTTTGCAGCCATCTACACACCCACTGTGTTCGCACTGGCGCTCGCAGTGGCGCTACTCACGCCCTGGTTGCTCGGTTGGACTTGGACGCTCGCTGCCTACAAAGCGCTCGTATTGCTGGTGATTGCCTGTCCGTGTGCGCTTGTGATCTCAACTCCGGTCACCGTCGTGAGCGCACTCGCAGCGGCGGCGCGACGCGGTATTCTGATCAAGGGCGGTACGTATCTCGAAGAAGCGCGCAACCTCAAGGCCATCGCGCTCGACAAGACAGGAACGATCACCGAAGGCAAACCCAAGCTCGTTGCGTTTGAGATGTTGGCGGAGAGCCATTCGCGTGAAGCCACAGCAACGCTGGCGCATAGTCTCGCCGCGCAATCGGATCATCCGGTGTCCAAGGCTGTTGCGGCGGGCTTGGAGGCTACGCCGCAAACCGTCGAAGCGTTTACGGCGATTGCCGGTCGTGGCGTCAGCGGGATCATTGATGGCACACAGCATTGGCTCGGCAATCATCGCCTGATCGAAGAGCGCGGTCTCTGTAGCCCAGCCATTGAAGCGAAGTTACAGGAACACGAGAATCAGGGCCGCACAGTCACCTTGCTGGCGACCGATAAAGCGGTCATTGCGTTATTCGCCGTGGCCGATACGATCAAGGCGTCGTCGCAGCAGGCGGTGGCCGAATTGATCGCATTGGGCATCACACCGGTGATGCTGACCGGCGACAACTCGGCCACAGCAAGCACTGTCGCACGCCTTGCGGGAATCACCGACGCGCGAGGCAACTTGTTGCCGGAAGACAAACTTAGTGCCATTGAGGACATGCAGCGGCAATACGGCCCCACGGCGATGAGCGGCGACGGCATCAACGACGCGCCAGCGCTGGCCAAAGCAGACATCGGCTTCGCCATGGGCGGAGCGGGCACGGACACTGCGATGGAGGCCGCCGACATCGCCGTGATGAACGACGACCTGCGCCGCATCCCGGAAACCATTCGCCTGTCAAAACGGACGCACAACATCTTGTGGCAAAACATCACGCTGGCGCTGGGCATCAAAGTGGTGTTCATGGGGCTAGCGTTGTTCGGCAACGCGACGATGTGGATGGCGGTATTCGCGGACATGGGCGCAAGTTTGCTGGTCGTGTTCAACGGGTTGCGACTGTTGCGATCATCAGAACCATCGAATCCTCCGCTACACTAGCAGCGTGCGTCGATACCTCATCCTCTTGCTGCTTGCGGCGTTGCCTTACCAGTTTGTCTGGGGTGTGGCGGCGGCGTATTGCGGCCACGAAAGTGGCACTGAGGTGAGTCATTTCGGCCATCACACGCACAAGCACAAGAGCGTTACAGCTCAGTCCGCTAACGATTCAGCACCGGACCGTGCCAGTTCGCTGTTGGCCGATGACGGTGACTGTGGCTATTGCCACTCAGCCTGCGCGCAGGCGCTTGCTCCTACCGCGACAGCGATAGGCGTTGATGACTCGCCGCGTTTGATTGCGATACCGCCCCGAATACTTCTATTTGTTATGCCTGCGCTCATCGAGCGTCCCGATTGGGCACTTACGCTTTGAACTAGCGAGCCGACAACGCACGGGTTGTGAAACCCATCTTGCGTCAATCGCTCGCTGAATTGTCAAGTCTGTGTCCAACCATTCGGGAGATTTCCATGCGATTCCTATCGCGTAAGCACGGCGTTACGGCGCTCGCTACAGCCGCCACACTACTTTGGCTACCCACCACGTCCGGGGCTCAAGCTCTAGCCCAGCCGTCGCGACCCAGCAGCGCGCTCACCTTGCAACAAGCGCTGCAAATGGCCGAGACCGCCAACGCTGCGCTGCGGGCAAAGCGTGCGCAGACGGCAGCGGCGGACGGCGCACAATTGGACGCCAATGCGCTGCTCGCGAGCAACCCACAGCTTTCCCTTGATTTTGCCCGCCGCAGCGTGTCGCCATCGGGTCTTCCTGCGCAGCGCAACGGCGAATGGGGCGCTGGCCTGTCTCAAGCCTTTGAGACAGGCGGTCAGCGCAGCTATCGTCGTGATGCGGCCAGCGCCAGTCTTGCCGCGCTTCGTGCTGAAATCGAAGATACTCGCCGCGTTCTGCGCACGGAGGTAGCAACACGCTTCTACCGCGTCCTCGCGCTACAGCAGCGCGTCGCGCTGGAAGCGCAGAGTGTTCGCCTGTTTGATGAGACCGCCGCCGCCGTGCAAAAGCGTCGCGTTGCTGGCGAAG
>Ga0209608_1001119_pt1 | contig 23289 bp, 19 predicted proteins | sample AD_UKC130_MetaG_FD_184428 | JGI IMG/M metagenome (GOLD analysis project Ga0209608, IMG submission 184428) | Active sludge microbial communities of municipal wastewater-treating anaerobic digesters from Canada - AD_UKC130_MetaG (SPAdes) (version 2) | ecosystem: Engineered > Bioreactor > Anaerobic... | reverse complement strand
GACCGAGACCAGCCCCATCATCAATGCCAACACCCCGGCCTGCAACAAGGTGGGCACGGTGGGCAAACCGCTGAAGGGCGTGGAGGAAAAAATTGCCGAGGATGGCGAGATCCTGGTGCGGGGTCCCCAGGTCATGAAGGGCTACTGGAACAACCCCGAGGCGAACTGGGAAGCCTTCACCGAGGACGGCTTTTACAGGACCGGGGACATCGGCTTTATCGACGAAGAGGGCTACCTCACCATCACGGACCGGAAGAAGGAGCTGCTCAAGACCAGCGGCGGCAAGTACGTGGCCCCGCAGCCCATCGAGAATGCCTTCAGCACGGAGCCCTTCATCGAGCAGGTCGTGGTGGTGGGAGAGAACCGCAAGTTCGTCTCCGCCCTCGTTGTACCCGAATTTGAAGCCCTGGCCGAGTGGGCCAGGCAGAAAGGGCTTGAATACCGCAGCCACGCGGAGTTGGTGCGGCATCCCGAGGTCAAAAAGCTGGTCCAGGAAATCATCGACCGCGTCAACAGGGGGCTGGCCAGGTATGAGCAAATCAAAAAGTACGTCATCACCGACCACCCCTTCACCGAAGAAGGCGGCGAGCTGACCCCCTCCCGCAAAATCAAGCGGAGAGTCATCGAAGAGAAGTACAGGGATCTCATCGACTCCATGTACCAGGAGGAGACCGGGTAATTGCCGGCAAGTCGTCTAAGCAAAGCCGGCCATGGCCGCGTGCTACCGTAGCAGAAGCAGGAAAAGAATAAAATGTTTCCGAAATATAGACTAAAGTGAATGTAAAGGAGTGTTTGCCATCTTACCGATTGATTTTGAAAAGAGACGGCAGGCGGTGGCGGAAAAGGTAGCTGAAAAAGGTTTTGACGCTTACATTGGGACGAGGATGGCCGCATTGCACTACCTGGGCGGTGCGTTTATGCCCTGGCGGGGCATGGTTGTTGTCACCGCCAAGGGGGATTGCAAGTTTATCTACTGGATCGGTGATACGGAAAGAATTAAGGCTGAAGGCAAGTCCATGGACGTGGCGACTTACTTTCTGGCCGACATGTTTGATGTGTTGAAAAGCTACTTGGATGAACTGGGCATTTCGAAAGGCACTATCGGCATGGATATTGTCCATGAAGGCAATAATGCCTTGCTGGCGCCCGGCATGCTCACGGCAGGCGAATACTTGCAGATGCGTGCTACTTTTCCCGAGGCCACGATTAAGAATGGGACGGATTGCCTCGATGAGGTCATGTTGATCAAAGATGAAGCCGAAATTGAACGCCTGCGGGAGGCGGCCCTGGTCGGGGACTATGGCTGGCAATGCGGATATGATGCTGTCCAGGTGGGAGTTACCGAAAACTACCTGGCCGGGGTCATGGAAGCGGCTATTAGGAGAAAGGGGAGCATGTGGTCCTGGTCCAGCACGGGCGGATCGGAAGTAGGCTCCGGGGAGCGCACGGCCTACTTTTTTGATGTTACCAGGCAGGCGACGGAACGAAAGATAGGGGCTAATGAATTTATAATTTTGGATGTCCACCCGATGATCGATTTGTACCTGGGGGATGTCAGTGTTCCGGTTTTCTTCGGAAAACCCAATAATGCCCAGAAAAAATTAATTGAATGCTGGGAAGAGGCCGTGAATACAGTGTTCAATGCTTTAAAGCCAGGTGCTTCCATCTCCGAGGTGGCGCTTCTGGGGATGTCCGTTTATAACCGCTATGGTCTGGCCGAGTATGCTGTGCCCAGTTTCGGGCACGGCTTGGGAGTATGTGCGCGGACGGAACCCAATATCACGCCCATGGGCAACGGCATTTTAAGTGAGGGCATGGTCATTGCCATGGGCGCGCACCTCTACCAGCCCGGTGTAGGCGGCATGATGCTGGAGTATCCCGTACTAATTGGTAAAAATGGACCCGAGAAACTTGGCAACCTTGACTTAAAAGTGCACATTAAGGATATTTAGCCTGCCTTACGCTTTCAAAACATCTTATTAAAAAGGCCTGGACAGCAATTGCCAGGCCTTTTTATTATTACGTTGAAATCCGGGTTAGCTCTTCTTCGCAGCGGCCAGCTGCTCGCTCATCTGCCGCAGCTTTTCCCGGGTGATAGGGTAGCGCCAGGCAAAGAGAATGGACAAAATCAAAAGCAATGCCGGGACGGGCCCCATGAATAGGCGGATCGCCTGCACCGCCTGCTCCGGCTGTACCGGCACGGGATTGGCGTCAGTAGGGGTGATATAGTGGGCCAGGGCCAGCGCTTGTCCCATGAGCCAGATGGCTGCGCCGGTGGCCATTTTCTGGAAGAAAGCGGCAAAGGCATAGTACGATCCCTCGCGCCGCTGCCCCGTTTTCAGCTGATCGTAATCCACGACATCGGGGATCATCGACCAGGGCAGGACATAGGCGTTGGCGATACCGGCCCCCGATAGGACTGCCAACACGTAGGCCAAGGCGATCTGATCCGGAGCCAGCCCGGAGATGGCCAGCAGGATTACCAGCCAGCTGAAACAGCCGATTATAAAAACCGGCCCCTTGTCCATGCGCTTGGACAGCCAGACCCACAGGGGCACAAAGAGCAGCGCCGCTCCCTGGGCCACCAGGACAAAGTAATTGGCCTGCTCCGGAACCTTAAGGTAGTAGTTGGCGAAATAGACCAGGTCGGCGGCGATGACAGCGGCGGTAGTCCAGCTCAGGGCGTAAAGCCCAATCACGTGCCGGAAGGGCCGGTTGCTCAGGGTTGCCCTGATTGCGGCTCCAAAAGACAGCACCTCGGGAGACGTTTCCTTAAGGATGCCGCGTGTTAAGCGGACCGCCAGCAGGGGCGGCAAGATTATCAGCGCTCCCAAGCCCACCCCCATCGCGGTGAACAGGGCCACCGGGTTGGTGACATACCAGCTTATTACGGTCACCACGATAATTGCTCCCAGGGACCCGGCAATGGAATAGGCCATCAGGTAGCCGTTAATGGAGATGCGCTCTTCGTAATCACTGGTCAATTCCGGCACTATGGCATAGAAGCCGGTGCAGACAAAAGTAAAAGCGCTGTTAAAGATGATGTAAACGAGGCAGTAGTAAACGGCCAAGCCCAGTTGCGAAAAGGGCGGCACCACCCACAACAAGGCAAAGCTGGCCCCCAAAGGCACTGCCCCGTAGAGCAGGACCAGGCGTCTCCTGTCGAAGGGGGAGCGGATGCGGTCGATAATAATGCCGAACCAGGGGTCGTTGATGGCATCCCAGACGCGCCCCACGCCTATGGCCCAGGCGGCGTAATCCGGCCTTAAGCCGGCCACATCGGTCATGAAATAAAGCTGAAAGAACATGAAGATGGCTGAGGGCACGCTTACCGCCAGGTCCCCGCAGCTGAACAGCAACTTCCACCCCGTTGAGAAACGTCTTGCTTCTGTCAGTGTTTGATTTTGGCTCAAATCCTTTCCCTTCCCTTGCTAAAGTTTGCTTCTTTCACTATCCGCCGGCGCTAAAATCCGCCTGCCTTGCAGCAGTTACAGGTTTGAGAAATCCTGCTTCTCATCGGCCTCGTAGGCGTAGAATTCTTCCAGGGGCCGGGCGGCAACCATGCGGTGGTATTCTTCCAGCTCGCGTTCCAGCTCCGGATCCAGGGTCCTGGGCTGGTGTGTCTTCAAGATTTCCCTTGCCCTTTCCCGGGCCCGCTCCAGGGCTGTCTTTGCCCCTTCCTTCACCCAGGTATCGTAGGGTTCCCGCGGCAGAAGGTTGGGGATATAATGTTCGGTCCGGAAATGCTTTACCGTGTGCGCTTCGGCCAGGTAGTTGCCGGAAAAACCTATCTCTTTAATTACATCCAGGGCCATTGTTTCCGGGCGCACATCGATGCCCTGGGCCACCCGCAGGCACGCGCCGCACCATTCGTCGTCAAGCAGCACCAGCGGCTCGCTTTCCAGCATGGTGCTGTCCAGAGTCCCGGCGCAGGTAATGAAATTGGCCCCGGCCAGGGTTGCCTGGAGCAGCGTGGCGGAGCGTTCCAGTCCGGCCTGAATATCTTCTGTTTTTGCTTCAGTAGTTGCGCCGACGCAGCGCACCGGCAGCCCGTAATAGCGGGCCAGCTGAGCTGAGGCGGCGCTGATCAGCCCCGTCTCCACCGCTCCCAGGGCCACCGTGCCCAGGCGCAGGTTGGCAATGGTGGAAACGGTCCCGTAAAGCACCGGCGTGCCGGGCCGGTAGATCTGGGCCAGGGCGATATGGGCCAGGATGGCCGCGTTTTCCTGCACCAGCAGCCCGGCCAGGGTAGCCGGTGCGGTGGCCCCGGCGATGGCCTCTGGGGACATGGCCAGCGGCTGGCCGTACTCGGCGCAGATGAGCAGCCCTTCTATCTGCATCCGGCTCATCTGCAGCGGGCTGACCACCGAGCAGATGCTGAAGAAGCGCGGCCGGCGGCGCAGCTCTTCCTTCCCCCCCGCCACCAGGGCGGTCATGCGCATCATGTCCAGGGTGGGCAGGAAGCCGTAGCAGCCCATGCCGAAGGGCTTGCGGCTGTGACGCACCCAGGCGCGGATAGCCTCGGTGTGTATGGTGGTCATGGGGATGTCAGTAGGCCAGATATCCAGCTGCGAACAGCCGATGTAGCGGCAGGAGTCAATGAGGATGATGTGGCGGGCCAGGTCTTCCATGGTGGCGGGCCGGTGCTGCCCCGTTTCCGTATCCAGGACGGCTGTGGGCGTCCCCAGACCGGCGAAGTTAACGCTGTCGCCCCCGATCTCCAGCTTGAATTCTGGGTCGGCGCCGTAGAGGGTAAACTGCCGCGGCGCACGGCCGATTGCCTCCATCAGCACCTTCTCCGGTATTTTCACCGATTGCGTCTCCTCGTCCACCGTGCAGCCCGCTTCCCGGAAAAGTTCCTGCGCCTTCCGGTAGTCCACCTTAATCCCCACCTCGGCCAAAACGGCCAGAGAAGCAGCATGGATCTGTTCAATTTCTTCCCGGGAAAGAACTTCAAACCGTGTTTTCATCGTCCGTCCTCCTCGTAGTTTAATAATCTGCTTGAATTCCCACCCTGCGGCCCAGCCCCTTTGAGTGAATATACCAGGCCGCCGCAACGCCCGTTTTTTGCAAGGCCAAAAGCGCCTAAGCTCTGCTTGATGTCTGCCATTGACCATGCTAAAATATGCCTATGCAATTTATTGAAAAAAGTTATTAATATCTCAAGGTTGTATTAATTTTATAACTATAAATAAAAAGTCGTCAATCAAAGTTTTTGGAGGTATCCAGATGCCTGGCAAGTTCACTGATGCGTTGCGTGCATTTTACCCGGTGCGTCCGCGAAAGCTGCCCGAAAAAGAGCATCATAGGGTGATGTCCCGCGCCCGCATGGAAAAAGTGGGCGGGCTTCATGTCCTTTATCTCAGCGGGATGCCCTACGAGATGGGTTACCAGCATGGGGTGCTGGCTCGTGAGCTCATCCGGCAGTTTCGCGCCGAGGCCTATGCCTATGTAGAAACTCTTGTCCCCATCCCCAGGTTCCTGGCGCGCCCGGCCCTTTTTTACTATGCCTCGGCATACTGGGAAACCATACCGGCGGATCTTCGCGAGGAGATGAAAGGCATCGCCGATGGAGCCGGCGCTCACCCCGTGGAGGTGCTGGTGGCAACGGCCATATGGGAGATGCTCATTACCTCGGGCTGCTCCGAGTTCGCGGCTATATCGCCCTATACCCCTGATGGATCAATTATCCACGGCTACAACTACGACCTCATGCAACCCGAGCACGCCATCATCCAGCCGTACCTGGCGGCCATATTCTACCGGCCCTCGGAGGGACTTCCCTTCATGACGGTAAACACTGTCGGTTCCGTGGGGGCCAATGCCGGTCTCAACGATGCCGGTATTTCCGTGGCCTGGGATGATACGCACCTGAACACCAATGAGCTGTTCAAGGACATCAAGGGCAAGGCGGTGCCCTTTATCATCACCCTGAGAAAAATCCTGCAGAACGCGAGAAGCATTGACGAGGCGGTGGACATAGCCCTTAAGGGATTGCCCAGGCCTTTTGGCGACATTATCATAATTGGCAGCGCCGCCGAGAACAGCGCCATTGCGCTGGAGACGGCGGGGACGCTGCATGCGCGGCGGCCCATGGTGGGCGGCGCCGTTTGGTCCACCAATTGCTTCCGCTCCGAGGAACTGGCCCGCTACGACAAGCGCGGCAACTGGCGCGAGTGCCCGAAAGAAGAGGAATGGCAGAGGTTCCCGCGTTTTACCGCTTATACTGAGCTTTTCGAGAAACACCACGGGAAGCTGGACGCAACTGCGGCGGCATCTTTCCTGCGCGATCCCTACCCGCGCGAGGCGGAGGGATTTTTGCACCCCAACATCTCGCCCCGTGCCACTATCTGCCGCGACATCACCTCTTTTTCCATGATCATGAAAGCGCGGGAAAAACGTGTCTGGGTAAGCGATATCCAGGTGCCCGGCTGCCAGGGCAACTTTTACGCCTTTGATTTTGCCGGGCAAAGGCGGCTGCCCGAACTAGACATACCGGCCACGGGATATCACCATGCCCTGAAGTGCGCCGAACTCTTCCAGTCGGGCGATTATGTTAAATCTCGGCTCTTCCTGGATCAGGCCATCGCCGTTGACGGAGAGACCCTGCCGCTTCTGCTGATGCGGGCGGCGCTCGAGGCCATGGGAGGGAATGAAGAGGCCGCCAGGGGAACCCTTGCCGGCGTAGTTGCGCGATGGGGCGAAACTATACCGGGAAAACTGGCGGAGTGCTGGCTGAACCCCGGGCGCAAGGATGAAGTCGCCGCCGTACCTTTCCCCAGCGCCATCAAGCCGCTTTTGTGGTTCAAGGCCGGTGAACAGTGGAGCGAGCGGGTGGTGGCCAACTCCACCACTGGCTCCTAATCAGCAAGATAATATTTTATTAGGGAAGAATTCTTATCGCCTTGCAAATCCAGACGTATCCGGGAATGGAGGAGTATGTTGAATGCTCAAAAGAATTAAAACGTCAAAGGCTGCTGCCGCTATTGGACCCTACTCCCAGGGCGTATGCGTCAACAATCTGCTGTTCACCTCGGGGCAGATCCCTATTTGCCCCCAAAGTGGCGAAATCCCTGAGGGAATAGAAGCGCAAGCAAAGCAGGTGATGGAAAACCTTAAAGCAATTGCCGAGGCAGCAGGGACCGATCTTAGCAAAACTGTTAAAACAACCTGCTATTTAAGCGACATGTCTCATTTTGCCTTGTTTAATGAGATCTATGCCCAGTACTTTACAGAAAAACCTGCCCGCAGCTGCGTGGCGGTGAAGGAATTGCCCAGAAATGTCCTGGTAGAAGTAGAGGCGATAATTGAAATATAGCACCAGGACAACAGCAAAGCTGGGAGGTATTCTCTATGAAAGTTGCCATTGCATACTATTCCCAGCATCATGGGAATACAAAGAAACTTCTAGATGCCATTAAGGATTTGGCAGATGTAGAACTAATCAACGTGGTTGAATGTAAAAAGGCAGACCTATCTGACTACAATTTAGTAGGCTTTGCATCTGGTATTTATTTTGGCAAATTCAGCAAGGCGGTAATGGAGTTTGCCAGGAACAACTTGCCAAGCAATAAACGTGTATTTCTTATTAACACCTATGGAGTTAAAGGCGATTACACGAAGGAGATGAAGAAGATCATCGCCGAGAAGTCCTGCGAGTTGCTTGGAACTTATGGATGTCGAGGTTTTGATACGTTTGGCCCCTTCAAGTTGATCGGCGGAATTGCAAAAGGACATCCGGATGAAAACGATGTGAAGGGGGCAATAGAATTCTTCAGGAGAATTACCAGCTCAAGTGTACTTAGTGAAAAGGATTGATATTTTTGGTTTTTAAAACAATAGCTTCTACTAAAGCACGGATTACCATGTAAAGCGCCAGGAAAACGACTTCTGCCTCATGCCCGGTACAATGCCTGTCCAACAGGCTTAATATTTTTACCGAAATCTTCTTTGCTTCGTTAAACTTTTTCTCATCGCCAACTGCCTCCGATGACGCTTCCAGCAAAACTTCTATGGGATCCCACACGAAAAATTACCCCTTTCTTTTATTTTTTCTGGTATTTAGATAAGGATCTAACTTCTCTGCTTTTTTGCCACGACGGTATTCCTGTTTGCTGATCGGCTTGCAGCTGATTACCGCCAGGTGATTCTTTTTCACCCGGGGCATTCTTTTAGCAATATCAAGCGCTTCAACCAGGTTCCTAACAATCATGTACCTTGTCATCTCATGGTAACGCCCTGTTCCTACATGTCCGCCCCGGAAAACTGCTTTAACATACAAAACAAAACGCCTCCTTTTTAAAAAATAAAGCCGGCCCAAGCCTTGCTTGGACCGGCCCTCAAAAATTGCTTCTTCCTCTTCACTATTAAATAAAAAAGCCCCTCAATTTAACCGTGAATAAAAACGGGAAAATGTAAATTAAAAATAGAAGTTCTACAATTCAAATCAAAAAACGTAGACATTAAGCAACCTGCAAAACCAATGCTTGTGACTCCTAAAAAGCCTCCCAATTATATAGGATTGAGAAGCGAAAAAATGTGCAATTATAATCGGACTAACTATAGGAAAAGAGGACAATTTTAGTTTTCTGAACGCATTAGCAAAAAAATGGTGCGCCTGGGAGGATTCGAACCCCCGACCCGCGGATTAGAAGTCCGCTGCTCTATCCTCTGAGCTACAGGCGCACGCATTATTATATTACCCCGTGGACAACGAAAAATCAATAAGATTTGCGGTCCTCCATTTCATTTCTTCCAACTATACATAACATTACTGCTGCCTCACTATAATTGCGATCCTGGAAGCGAAAATGATGCAATTTCATTTCTTCCAACTATACATAACATTACTGCTGCCCCGGCGGATTTGATCCTTTCAGGTGAAATCAGTCGGTGTGGGAAATTGTTTAATGTAAAGGCAATTGCTTAAGGCTACAAGGTTTTGCTTGAGATTTATTCCAGGTGTGTAAGATAATTAGGCCAAGAGCGTCTTATTGGCAGGAGGAGAAAAAGTGCCGGAGATCGAGGATGTATACAATGCCTATTTTAAAGATGTGTATCTGTACATATACAGTTTGTCCGGCGATAAGCATGTAGCCGAAGATATTACCGCCGAAACATTTATGAAAGCGATTCAATCTATCGACAGCTTTAAGGGCAACTGTGACATACGGGTATGGTTGTGCCAGATTGCAAAAAACAGCTACTTTTCTTATCTGCGCAAGAAGAAGAAAGATGTTGACCTGGAGACTCTTCCGGAAAGAGCTGATGATTGTGTTGTGGATGATATGATAGTTGCATCGGAAGCATCTATGAAACTTCACGAAGTGCTCCATAATCTCAGCGAACCCTATAAGGAAGTTTTTACCCTGCGCGTTTTTGGAGAGTTGAGTTTTAAGCAGATTGGCCGGCTTTTTGGGAAAAGCGAGAACTGGGCTTGCGTTACCTATCACCGGGCCAGGAACAAGATTAAAGAGCAAATGGAGGATTATAAATGAAGGTATCCTGCAACATGATTAGAGACGTTTTGCCGTTATACGTGGAGAATTTGGCGAGCAGCGATACACGCAGAATCGTGGAAGAGCATATTGCTGCGTGTGAAAGCTGCAAGAAGCAGCTCGATGAGATGAACGCCTCTCAAAATCTTCCGGCAGATATTGATACCGAACCATTGAAGAAGCTGAAAGCTATCTTGCGAAGGAATAAAATCCAGATCTTTCTCCTGTCAGTTATGTTAACTTTGGCTGCCGCTGTTGCTGTAATTGCCTTTTTGACTGCGCCGCAATATATTCCATACAGCGGAAACCCCGTTTTGATAAAAGAAAACGCTGACGGGGCGGTGCTGGCCGTATTCAGCGACGAGGTATCGGGATACAGCATCCATCATTATCCTGCCGACAGGGGACCCGGCTTTGTATATCACATTACGGCGTGGAGCAGTATCTGGAACAGGTATATAAGCAAAAGTTCCGCCAACAATACTGTTTTAAATCCCGACGGCAAGACAGTGGCTTCGGTTTATTACTACATGCCTTACAGAAGTGGAGATCGCTTATATGCCGGGGATGGTGACATCTTAATCTACGGCCGGGATCAGGTTCCGGATGGAAATGTAGTAACCCTGCCCAGAGGCTTTCTGGCATACTACTTCTTCATGGCTGCAGCGCTGGCCATTTTTTGCCTGATAGCCATGTATATATTCCGCCGCCACGCAAAAGCAAAGGAAGTGATCTTTAAAATATTTCTTCTGCCGGCGGCTTACATCGTGGGCAGCCTGTGCATAAAGGGTCTTCACTTCATGTCATATTCAGCCACACGAGACTTATGCGCCATACTGCTGGTCACGATTCCGCTGTACTTGGCTTTGCTTTCTGCCGGCTACTTGATTAAAGAGTTGAGGCGCGTATAATTTTTCTTGGAATCATGTCCCTTTGCTGAAGCACGGCCAAAAGTAAAAAGGGGCTGCCTCAAAATTTTTTTCGCGATGATTATGGCTGTTTCTTCCCAGGGGAAGAGGGGTGCATCCGGAGTCTCGTAAGTTATTTCGATGGTAGCTGCTTCTCCTTTCCCGGGAAGGAGCCCCGGGAGAGGGTAGTAACATTGGAGCTACTTTTTTTGAGGCAGCCCCAAACTTTGCTTGAAATATGGCCAATGCTTTTGCCAACTGCCTGGAACTTCAAATTAGTTGATCCAGAGTTATTTCTAGTTCTCTCAACAATGCCTCCTGGGCTCTGACCCATACCGGGTGGACTTTGCATTGGGCTTCCCGGCTGCATGCACCGGGTTCTGCCAGGCATTTGTTGAGGGCAAGGGGACCTTCGACAGCTTCAATTACTTCCCGCAAGCTAATTTTGTGCGGCGGCCTGGCCAGCGAAATTCCTCCCGCAGCTCCTCTCTGGCTTACAACCAGGCCGGCAATGATCAGGCGGCCCAGGATTTTTGATAGGAAGTAAATCGGTATTTCCTGTTTCGAAGCCACTTCTTTAGTCGTGACCTGCGCCGCTCCGTAATGCCTGGCCAGTTCCAGGGCGCATCTAATGGCATATTCTCCGTGCCGCGTAAGGCGAATTTTAATCATCCCCAATAAAAGACATATAAGGTGAATAAGACCGTATTTATCTAATTCGAGGCAAGATCAGAAAATCCTTCTTTTCCGTAAAATTTTTTTAAAAAAGATTTTCTTTTCCGATTAAGGCTCCCAAAGGAGGAATCTAGCTTTGACGTAGATAATATCATAACCAGGAAATAGGAAGTAGATGATGGAACTGATTGGCGTAATCGTAGCAGTTGCCCTGGTATTCGTGCTATTGTTCCTGCGGAAAAATATGGCCCTGGTTATGCTGATCGGCTCCCTGGTCCTGGCCCTGTTCATGAAAGCTGGTCCCGCGGAGTGCTTCAGCATTGCCGCGGCCGCCCTCACCTCTGCAAGCACCCTTAACCTCCTGGCGGCGATCACCGCTATCGGCATCCTCGGCGAGCTCATCTATCACAACGGTGCCATGGAGAAGGCGATGGAGTCCCTGAAAGCCCTGCTCCGGGACAGCCGGGTGCTGCTCATGCTGCTGCCGAGCATGATTGGGCTGCTTTCCATTCCGGGAGGGGCCTATTTTTCCGCGCCGCTGGCAGATCAGATCGGTACAGGACTGAAAATGAACCCGGCCCGGAGGGCGCTGGCCAACGTCTTTTTCCGCCACTTTCTCATGCCCGTCTATCCCTTTTTTCCCGGCTTCATTGCCATGCTCTCCTTTACTGACATCTCCGCGGGCACGCTGGCGGCCCTGTGCCTCCCCGCGGTTGCCGTGGCGACCCTGCTGGGAGCTTGGTTTATCTTCCGCCAGACAGGCGGCGAACCCCTGGGCGAAGGGCAAGAGCGGCGGTACGGTGAAAATGTCAAGGGCTTCCTTTACGGGCTGCTGCCGGTGCTCCTGGCCCTGGCGGCCGTGGTTGCGCTGGGCTGGCCCTTCTGGGCGGCCCTGCTGCCGGCCCTGGTCCTGGCCCTCTTCCAGTACCCGCCGGAAGAAGGGTGGCCGGCGGAGATGAAGAAGCGGCTTCTCCTGCTGGTCAAGGGCATCCCCGTTAAAATCCTGCTGGGCGTTGCCGGGATCATGATTTTCAAGGAGTTTATTGCCCTCTCCGGAGCCATAGAGCAGCTTTCGCGGCTCTCCAGCAGCGCCGGAATTCCTCTTATCATGCTTATCATCCTTCTGCCCTACCTCGGCGGCATAATCACGGGCAGCTGCTACGCCTCCCTGGGGATGACCCTGCCAGTGCTGATGCCCCTGCTCGGCATGGCCGGCCAGCCGGAGGCCATGCTGGCCCTGGCCTACCTGGGCGCTTTCTGGGGCTACGTTGCTTCGCCGGTGCACCTCTGCCAGCTTCTGACCGTGGAATATTTCAAGGTCCCCCTGGGGGCGGTGCTGCCGCACCTGGCCTGGATCGGCGCCATCGTCCTAGCCATCTCCACCGCTTACCTCTCCCTGTTCTAATGGGGCCTGGCTCCTGGGGCTCGCACCGCCGCCGCGGGCCGGCCCTGCCCTGGCGGGGCCTGCTGTAAAAATAATGGAGCCTTCCCATTAGCAGGAGTACTGGCAATAATCAAGAAAGATATACACAAAGGCAAGGTCGTAATGAACCCTTGCGCTCAATGATAAAGGAGGACGGATAGGACATGGAAGGCGCAATTCTACCAGGAGCGGAGCCCTTCTCCTTTCCGGGCGACGATGTGGGCTGCCTGCTGGTGCATGGCTTTACCGGGAATCCCTCGAGCATGCGACCCATGGGCGAATACCTGGCCGGCCAGGGCTTTTCCGTGGTCGGGCCGCGGCTAAAGGGGCACGGCACGCGCGTGGAAGACATGCTGGACAATAAATATGAGGAGTGGATCGCCTCGGCCGAGGCGGGACTGGAGGAGATCCGGCAGCAGTGCCGCACCGTGTTCGTGGCCGGGCTCTCCATGGGGGCGACACTGGCGCTGCACCTGGCCTGCCGCCATCCCGACACGGTGAAGGGGGTCATCCCCATTTGCGGCCCCGTGTTCATGAAGGATTTCCGCCTTGTCTTCCTGCCGCTGCTGCGCCTCTTCTTGAAAACCGTGCCCGGCATCGGCAGCGACATCAAGGACCCCACGGTTGCCGAGCTCTCCTACGACCGCGTTCCCCTTCCGGCGCTGGGCGAGCTGCTGAAGCTGTGCCGCCTGGTGAAGGAGGAGCTGCCCCAAATCAAGCAGCCGGCGCTCATTTTCCAGTCGCGGGAGGATCACGTGGTTCATCCTTCCAATGCTCCCTACATCTTGGAGCATATCGGCTCCGCCGAAAAAGAGCTGGTCTGGCTGGAAAACTCCTACCACGTGGCCACGCTCGATTATGACAAGGAGCTGATTTTTGAAAAGACGGCGCAGTTCATACGGCGGCATTCTTAAAGGGGGCGATGATCATTAAGGCGCGCATACTTTCCATTGACCAGGGCACTACCGGCACCACCGCCATGGTTTGGGACGAGCGGGGCCTGCCCCTGGGGCGGGCGGCCCGGGAGCATACGCAGTATTACCCGCAGCCCGGCTGGGTGGAGCATGACGCCGAGGAGATCTGGGCGGCCACCCTGGACGTGGCCCAAAAGGCGTTGCAGGAAGCGGGAACGGAACCGGCTGAGATCACTGCCGTCGGCATCACCAACCAGCGGGAGACAGTGGTCTTCTGGGAGCGCTCCACCGGCAAGCCGCTGGCGAAGGCCATCGTCTGGCAGTGCCGCCGCACGGCGCCGCTCTGCGACGAGTTGAAGAAGGCCGGCCGGGAGGAGCTCTTCCGCGAGAAGACGGGGCTGGTCCTGGATCCCTACTTCTCCGGAACGAAGATCAGGTGGGCCCTGGAGCATATCCCCGCCGTCGGGGATGCGGCGCGCCGGGGGGAGCTGGCCTGCGGCACCATCGACAGCTACCTCCTCTTCCGGCTAACCGGCGGCCGGGTCCATGCCACCGACTACTCCAATGCCTCGCGCACCCTGCTCTTCAACATCCATACGCTGCAGTGGGACCCGCAGCTGCTGGAGATCCTGGATGTTCCGGCAGAGATTCTGCCGCGGGTCATGCCCAGCAGCACCATTTACGGCGAGACCGACCCCGATGCTTTCCTGGGCGTGCGGGTGCCAGTGGGCGGCATGGCCGGCGACCAGCAGGCCGCCCTTTTCGGCCAGGCCTGCTTCGAGCCGGGCATGGTGAAAAACACCTACGGCACCGGCTCCTTCCTGCTGATGAACACCGGCGGGAAGGCCATCCGCTCCCAGGCGGGGCTGCTCACCACCGTCGCCTGGGGCCTTGATGGCGCCGTCACTTACGCCCTGGAGGGGAGCATCTTTATCACCGGCGCGGCCATCCAGTGGCTGCGCGACGGGCTGCAGATAATCAAGCACGCCTCGGAGACGGGGCCGCTGGCGGCGCAGGTGGAGGACAGCGGCGGCGTCTACCTGGTGCCCGCCTTCGTCGGCCTTGGCGCTCCCTACTGGGATCCCTATGCCCGCGGGCTGCTCATCGGCATCACCCGGGGCACGACGCGGGCCCACCTGGCGCGGGCCGTGGTGGAGGCTATGGCCTACCAGACCCGCGACGTGCTGGAGATCATGCGCCGCGAGGCGGGGATTCCCCTGGGCGAGCTGAGAGTTGACGGCGGGGCCAGCGTGATGGACCTGCTGCTGCAATTCCAGGCGGACATCGCCGGCACGGTGGTGCGCCGCGCGGCGACGCTTGAAACTACCGCCCTGGGGGCCGCCTACCTGGCCGGCCTGGCGGCGGGAGTCTGGCCCCATTGCGCGGCGCTGGCGGAGCAGTGGCGCGAGAGCGCTTCTTTCCAGCCGCGCATGGAGGAGGCGCAGCGCGAAGCCCTCTACCGCAACTGGCTGCGGGCGGTGGAAAGAGCGCGCGGCTGGGTGGAAGAGAAATAGGCCCGCCGCGGGGCTGCCGCGGCCGCAGGGCCAACCGTAGGCAAAGGCGGCGCCGCAGTGCAATTATGACGAAAAAAGGCGGCAAATTTTTGCCGCAGGAGGCCTGATCATGTCCTTAAAGGTATTCCATACTGCGGATCTGCACCTGGGGATGACCTTCCGCAACCGCGGCTACCCCGAAGAGGTGCGGCAGCAGCTGGTGGAGGCGCGCTATGAAGCGCTGGAGCGCATGGTGGAGCTGGCCAATGCAGAGAAGTGCCGGCTTTTCATCGTGGCCGGGGACCTCTTCCACCGGGCCCAGCCGCCCCCCGAGGCCATTGCCCGGGCCGTGCGCAGCCTCTCCCGCTTCCAGGGCGACTGCGTGGCCCTCTTGCCGGGCAACCATGATTACTGCGACGGCTACGGCAGCCTCTGGAAGGAGTTGCGGGAGCTGGCTCCCGATTCGCTGCTCCTGCTCACCGATACCGTTCCCTACCCCCTGCACGATTACGGCATTGACGCCGTGCTCTACCCTGCTCCCTGCCACCGGAAGCATTCCCGGGAAAACAGGCTGGGCTGGATCCGCCAGCTGGCGGAGCGGCCTGCCGCCCGCTGGCATCTCGGCGTGGCCCACGGCACGGTGCGGGGCATCTCGCCCGACTTGGAAGACGAGTATTTCCCCATGGAGGAGAGCGAGCTGGCCGGGCTGCGGCTGGACCACTGCTTTCTCGGGCACACCCACGTGCGCCATCCCGACCTCGAGGAGGTGCAGGGGGCCCTCTTCTGCTTCAGCGGCACCCCCGAGCCGGACGGTTTCGACTGCCGCCACGGCGGCAGCGCCTGGATTACCACCCTGGACGAAAACGGCGTCCACTGCCGCGCCGTGGCCACGGGAAAGTTTCGCTTCATGGAGATAAGCCGCGAGCTGCGCGGCGCCTCCGGCCTGGATGAGCTGGAGGAGGAGTTGCGGCAGGTGGGAAAAAGATCCCTGGTGAAGCTGCGCCTCTCCGGCTTCCTGCCGGAGGAGGCTTACAACAACCGCCGCCGCCGGCTTGACGAGATGCGCTCCGCCGTTCTCTACCTGGAGGACAATGACAGTGACCTGGCGGTGGAGCTTTCGGCGGAGTTCATTGCCGCCCGCTTCCCCGCCGGCTCCTTCCCCCAGCGCCTCCTTTCCCGGCTGGCGCAGAAAAATGATCCCGCCGCGCTGCAGCTGGCCTACCGTCTCATCAACGAGGTGAAAAGATGATTATTGAAGAGCTTACCCTCGACTCCTTCGGCGCCCTAAGGGGGAAGGCCTACTCCTTCCAGCCGGGGCTGAACGTGCTTCTCGGGCCCAACGAGGCGGGGAAGAGCACCCTGGTCAACGCCCTCTTTGCGGTCCTTTTCCTGCCGCCCGACCTGCGGCGGAGCTCCGAAGACTGGAAAAATTTCCTGGCCAGGTGCCTCCCCTACCCCGGGGGCGATACCTGCCGGGTGAGCTTGCGTTTCCGCGATGCCGCCGGGAGGCGCTGCACCTATACCTGCTCCTGGGGTGGGCGGCGGGAAGCTCGCCTGCTCCTGGAGGACGGGGCCGAGGTCAACGAGCCCGCCGCGGTGCGGGAGCAACTCCAACGGGCGCTCGCTCACGGGCGCGCCACATACGAGGCGGTGCTTTTTGCCCGCCAGGACGAGATGGAGCGCACCCTGGAGCGGCTGCGCCGCGACGCCGAGGCATCTAGCACCATTGCCGGGATCCTGCGGCAGGCGGTGATCGAGGCCGGCGGCGTCTCGCTGGAAAAGCTGGAGGCGGCTCTGGAGGAGGCCAGCCGGGAACTGCTCCAGAATTGGGACCTGTCGCGGGACGGGCCCAAGGGCGGCCGCGGCATCGACAACCCCTACGTAAGAGGCGTGGGGCGGCTGCTTGCCGCTTACTACGAGTGCGAAGGGCTGCGGCGCAGGCTGCGTCAGGCCCGCGAGTTGGAGAGGCGGGCCGGCGACCTGGCCGCGCAGCTGGAGAAGGCGGCGCGGGAGAGGGCGGAGGCGCTGGAGCGCTTGAAGAAAATGGAACTCCTGGAGGAGGACATCCGCCGCCGCCTGGCCCTGGAGCCGGAACGGGAAAAGGTAGAAGTGCAGGCACAGGGCCTGAGGAAGGTGCTCCTGGAATGGCCCAAGTCTGCCGGCCGTGCCGACGAGTTGGCCCGGAGCGTGGAGAAGGATAGGGAGAAGCTGGCGGAGCGGCAAAAAGAACTGGCCGAGGCGGAGAAGCTGCAGGCGGCGCGGCAGAAGCGCGAGCTGCTGCGGAAAGCGGCCCCGCTACAGGCCAGGATGGAGGAGATACAGCGAGAGCTTGCCGGGCTGCCAGAAATTGGCCGCGAGGAGTTGCGCCAGTTAAAGGAGTGGCAGAGGCAGGCAAGCAAGCTGCGGGCCGTGGTGGAGGCGATGAAGTTGAAGGTGCGCTTTGCCACCCGCAAGTCCCTGGAGCTCACGGTAACCGCGGGCCTGGAGCAGCCCGCCACGCAGAAAGTAGAGCGGGAAGCCCTGTTTGAAGGGGCGGGGCGGCTGCTGCTGGAGAGCCCCGACTGGCAGCTGGAGGTGCAGTCCGGCGAAAGGGATGTGGACAGCCTGCTCCGCGACATCGAAGCGGCGAATAAATCCCTGGCCGAGAAGCTGCACTCCCTGGGACTGCCGGACGTGGCCGCGGCGGAAGCGGCGCTTGCCAGTCGCGAAAGCCTGGAGCGGGATCTGGAAGGGCTGAAGGGCAGGCTGGAAGCCCTCCTAGGCGAGCAGCCTTACGCCGCCCTGGAGCAGGAGGTGGCCGCGCTGCCGGAGGAGAAGGAGGTGCGCGATCCCCGCACCATCCAGGAGGAGATTGCCGCCCTGAGCGGCTCCATTGCCGCGGCCGAGAGCACCCTCACCCAGGAGCGGCAGAAGATGGAGGCATGGGCCGCCGAGCACGGCAGCCCCGAGGAGCTGGCCCGGAAGCTGGGCGAGTTGGAGAGAAAGGCCGGGGAGATTGACGCGGAGCTGAAAAAGCTCGCCCCGCTGCCGGAGGGCTTCTCTTCCGCCGACGAGTTTTTGGCCGCCCTGGCGGAGCTACGCCGGAACAAGGACGAGCTGCAGGAGTCAATCAGCTCGCTGCAGATCGAGCTCATCGAGGTGCGCAAGGAGCTGCCGGAGGAATCGTCGGAAGAGCTGGCCGAAGCCCTTGCCCTCAGCCAGGAGAAGCTGGCCCGGCTGAAGGAGGAGGCGCGGGCGCTCCAGGTTGTCATGGCGGAATTCCGGGCTCTGAAAGAAGAGCTGGACAGCGATACCTTTGAACCCCTGGCCCGTTCCTTTGCCCGCTACCTGGCCCCGGTTACGGGGGGACGCTACACCGCCGCCGAGCTGGAAGGTGTTGTTCCGGGCCGCATTATCCGGGCGGCAGACGAGGCCCCCCTGCCGGTGGAACTGCTTTCCACCGGTACCGTCGGCGGGGTGGCGCTGGCGCTGCGCCTGGCCCTGGCCGAGCACCTGCTTGAAGATGCACCGGGCTTCATGATCATGGACGATCCTCTCGTCTACCTCGATCCGGAGCGAAAGGCGCAGGCCGCCGCGGTGCTGCAGGAGTTTGCCCGCCGGAAGCAGCTCATCGTCACCACCTGCGATCCCTCCACGGCGGATCTGCTGGGCGGGAATATCATCAGGCTTTAAAGCCATATACTAATCTGCGCCTAAAATATAGCCGGCCCGCCCGGGCGGGCGGCCGGCGATGAACAGACGATTGCCGGCAAAGCAGCAGGGAACCCCGGCTTCTTTTCACCAGCTGTCACTGGCCTGCCGGTTAAACCAGGTGAAAGGAGCCGGGATAATCATGCTGCACTTGCCCTGGGTCGACGCGGCGCTGGAGAGACACGCCGGCACCGGCGTTGGCAGCGGCGCCACCGGCGGAAAGGCAACCACCCTGGCGGAGGCGGTCCGGGAGCTGGTCCGCCCCGGGTATTCCCTGCAGATTGGCAGCGGGCTTGGCTACCCCATGGCCCTGCTTTACGAGATTGTCAGGCAGTTCTGGGGCCGCGATCCCGCTTTTACCTTCATTGCCTACGGGGGCAGCTGCACCAACCTCGTTCCCTTCCTGGCGGGAGGGCTGGTGAAGAAGGTGCTGGCCTCCTACCTGGGCGACTCCTACCCCTTCCCTGCACCCAACCCCCTCATCCAGAAGGCTTTTGCCGAGGGCAGGGTTGAATTCGAAGAGTGGAGCATGCTCACCCTGACGCAGCGCCTTGCCGCCGGCGCCATGGGGCTTCCTTTCTTCCCCACCCGCTCCCTTGGCGGCAGCTCGCTGGCGGAGAACTTGCGCGATTTCACCCGCATTCAAGACCCCTTCAGCGGCGAAGAGATCGGCCTGGTGAAGGCGCTCCGTCCCGATTTGAGCCTCGTGCACGGCTGGCTGGCCGACCCCGAGGGGAACACCGTCCTGGGCCTGCCCCTGGTGGGCAATGTATACGGCGCCCTGGCCGCCCGCCAGGGCGCCATTGTCACCGTGGAGAAGGTGGTCAGCGCGGCGGAGCTTGCTTACTTCCGGGAGCATGTCCGCATTCCGGCGGAGGCGGTGCGCGCCGTGATAGAGGTCCCCTTTGGGGCCCATCCCTCGGGGCACCACCACTTTCCCCTGCGCGGCGATGCCTGGGGCTACGCCGAGGACCGCCCCTTCATCATGGAGGTGCGCCGGGCCTGCCGCAGTGCTGAAAGCTACCGTTCTTGGCTGGAAGAGTGGGTCCTGGGCTGCCCCGATCATTGGAGCTACCTGGCCAAGCTCGGGCGGGAGCGGCTCCTTGCCCTGAAGGGGAAGCTCTCCCTCGATGCCTGGCCCCTTCATTTCCTGGAGGAGGAAAAGGGTGAGATCCCGCCGCCCACGGCGGCGGAGCAGATGATTGTCCTCGCCGCGCGGGAGATAGAACGTGCGGCCGTGGAGCGGGGCTGCAACAGCATCCTTGCCGGTGTGGGCGCCTCGCACATGGCCAGCTGGCTCGCCTACTACAGCCTTCTCCAGCAGGGGCGGCAGGTGCCCCTTATGGCCGAAATCGGCCTCTACGGCTTCATCCCCCTGCCGGGAGATTCCTTTGTCTTCGCCCTGCGCAACTTTCCCACGGCGACGCTGTACAGTGATGTGCTCCACATCCTCGGCTGCTTTGTCTCGGGGAGGGGGGAAAGCTGCCTGGGCGTGCTGGGCGCGGCCCAGGTGGATTGCCGGGGAAATATCAACTCGTCGCAGGTTCCCGCCGCCAGGCTCTACCTGGTGGGCTCGGGCGGAGGCAATGACGTGGCTTCGGGCGCGGCGGAGGTTATCGTGGTGGCCGAGCAGGCGCCGCACCGCTACGTGGAGGAGGTCCCCTTCATCACCTCGCCGGGGGATAGGGTGACGACGGTGGTATCACAGCATGGCATCTTCCGCAAGGACCCCGCCGAAGGCATCCTGAAGCTGGCCGCCTACCTGGAGCGCCCCGGCCTGGACAAGGCGGAGATTCTCCGCCAAATAAAGGATCAGTGCGGCTGGGAGCTGCAGCTCTGGCCGGAACTGGAGGCGCTGCCGCCGCCCACGCCGGAAGAGCTGTCCCGGCTGCGCTATCTCGACCCGGAGCGCTACTTCACCCGCTAACCCCCCAGCTCATCCCCCCTCCCCCAAAGGGGGCCGGGGGGTTTTAAAAAAGGCCGGTAATCACCGGCCCGAAACCGCATTCCTTGCTTCCGATGCATCATAAAACCGTACCCTTACACCACCGGATGAATGCTAATTCTCTTCCGATCCCATTTTTACAAACAGGTAAAATGTCATGTATTCTATGTTTATTTCACCCGCATCCATGTTTTCCCAACCGCCAAACTGGATAAATACATAAAGCAGTTCCAGATCTTCAGCCCCATCAAGATAGCTCATTTCGTCTTTTGGATACAGCTCTCTGCCCTGGCCAAAATTATTCCGGTGCAGGTTCCTAGCGATTTCACTGACGTTTTGGGAATAGACCGTCTCTTCCTGGCGCAGGATCGCCAGTTCATGCTTTTTTGGGTCATAGGCCACCTCGTATTCCCCTGCATTAAAGCGCTGCCCGGTTGGAGAAAACTGCATGAAATAATCATAGCCGGAAATATCCAGGCAGGCCTCGGCCTCGTCAAGGGCGTGATGGAAATAGCTGCCGCCACCGGGATAATCGGGAGTGGGGTAGAGCGGAAACCCGAACAGCTCTTCCATCTGGTCGGCCTTGAAACCATGGGGCAGCGCCCGGAGTTGCTCCAGCCCGTGGTGGCGGTCAAAGTAAAGGATAATGGAGCTTATCTCCTTTTGCACATCTTCGGGCAGAGGAGCGGCCGGCTTGACGATCTTCCCATCCTGGATGAGGTTGTATTCCGCTGCAATTCTTTCAAAGTGGCGGTTCTGGCTGAGCACAGAAACGGAGTAGCTGCTCCAGGGACCGCAAACCGAAAGTATGGCCACCAGGGCCAGCGAGGCGGGCAGGAAAACATTGCGCGGTTTCTTGGAGAGGACCAGGTAAAGCATGGAGCCGGCCACCCATAGGCCTGCCGCCAGGACAAAGTACCTGTTTTCGGTAACGCCATAGGCCGCAATGCGCACCCCCATGGCGGTGAACATCAGCCCCAGCAGCGGCAGGATGAGAATGGGGAAGAAGGAGGTAAAAGCTTTTATCCACCGGTTGCCCTGGCGCAGGGGATAAACGCAGAAGAGCACCAGCGTGCTGATGAGGGCATACCAGAGGACCAGGTGCGAAACCATCACCTCGGGCCACTGCCGTGTCACCAGTATTCTGACCAGGTAGGCATAGAGGATGGCGCTGTAGGCCAGGATCAGCGGCACGACGATGTAGCTCAAAAGAACGCTGATCACTTGGGGGTAGCTTTCAGTCTCAACTTCCTCGTCTGCTGCGGGTATGTCTGCCAGGAAGAAGGCCGGCGCAAAAATCCCGGCGACAATGAGCCAGATATCGAAAAATACCTGGTACGGGATGTCTGCTGAAAAGAGAAAGTTAATTGTCCCCAGGATGGCTGACAAGCCGCCGAAGAGGATGGCAGCAAAGAGATAGGTGACCAGGAAACTGATGAATAGCCTGATCACGTAAAGTTCGTAGTTTTGCCGGCGGTAAAAATAGGGGATGAAGGTAAAGGCCAGGTAAAGTGCTAGGCTTATCGCCACGTAGCGTGACCCGGAAACCATGTTCAACTCCGGCAGCAGGAAGATATAATATAGCACCAGCCCGGCGGCTGCGGCAGCGTAGATTAGCACCTTAAAAACTATTCTCAAAGATTTGACTCGCTCGAAGAAAACCTTGATGCAGAGGGAGAGAGGGACGCCCAGGGCCAGCACCGCGGCCAGCCTTGCCAGATACTCTCCGTGCTGCACGCCCCAGATCGATTGGCCATGATTCAATATTATGAGTACGGTCACGGTAGCGGCGCACATGAGCAGGGTTTCCGGGAAGCGCCGCAGGCTGGAATAGAGCTTGGCCAGCATGGTGCGGCACCATTTAATAATCCTTTCCAACTTAGAGGCCATCAATAACTCCTCCCATTTCTTTTCAATATCACAACCTACTATATCACAGCAGAATATTTTTGTAAGCAACTCTTTTTTCTCTTGTCCTGGAAGCAGTATGGCAAGTCTGCGCTGCCTGGCTAAAATTGACATAACTAATGCAGCAAGGCATAATATGGTCGAATGGCTCCATACACATTTCAAAGGTGAAGACGTTCCCGACTTAAACAGCACCTAACCGTTCTTGCCGTAGAAAGGAGGGAAGAAACCGGGATGTGCAAGCCGAAAACGGAATGCGAGCATCCTGAGCGCAGGCCCAAGGATGGCAAGTGCAGCGAGGAGCTCATCAAGGAGTGCCATGGGGAGAAGAAAGAGAAAAGCTGCTGCGATACCAAAAAAGACGAGTAATGAAGGAACATAATTGGTCCAAAGAGCAGGCGGCCCTTCCCGGTGCTGCCTGTTCTTTTACCCCTCTTCTCAGCCTGGTCTTATAGTTCTATCTTTATAGGCTTTTGTCAACTGCGTTGCTCTTGCCCCTATAAAGGTTTCATAATTGTCAACGCAGTATGTTTTGGATCACATCAGCTGTTAATATTTTTCTTTCATCGCACGTTTGCCATAGTTCACGATGAGGATGGTGCTTTGCACTATGGCATAGGCAAATATTTACTCCTTGGTCTTTTGCAGTTCTAATAGCAGGTAGATAATCGCTATCTCCTGTAAGTATAGAAACATGTGTTATTGCTCCTTTTGTACTTAGGTGTTTGTTGTAAGCTAGATCTACCGGGAATTGCAGTGTAAGGTTCCCTGAAGTTGCAAAGTAAAATTCCCTGTTTCTGCAGAGATAAAGAAGGCCATTGCAGCAGCCCCCAAGA
>Ga0209608_1001118_pt1 | contig 23309 bp, 28 predicted proteins | sample AD_UKC130_MetaG_FD_184428 | JGI IMG/M metagenome (GOLD analysis project Ga0209608, IMG submission 184428) | Active sludge microbial communities of municipal wastewater-treating anaerobic digesters from Canada - AD_UKC130_MetaG (SPAdes) (version 2) | ecosystem: Engineered > Bioreactor > Anaerobic... | reverse complement strand
GGCTCGCCGACCCCGAAAAAAATTCAGTTAGTGAGGCAAAAAATTCGGGAACTTTAATTGGAAATTTCCTCAAATTTCGGTTTTGTGCCTGGCATCTTCCTCCCCCTGGGGTGTCAGGCAGAGAATCGAAAGCAATTTTACGATGATGGAAAGGAGTGGAGCCAATGGCAGCGCAAAAAAAGAAGCCAGAGGCGGTTATCGAAGACGGCGCTGTCTATGTGCTGCGCGCCGGAACGCCAATATTCGTAAAAACTGCGGACATTTGTGCAATGACGGGCAAAAGCAATCAATGGATCGGCCAATTGGTCAGCCAGGGAACGCTTAACAAGAAAAGCACTCCCCACGGCTCGCTTTTTGACCTTTTAGCAACCATGAGAGCTTATACCGCGATGCTGGAAGAGCGCCTGAACACAGCAGAGGAGAAAAAAGCCGACAACGCTGCAGAGAAAGAGAAGCAGGAAGCTGAAATCAGCATTAAAAAAGCCAAGGCCATAATCACGGTACTGGAAGCGAAAGAGCTTCAGGGCAAAATGCACCGGTCCGAAGATGTGGCAGCTATGACCGAGGATTTAATATACAATATCCGGAGCATGCTGTTGGCCCTGCCCGGCAGGCTTGCAGTTGATGTTGCATCAACACAGGATCCTGCCGAAGCAGCAGAGATAATACGCCGGGAAGTCTATAAAGTCATGGAGGAGCTCTCAAATTACAAATACGACCCGAAAAAGTATGAAGAAAGAGTCCGGGAACGCAGGAGCTGGGACGTAGAAAGCGGAGATATCCATGACGACGAAGAGTGATGCGAAACGATTGAACGCTGCAATTGCAAAAGCCATTGCAGCAATGAAGCCTCCTGAAAACCTGACCGTTACGGAGTGGGCTGACAAAAAACGCCGTCTCTCTCCTGAAAGCAGTGCTGAACCAGGACCCTGGCGGACATATAGGACTCCCTATCTCAAAGAGCCAATGGATGCTTTTACGGATCCGAAGGTCAAGCGTATTGTTATGGTGGCAGCTTCTCAGGTTGGTAAGTCCGAGCTGCTCAATAACATTATCGGGTATATCATTGATGAGGATCCAGGCTCCATCCTCTTTATTCACCCGACAACCATTGATGCTAAAGATTATTCAAAGCTCCGTATCGCTCCCATGATCCGGGACTGCCCGTCACTCAGGAAAAAGGTTGCGGAGCCGAAAAGCCGGGACAGCGGAAACACGATTCTGCAAAAAACATACCCGGGCGGAATATTAACTTTATGCGGTTCAACTGAAGCGCATTCCCTGGCGTCGAAGCCAATACGATACATACTCGGTGACGAACGTGACAGATGGGCTACATCGGCCGGCAATGAAGGTGACCCCTGGGAACTTGCCAGGGCCAGGCAAATAACTTTCTATAATGCGAAGGCTGTTGAAGTGTCCACGCCCACAATCAAAAATGCGAGTAACATTGAAGCGGCATATGCTACCGGCACTATGGAGCGCTGGTGCGTGGCCTGCCCTCACTGCGGTGAGTACAATAACATCACTTTTTCTGATATTCGCTACGATTACGAAGAGAAAATTGTGGCCGGAAAAAAGACATATTCGGTAAGCAATATCAGGTATATTTGCCCCAGTTGTGGTGCGATTTCCACAGAAAAACAGGTAAAAAGCCAGCCGGCCAAATGGATAGCGGAGAATCCTGACGCATACCACCTCAATGGCTGTCGTTCGTTTTGGCTGAATGCTTTCGTGAGCCCTTGGGCCTCGTGGCAATCTACCATCCTGGAATATCTGAATGCTTTGGGTAGCAGCAAAAAACTGCAGGTTGTTTATAATACTCGCTTCGGTGAGCTGTGGGAAGACCGCGGCGATCTGGAAGATGAAGATAGTATTATGGCAAGACGTGAGCAGTATGAAGCTGAGCTGCCGGACGGTGTTCTTGTCTTAACCTGTGGCGTTGATACCCAGGACGACAGGCTTGAATTTGAAGTGGTTGGTTTCGGCCACTTCGGTGAGAGCTGGGGCATTAAAAAAGGCATCATCATGGGACGGCCAGATAATCCGGATGTATGGAAGCAGCTCGATGACATCATAGATAAAGTCTATTACTTCAAAAACGGTGTAGGCCTGCGCATATCAATGACCTTTGTTGATGAAGGCGGACACTTTACTCAGGAAGTCAGATACCATTGCCGGGAGCGGTTAAGCAAAAAGGTGTTTGCTGTCAAAGGCCGCGGCGGTGACGGAATCCCATATACCTCCCCGCCTAAAAAACAGAAATTCATCATCAAAGGGAAAAGTCTCGGTACCTGTTGGCAATATACTATCGGCGTTGATGCAGGCAAACAGATTATCATGGATAACCTCAAGGTGCAAACACCAGGACCGAAGTATTGCCATTTCCCCAAACGCGATGATTATGGCCCAGCATATTTTAAAGGGCTGTTATCCGAGCGGTTAGTATATAAACCTGAGCGGAAAAATCCGTGGGTATGGGAAAAGATACCCGGCCATGAACGGAATGAAGCGTTAGACTGTCGCAACTATGCTCTTGCAGCGTTCAAGGCCTTGCCTATTGATTTGGATGCAATAGACAAACGGATAAAGGAAGCAAAAGACAATAAACCGATATCGGAGCCGCGTAAACAACCTGTGAAGCAAAAGAAAAAACCCAGCAGCGCGTTGAACAAGTTTTTTAACGATTGGTAAGGAGGGTTCCTTAAATGGCTGATATGACTGAAATAAAGGCAAGGCTTCAATTTTGGAAGGATGCACTTGCCAAACTGAGAGCTGCTTATCTCGCTCTTGTTGAAGGGGGCGTTCAAAGCTATACGATAGATGACCGCTCTCTCACCCGGTTTGATTTGCCGAAACTCAAGGCAGAAATCGAGGAAGCTGAGCGGAAAGTCGATGAATACACCGCAATATTACGCGGCCGAAAGCCGAGGAAGGCTTTTGGTATAGTTCCGCGTGACTGGTAATGGGTATAAGTCCGAAAGGACTTTGCCAACGGAATGTCCGGCGGAGTTTGCTCCTTTCGCCACTGGACATTCCGTTCAATTTGTAAAGATTGGAGGCGATAAATTGAGCAATAAACATATAAGCCGACGCAGCGGACGCCCGCAGGCAAAAGGCTATAGTGAAGCGGGGGCAAGTTATTATAAAAGAGCTCTCAAAGCATTTACGGCTCAAAGCGGAAGTCCGCGAGAGGATATCGACTGGAATAATGCTACGCTCCGGCAGCGTGGCCGCATACTTTACATGGCATCCCCTGTTGCAGCTTCGGCCATAAAGACAAACCGCACCAGTATAATCGGGATGGGATTGCAATTCAGATCCAGGATTGACCGTGATATTTTAGGCTTGACACCGGAAGCGGCAAAGGAATGGCAGCGCAGGACCGAAGCTGAGTTTGCGCTCTGGGCGAACTATAAGCAAAACTGTGATGCTATTGGTGTTAACGACTTTGCTGGCTTACAGCAGCTCGCACTCCAATCATGGTTAATGAGCGGCGATGTGTTCGCGCTGATTAAGCGGTATGAACCGACAAAATTATCCCCCTACTCCCTGCGTGTTCATTTGATAGAAGCTGACCGCGTTTCAACACCGACAGACAATGCAAACCTTATCTCGCCAAGCATTACTGATGGCAAGACAAAGGACGGTAATCGAATATTTGACGGTGTTGAAGTGGATAAGGAAGGCATGATCGTGGCCTATTATGTCCGGAATACATACCCGTATCAACTGACAACAGAAAAAACAGAATGGGTGCGCGTTCCGGCATACGGTGAATTAACCGGGTTGCCAAATATTCTGCATATCATGGATTCGGAAAGGCCTGACCAATACCGTGGGGTTACTTATTTAGCACCAGTAATTGAGGAATTGCTGCAGCTTCGCCGTTATACGGAGAGCGAACTGATGGCAGCGCTGGTTCAGTCGTTTTTTACTGCGTGGATAAAGACAAATACTGATACAACGGAAATTCCGGTGAATGAGGCCGGTGGAGATATTGTCGGATTGGATGGTGAAGAGCCGGCAGAGGTTTCAACAAGCGACAACGAATATGAAATGGGACCGGGAACGGTTAACCACCTGGGAGAAAATGAGGATATCGTGTTCGGCAACCCCAATATACCTACATCCGGATTCAAAGATTTTGTTGAAACGATATGCGAGCTTATCGGAGCAGCCCTTGAGATTCCGAAGGATATCCTCTTAAAGAATTTCAATTCAAGCTATTCTGCAAGCCGCGGTGCCCTGCTCCATGCCTGGGAAGCATTCAAGATGCGCCGGCAGTGGTTTGTCAATGATTTCTGCCAGCCGATATACGAGCTCTGGTTAACGGAAGCCGTGGCCCGGGGACGCATAAAAGCACCCGGATTTTTCAGTGATCCTCTCGTTCGCATGGCCTGGTGTGGCGCTCGATGGATAGGCCCGGCTCAAGGACAGCTCGATCCGACCAAAGAGGCAAAGGCAGCAATTATGTATGTCGACCGTGGGTTCAAGACACATGAAGAAGTGACGGTTGAGCTGAACGGTGGCGACTGGGAAGAAAACCTGGAACAGCTGTCAAGAGAAAACGAGCTGCTTAAGAAAGCCGGCGGCGGCAATTACATGGCCACGCTTGCTGATAATGATACGGAAGGAAGTGAGACGGATGCCTAATATTTTGTCAGGCATGTTTGGGAAAAAGCTCCCCAATATCAAGATTGAGCGCAACTGCTATACCATGGCTATTGTCGACGGCGATACTGCCGAGATAACCATGTATGGTGAAATCGTGGAGCAGCAGCCTACTGATTGGTGGGGAGAACCGATCGAAGGAGAATTTATAACTCAAAGTGAGTTTCTGGAGGACCTCAAATCCATTGAGGGTGCAAAGACAATTATTATCCGCATGAACAGCATCGGTGGCGATGCCGGTGTTGCCATACTCATTCATAACCGGCTCAGGGAACTTGCAGCCAAAGGCAAAAAACTGATTTGTATCGTAGATGGAATGGCAATGTCCGGAGGCTCGCTTATCATGTGCGCTTGCGATACGGTTCGGGTAAACCCCTCAAGCATCATCATGATACATAAGTGCATACGCCTCCTGTTCGGCTGGTATAACGCGGATGAACTGCGGCAGATAGCAGATTCAAATGACGCCTGGGACAAAGCCCAGGTATCAATTTATAAGCGTAAAACCAATCTCTCAGAAACAGTAATTAAACACATGATGGCTGAAACCACTTATATGACAGGCAAAGAGGCTGTTGACAAAGGTTTTGCGGATGAATTACTGGATGATGCTGAACCGGTCAGTATAGCAGCCAGTGCAGACCGAAGCACTATTTATGTGAATGGGCGTGCGATTCGGTTAATGAGTCCGCTTCCATCGAAGTTGCCTGAATATATTCAAACGGTCAACCCCGGTGCAAATGCGCCGGTTAAGACAAATAATAACATGCCGGCAGAAACCGGCAGCGAAGAAGGAGGAAATGTAACCATGGCAAAAACTATTGAAGAGCTTAGGGCTGAATACCCGGAGCTGGTAAAACAGATCGAAGCCGAGGCGAAAGCTGCCGCATCTGCTGACCAGAAAGCTGCAGAGCAGAAGGCTGTTAATGATGCAGTTCAGGCAGAGCGGAAGCGTTTGCAGGAGATTGATGAGATCGCATCTGCAATCAGTGATCCTGACCTGGTGAAAGAAGCAAAATACGGAGAAAAAGCTTGTTCAGCTCAGGAACTGGCTTTCCGTGCTATGCAAATGCAGGCGAAACAGGGAAAGCAGTTTTTGGATAATCTCAAAGACGATTATAATGCGTCTGGTGCTAACAATGTCAAAGCTGTTCCTGCTGCTGATGATGATGACAAACCGCTTACACCCGAACAGCGTATGGCACAAGGCCGTGCTGACGCAAGGAAAATTCAGAAAAAGGAGGATAAGTAAATGGCTATTCTTAGCAGAAAAGTCGGCGATATGTCATATGACAACCTGATCGCCGGAATCACCCCGCCGGTTCATGTCAACACCGGTACTCTTCGAGAGCTTGCTACTGAAACCGCTTATGCACGTGGCACTGTACTTGCAAAATCTTCTGTTGATGGTAAACTCGTCATTCTGGGCACACAGGCAGATCAAACTCAAAATGAAACACTTACCCCTGATTGTATCCTTTGTGATGATGTAACCGTTGGACCTGGTGCCGATGTCAATGTTGCAGTCTACACTGCCGGATGTTTCAATGTAGATGCTCTTATCGTAAAGTCTGGATATCCCATGTCTGAAGATGATAAGGATAAGCTGCGCGAGCGTGGCATCTACCTTGGAATCGTATTACATGACTAATGCAAGGAGGAAAGAACTATGCCGAATAACATTGATTTCTTTGATACCTATTACCTGGCTGGCGTGGTGCAGGAAATTGTACCTCCGGCCACTTTCTTCCGTGATCGGTACTTTCCAACCAATCCGGAGACGGATATCTTTGCTGCGGATAAAGTTTTAGTCGAATACAGAGAAGGAGACAGGCGCCTTGCTCCATTCGTGGTTCAGCGCAAGGGTGATATCCCTATTGGACGAAAGGGCTATGAAGTTCACGAAATTGAGGCTCCGTACATTGCGCCTTCTCGCTTTTTGACAATGGACGATCTGCGTAAGAGGGGATACGGAGAAGCTCTTTACGTTGGTTCAACACCTGCTGAGCGAGCAGCTGCTCTGCAGTTGCAGGACCTTACTGATCTCGACTTAAGGATCACCCGCCGTGAAGAGTGGATGGCTGCTCAGACGATGATTAACAATGGTTGCTCTGCTGTTGCTTACATCGACAACACAACAAAAGGTGAAACCTTTTATATCTACTACTACGACACAACAAAAGCTAACCCTGCTACCTATACGGTAGCAAACAAGTGGGATGCTACAAGCGGCAATTTCATGGGTGATGTTACAGCTATGTGTGTTGATTTGGCTGAAAGAGGATTGCCGGCAACTGATTTGGTAATCGGTTCCGCTGTCGCTCAATTCATTCAGAATGACGAAAAACTTTACAAACTTCTTGATAATAGGCGTATGGAATACGGTCAAATTGCTCCGCAGCTTAGGACTTCGGGCGTATCTTGGCTTGGCAGGCTGAACTTTGGCGGTTTTGACCTTGACATTTTTGTCGTTCGCGAAACATATGTGGACGATGACGGTGTAACTAAGCCCTATTTCCCTGCTAAGAGCGCTATGGTTACTGCGCCTAATTGCGGACACATGATGTATGCGCAGATCACCCAGATTGAGCCCGACAATGAGTATCACACCTTTGCAATGAAACGTGTGCCGAAATTCATCGTTGACCGTGACAAAGATACTCGTAAGCTGCGCCTTGCTTCACGTCCTCTGGCCGCTCCAAAGCAGAAAGCACCCTGGATATATGCAGTAGATGTCGTGAACTGAGCTGTTCACCATTAACATGAAAGGAGATAATTATGAAAACCATAAAAATAATTAGTGGAATTTATGGATACCGGCCCGCAGGAAGTAAGGTTATTGAACCAAAGCGGGCCGGTGATCCTGCCTTTCAAGTCGAAGATGCTGAAGCGGCACGTCTTGTTTCTCTCAAAGTAGCTGCATACGTCGATGTAGCGAATGAATTCATTCCTACAGGAGTTGCAACAGCCCCTGAGCAGTTTAAAGACAATAAGCCGAGCGATAACATTACCGATGAAAACAGCAGCTCTAAAAGCGAAACAGAAGCCCCGAAAGGTATACCGAGCTACAACGCGGACATGAAATCGACGGAGCTGCGCGAGATCATGAGTGATTACGGAATCCCCTACAAGGTCGGAATGTCAAAGGCAGATATGGTGGCTGCTCTTGACGAATATTTCAAAGAGGAATCCGGAGAGGATTCCGATGGAGGATCCGAAGGAGACGAAGAAGCACCACCTGATCTTGGAGCCGAGGAGCCGGTATTATGAGCGGATTTAAGGATATGGTTGAAGCTGACATCAAGCGTGTTTTTACCAATCCTTCAGAATTTGCCAAGCTACACACTATTATTTATGATGGTGTAACCTATGAGAATATTCCGGTTGTGCTATCCGGCATCAAGGAAAAGGATAGACGGCAGCTTGTGTCAGACCATGTCCAGGGCCTGTTCCTTGTTACCGCTGTTCTTCATTGCGCTGCTTCCGACCTTGGCGGCGTAGTCCCGGAAAAGGGAACAAAAATAAAAATCAGCGACAGCGAAGACGGAGAATTTTTCCGGGAGTTTTATGTCGGTAACTCCGTCAACGAGATGGGCATGATTCGTTTGGAACTGGAGGCGATTGACGAATGAGTGTACGCATATCAGAAGTCGGCGCCAATAGTTTAAGTCGCATAAATAAAATACTTGCCGGCATTCCGGGCGGAATATGGAAGGCCAGCTATGCTGCCTTAAAGCGTGCCGGCGATACGGCAAAAACCCGGGCCGGGCAGTTTGCAGCAGAGGTATACACTATCAATAAAGGCGACTTCATGAAGCATGTCCATCAAAAGACCCATATCAAAAGTGAAGCGGGAGGCATTGTTTCCATGAGTATCACTTACGCCGGAAACGTCCTCCCGCTTTTAACATTCAATACGAAATTTTCGAGGAACGGTCTCATCCAGACACAGGTAAAACGAGAAGGCGCAACCGCTGTATTGGAGCATGCATTTGCCGCAAGAGTTTTCGGGCCTATTGGGGTATTTGAGCGCGTGACCGAAAAACGCTTCCCGATAGAACAGAAATTCGGGCCATCTACGGCACATATGATGAGCAGCGAGCAAGTCGTTGAGAAAATGGATGCTACTGTGCGTGAAACCTTTGAGCGCCGCCTGGAGCACGAGATCACCAGGGTCCTCAACGGATGGGGAGGTAAATCATGAATCGGATAACCCTGCTTGAACAGCTCAAGGAATTTTCAAAAGAAGCTGTCGGCGATATGATTTTGCCCGTCAGCAAACAGAAGGGTGACGCTGAGCAAGGAAGCCGGGCAGCCGATATTCATTTGATGCGTCTCCCTGATAGCAGTCAAGCAAAAAAGAAAGCGCCATATATCATACACCAGCTGATCACAGGAAAGGATATACAGCCTACAGGCGAAAATGTGGCCGCAACAGCAGTCGTCCGCTCTATCTTCTGCGTCTATAACGACAATGAAGAGGAAGGAGCCTTAATGCTTGTTAACCTTATGGAGCGGTTGCGTATCAGCCTGCTGAGAAAGGTGGTTATCGGGGGACAATTTCAGCTTGACCTGGAAGCTGGCCTGGAAACACTGATTTACCCTGATGATACTGCCCCTTATTATGCTGGTGAAATGATAAGCACATGGAAGCTTCCATCAGTTGAAAGGGAGGTAAGGCCATGGCTGTAAAAAAGTCATCTGCAGCTAAAACGGCTGCGAAAAATGAAATGGTGGAATCTAAGCCTGCCGACATTGAGTTGGCAAGGCAGGATGATGAAACCAACGATGCCGGTGTTCCTGAAAACGTAAGAGAACCGGCATCTTTTTGTGTTTATATCGGACCGAGTATTCGCGGAGTGATACAATCCGGAACAATCTATAGCGGGTCTTTGGAGGAGACGTTGAAGTTTCTCTCCCCCGCTATTGAAAAGTACCCGTTGATTGCGAAGCTGATCTCTACCGATAAGACCATCGCCGAGGATCGTGTAAAAGTAAAAACTGCCGGGAACCTGCTGAATGTGTATTACAAGAAGCTGGCAACCGGAAGAAAGGAGTAATCATTTTGAGAGGGAGAGTAACAAACTTAACCGGAGAAAGATTTGGAAAACTTGTAGTCATTCAGCGCGTCAGTAATGATAGCGACGGTCATGCGAAATGGGAGTGTTTATGCGAATGCGGGAAAACCACAATCGCCAGAGGACAGAACCTCATTAAAGGAACAGTAAAATCGTGCGGTTGCTTAAATGCTGCATTAGCGAGTGATAGATGCAAACGCAAAAATACAACTCATGGTGGGAGAAAAAGCAGGCTTTACTCTATTTGGATTGGCATGCATAACCGTTGTACACGTCCTTATGTTAAAGGCTATAAAAACTACGGAGGACGAGGAATAAGAGTTTGCGCTGAATGGCATGATTTTGAAACGTTTAGAGATTGGGCGCTCTCCCATGGCTATAAAGATGGGCTCACCATAGACCGTATTGATAGCAACGGAAACTATGAGCCCGATAATTGTCGATGGATAACGCTATCAGAAAACATTAGAAGGAGGAAGTGTATATGAATCATGGCGTATATGTAACTGAGCAGGCCACCAGCGTCGGAACTCCTGTCGTTGCAGAATCCGGCATACCTTTTGTTGTCGGTATCGCGCCTGTACAGAGCGCCGGTTCGCCGGCCAAAGTCGGAGTGCCTGTTCTCTGCACGAGCTTTGAAGAAGCAAAAGAAAAGCTTGGCTACTCGGATAACTGGAAAAACTATACCTTATGTGAGTTCATGTACTCACACTTTAACCTTTACGGCTGCCAGCCTGTCATTTTCGTAAATCTGCTTAACCCGGCGACAATGAATGATGACGTTGCTGCAGCTGATAAGGATGTCGACAATCATAAGATCGCACTTCCCATTGAAGCCATCAATGATGAAACGCTGGTTGTTAAACCGGCCGGCGGATCAGGAGACGCCTATGTCAAAGACAAAGATTATGCTGTGTATTATGAAGGCGAATACTGCTACATTGAGCTTCTGCCTAACGGTGCCGCATACAGCGCGGAAAGCCTGAACGTAGCCTATAAGAAGGTTACTCCCGGTTCTGTTAATGCTGCGGACGTCGCAACAGGAATGGAAGCGATTGAGCAGTGCATGGCTACTCTGGGTATCGTTCCGGATCTCATTTGCGCTCCTGGATTCTCTCAGGAAAGCACTGTTGCTGCAGTTATGGCAACAAAGGCGGCAGGCATTAACGGTATGTTCAGGGCAAAAGCGCTGATTGACATCAGCACTGAAGCGGCCGGCGGAGCTGATGATTACAGCGAAGTAGTAGCGCTGAAAAATTCAAAGAACTTCACTGATGAAAACATGATCGTTTGCTGGCCGCTGCTGAAGCTCGGAGATAAGACTTTCCACATGTCGACACAGCTTGCTGGCCTGATTGCATCGGTCGACACCGGGAATGAAGGTTGCCCGTATGAGAGCCCGTCCAATAAGAGGTTCCAGTGTGACGCCATGGTTGTTGCGGACGGAACGGAAGTCAACCTCACATTGGCACAGGCCAATATCCTTAATGCCGGCGGCGTAGTTACTGCGCTGAATTTCATGGGCGGTATGGTATGCTGGGGCAATTACACCGCTTGCTATCCGAATAACACGGATGTCAAGGATTATTTCATACCCTTGTCCAGGATGTTTGATTGGCAGGGCAACACCCTGATTAAGACCTTCTGGAGCAAGCTCGACAAACCCATGAACCGCAGGCTGATAGATTCGATCGTTGATGCCAGCAACATATGGCTAAACGGTCTGGTTGGCTCTGGCTATCTGCTCGGCGCTCGTGTCGAGTTTAAGGAAAGCGAGAACCCGCTTACCAATCTGATGGCCGGCATTATCAAAATCCATATCTACAATACCCCGCCGAGCCCGGCACAGGAAATTGACTTCGTACTTGAGTACGACGCCAATTATGTGACCGCTGCACTGCAGGGTTAAGGAAGGAGGAATAATAGATGCCGAAATTCGATGAGAGCGTCATAAATTTCGCGGTATATGAGGACAGCGTTGAATATCTCGGAATGGCTAAAGCTACCCTCCCCGACCTTACCGCTCTTACGCAGTCCATTTCCGGAGCTGGCATTGCCGGCAATATTGAGGCTGTAATACTCGGCCATTTTGACGCTATGACCCTCACCCTCAATTTCCGGACCACGACAGAGCAGGCCATTAAGCTGTCCGAACCTCGCAGGCACATAATAGATTTGCGTGTTGCTCAGCAGGTGGAAGACACTGTTGGCGGTGTAGTCACGGTGCAGTCGGTAAAACACCTTTTTGTAGTTGTGCCAAAGAGAGACGCCGGCGGCTCGATTGCCCCCTCTTCTCCTACGGACGGATCCGGCGAATATGCGGTCCGCTACTGGGCTACTTACATCGACGGTGTAAAGAAGAGAGAAATCGATCCGCTCAACTTCATTTGCTATGTCAACGGCGTTGACTACTTGGCCGATGTCAGGAGAGTTCTTGGTAAATAACCAATAAGCCCGGGGCGGCAAATGTCGTCCCGGGTATTTTATGTATTTAAGAAAGGAGATTAACCATGAGTAACGATGTTAAGAAAGAACAGGTTTTTGTTGATGCGGATGAGTTTGCTGTTGCAGAGAAAGAAGCTGTAAACAGCGATTACACCTACACGCATAAATTCCATAAGCCCTTTGAGTACCAGGGCAAGACCTATAATGAGCTGACATTTGAATGGGGTAAGCTCACAGGTAAAGATGGACTGGCGATTGAGAATGAGCTGCAGCAGCTCGGGAAAGCGGTTATTGTACCGACTTTCTCCGGTGAGTATCTCATTCGCATAGCAGCCAGGGCATGCACGGTTCCGCTTGGAGCTGATGCTTTTGAGATTATGCCGATAGCCGACTATAACAAAATCAGGAGCGCTGCGAGATCTTTTTTACTAAAATCGGAGTTGTAATCGGCGATGGCGGATCATGGCTCCGGAGGCAATGCCTTGTTTTGGCAAAAACAAATAACACTCCGGTACCTTTTTGGCTGTCTTTAACACTTCCGGAGCTGGTTGACTGGATCAGGGACAGTAATAAACTTGTCGAAGAGATGAAACAGGCAAATAAATAACCGAAAGGAGGGCCATCATGGCATCCAGACGTGAATATGAGATGCTCTTTCAGCTGAATGCCCAGTTAGGCGGCAGCTATAACAGCACCTTTAAGACTGCACAGAACGCAATTGCTTCTATGCAGAAAGAAATAGCGGCCCTCAGCAAAACACAGTCGGATATATCCGCATATCAGAAACAGCAGAGCGCGGTTGAGGCCACTCAGAAAAAGCTCGAAGTGCTTAAGCAGCAATATGATAATATCCAAAAGGAGATCGCCGAAACCGGTACTTTTTCTGCTACTCTCGAAAATAGGCTACTGTCGAAGCAACAACAGATTGATAAGACTTCTGCCTCCCTGGAAAATCAGACGAAAAAGCTGGAGGACATGCGCCGCGCCTTGGTAGATGCCGGCGTTGACGTCTCAAATCTCACGGGAGAAACCACAAGGCTTGGGAATCAGATTGATGAACTCAGAAAAAAGCAGGAGGAGGCTGCGGACCAGGCTAATAACTTTGGTGCCAAAGCCTCCGCTGCTATTAGTGCTGTAAGTCAAGCATTGGCAGCAGCTGGCGTTGTGGCAGCACTGAAAGAAATTGCTGAGTATTTCTCCATATGTGCGGAAGCATCCATGGAATTTGAATCGGCCATGACCGGCGTGGCGAAAACGACAGATTTAAGCGATGAAGAGCTGCAGGCAATGGCCGAACAGATTAAGTCCTTATCAACTGAGATACCGATAACCACGACTGAGCTTGCAGGACTTGGAGAAGTGGCGGGTCAGCTCGGTATAGCAAAAGAAAACCTGCTTGATTTCTCGACTGTCATGGCAATGTTGGCGACGGCCACAACCATGACGGCCGAAGAGGGAGCGACTTTGCTGGCGCAATTTGCGAATATCACACAGATGGATCCGTCGTTCTATTCCAATCTTGCGAGTGCCATCGTTGCCCTGGGTAACAATTATGCCACAACCGAACAGAAAATAACAGAAATGGCCCAGGGCATTGCAGCCAGTGCTTCCCTTGCGGGAATGTCCGAAGCTGACATGGTGGCATTGGCAGCGGCCGTAACATCATTGGGTATCGAAACTCAAGCAGGTTCGACCGCCATGAGCAGGCTTATATCTACTCTTATGACTGCTGTTGAAACTGGTGAGGACCTGGAAGAGTTTGCGAGCATCGCCAACATGACGGCCGAGGAATTTACACGGTTATGGGGAACTAACGCAGTTCAAGCTCTGCAGGCTTTTGTTGTCGGCCTGAATGATACGGAGAGAAACGGCAAGAGTGCAACGGTTGCCCTTACGGAACTCGGTATAACCGAAGCACGTATGCAACGTATGGTTTTGTCTCTTGCCAACTCCGGAGATCTCCTTAACCGTACCCTTGAAACGGCAAATCAAGCATGGAATGAGAATACAGCGCTTACGAAAGAGGCAGCACTTAGGTACGCGACTACACATAGCCAGCTCACCATGATGCAGAACGCGTATAATAACCTGAAAATTGCGATAGGTGACAACTTTACGCCTGCTCTCAGCGGTTTGTACGGTGTTGCCACGGATGTTTTGAACAGCGTCACGGAGTTTGTGGAGAAGAATCCCGAGCTGGTAAAAGCAATCACTGCATTCATAGGAGTGATTGGAGTTGCTACTGCCGGCCTTACTGCTTATGTCGCGGTAACGAAGGTAGCTATTCCATTGATGCAGCTGTTCGCGGCCTCTATACCAGGTGTGAACATTATAATGGCGGTGACTGCCGGTGTAGCTGCACTGACAGGTGTAATAGTCGGGCTTACTGCTGCAAGCAAAAGGCAGAGAGATGAAGCCGCGGAATTAACGGCTGTCTCCAGGGAGCAGTATTATAGGCTTCAGGAACTCAATGAGGAATATCAAAAGGCCGTTGAGTTATACGGGGAAACTTCCTATGAAGCGCAAGCGCTTCGCTGGGAGATTGAAGACCTAACGGCCGAATATGAAGCCGGGAAACAAAAGCTTAGCGATTATAAGGCAGCTCATGAAGAGCTGATGAAAAGCTATAGCGAAATGACCGCTTCCCATTCCGAGACAGCAGGAGAAATCGAAAAAGAACACCGGAGCACCTTGGCGCTGATCGCCAAGCTGGAAGAGTTAACTGCTACTACCGACAGTGCTGCGGAAAACCAGCAGGCCATACTTTCCATCATCGAGGCATTGAATGAACAGGTACCTGAGCTGGCATTAAACTATGAAGACGTGGTAAACCCCGCAGGTAAGTTTATAGATTCTATCTATGCCATTGCCGAAGCTCAAGCTGCTCAGGCCAAACTTGAAGCTCAATGGAAAGAATATATTGACCGTGTCGGCCAGCATGAAGCACTGAAAAGCGCAAAGGAAGCCGCTGAGCAAAATGCCAGGATTGCACAGGAAGAATATGATCTTGCATATAAGGCCTGGTCTGATGCAGTTGAGCTTTACAAGTATGACATTGATGCCTGGGGAATGTTTTACGGAACGAGAAAAGAAAGTAAAGCCTTAGATGCTGCACGTGAGCAGCTCGACCTATATAATAAGACCCTTGAGGAAACAACTGCAGCTTATGAAGAAAACGCGGCTAAGATAGCCGAGCTTGAAGAGGCCTTCCGGTTATATCAGAAAGCTCAGGAGGAAGCGGCCGCAACAGGTGAAAACTTCCGTGAGGTTATCAACTCCGTAAAGCAGGAGATGAACGAATTAGCGGCTGCCTATGAAGAGGCCTATAACGCTGCTCTGGATAGTATATCCGGACAGTATAACCTATGGGATGAGGCCGCTGATATTGTTGCAACAAGCGCATCAAAAATCAATTCAAACCTTGAAAGCCAGATTAACTACTGGCAGAAGTATAATGAAAACCTTGAAAAGCTGAAGGAACGCAGCGCGGACATTGAAGGGCTTAATGAAATGATAGCCAGCTTTGCTGATGGCAGCGCAGAAAGCGTAAATGCCATAGCCGGTATGGCTAATGCCAGTGATGCGGATCTGCGGAAGATGGTTACCAACTGGCAAAAGCTGAAGCAGGAACAGGAAACCGCTGCCGGCAGTCTCGCGGAGATTGAGACGGAATTCAAGGCTTCAATGGACAATATCCAGCAAGAGCTGGAGGCTACCATAGCTGAAATGAATCTCAGCGAGGATGCTGCAGAAAGCGCTAAACAGACCATGCAAGGCTTTGCTGATGGTGCAATTGATATGTTGCCGACCGTCCAGGAAGCTTATAAACGCGTGGCACAAGCAGCAATAGCGGCCATTGATTCGCAACTGGAAATAAGAAGCCCGTCCCGCGTAATGGAGCAAAAGGCAGAAATGACATGGGCTGGTTACATCAATAAAACCCGGGCTTTGGAACCGGAAGTGACGAAAGTTATGGCTGAAATAAGCATGGCTGGTATTGAAGCCTTCCCTTCATCGGCAAGGAATGAAGCGGTATCTGCGCAGCCCGGGCCAAGTGTCGGAGGCAACCATATCATCCTGACCGTATCTCCGTCCTACAGCATTTCAGGAGTTGGTAACACGTCCGATATAGCGACTGTATTAAAAGAGGCTGCCAGCGATCTGAAAGATTATATCCTTGATGTTCTTGAGGATGCTGGAATTGACTCGGCGAGGAGGGCATACGCATGAGCAGAACCTATACTACCGTACAGGGCGATATGTGGGACAGCATAGCACATACACAACTGGGAAGTGTGGCTCATACGGATAAGCTGATGAATCTCAATCCGGAATACCGGGAGTATTATATCTTCCCTGCAGGGATAACACTCGTGCTGCCTGATGTCGAGGAAGAAGCAACTGATACAGCTGCGCTGCCTCCATGGAAGCAGGTGAGCGGATGAGCGATAAAGATTTAGCAAGACGCACGGATGCGGAAGTCTACTTTGACGGTGTGAACATTTCCGCATCCCTGCGGAAATATTTAATCTCATTGACATACACCGACAACGAAGAGGACGAAACTGACGATCTGCAGATCCTGATTGAAGACCGGGACGCTGTCTGGTTAGAAAAATGGCTGAACGTAGCTATACAGGCTGCGGCTTCTGGTAGTCCATCCGGAGGGTCATTGTATAAAGTTACGGCCAAAAGCGGGTTGAACGTGCGCAGCGGTCCAGGAACGAATTATAAAAAAATCGGAGCTCTTTCCTACGGGACACAGGTGAATGTGATTTCTATTTCCGGAGGATGGGCGACCATAAAATATAGCGGCCAGACAGGATATATAAGCACCAGCTATATTACAAAGGTTGCTGCTGACAGCTCGGAGGCCATATCCGGAGATTGGAACATCGGCGATGCTGTCATAGTGAATGGACAGCCTCAATATTCCAGTTACGGAACCGGAACACCTGGCGCGCCTGTTACCAATTACAGAGGCAACATTACGCAGCTTAATCTCAAAAGCGGTGTGCCTTATCCTATACATGTGGGATATCTCGGCTGGTTTGCAATTGACCAGGTGGTAAAGGCTATCCCCACTGAAAGCGGTGTTGTAAGCAGCGGATCAGCCGTAAAGGGCCTGCGGATCCAGGCGGCCATTGTGAGGAAAAACTGGAACAATGATGGCAATGATAAGGTACTTGATTGCGGACAATTTGAGCTTGACAGTGTTGAAGCTGACGGCCCACCCTCCACTATTGCGATTAAAGGTACCGCGCTGCCTTTTAGCTCACAAGTCCGCCAGACCAAAAAGAGCAAAGCCTGGGAAGCATACACTCTGTCACGTATCGCCAATGAAATAGCCTCGGCCAATGGAATGACATGCATGTATGAATCGGCCACGGATCCGTACTATTCCCGCGTTGAACAGGTAACGATGAGCGATATAGCATTCTTGCAGCAGTTATGCAAAAATGCCGGGATATCGCTTAAAGTGTCTAACAACATTATTATCCTGTTCGACCAGGCAACCTACGAAGCAAAGCCTGCTGTTTTCACCATAAAAAGAGGTTCTGGCACATATACGAAGTACAAGCTCCGGACCGGTGAAGCGGATAAGAAATATGCCAAATGCAGAGTAAGCTATGTCAATCCGGCAACGGGTGAAACAATTCAAGCCACTGCATATGCTGAGGACTACAATCCCAAGGACAAGAATAATCAAACCCTCGAAATAACTGCCAAGGTCAGCAGCATTGGAGAAGCTCAGGCTCTGGCAAATAAAATGCTGCGCTTAAAAAACAAATATGAGTATACAGCGACATTTACTCTACCCGGCAATCCTGATTTGGTGGCTGGGGTCACGGTGATGTTATCCGGCTGGGGCGCCTGGGACGGTAAATATATTATCAGCCAAGCAAAACATACCATCGACAAGTCCGGCTACACTACGCAGATCAGGCTGCGTCATGTATTGGAGGGATACTGATGGACAGCGAAAATATTTTAAGGAACCTGGTGCGGATAGGTACGGTCAGCTCGGTGGATCCGGCCAAGCGCACTGCCCGTGTAATATTCAAGGATAAGGATATGGTATCAGGGTGGTTGTACGTGTTGCAACACCATGGAGCGGGCGTTTATACCAAGCCAGATGGCGAACACTCGCATGACATATCCGGCGGCGGTATGACTGAAAATAGAGGCGAACATGACCACGCAGCCAACGTAACTTATTGGATGCCTAAAGTCAATGATACGGTGCTGGTGCTCTACCTCCCCGTATTCAACGGCGATGGCTTCATACTGGGGGCGATATAATGCAGGTAGGATGCCTCGGGGACATCATATTCCAGGTGTCCTCGAATACGATAAAAACCATTAACAGAGTAGAGTGGTCAGGATCCGCACGATACAGCAAACATCAGCGGCACCTGACGAATGCTCTTACTGAATTTACTGGACTTGATCCCGATACCATCTCATTTGAGATGGTTCTTTCTGTATATTTGGGCGTTGATCCGATGGCGGAGCTTACCAAGCTATGGGAATATGAACGCAGCGGAAAAGCTGTTACTCTCGTTATCGGAGAAAAGGTATACGGAAAATACAGGTGGACAGTCAAAAGCCACAAGATAAAGTTTGAGACATACGACAAAAAAGGAAACATGACCGGAGCTACTGTTGCTGTCGATTTGCTTGAATATCTGAAATCGTGAGGTGGTGCTATGAACTATATAATCAGCACAAAGGATCTGGGCAGTATCACCCTCAATGAAACCGATACAGTTAAATCCGTGCTGCAGAACATTAGGATAATCCTTTCAACGCGTCAGTTCTCTGTGCCACTATACCGCGAATTTGGATTGCCCATGCAGTTCCTGGATAAACCGATACCTGTAGCAAAGGCGCTGCTGATAGCAGAGATAAGAGATGCAATAACAGAATTTGAACCACGCGCCAATGTGCTCAATGTGACAGTCGAAATTGACGAGAACGCTCCGGGGAAAATACATGCTACTGTGGAGGTGGAAATAAAAGATGAGTAGAAAAGAAGATTATCAGTTTATTGAAACAGATACCAATGCCCTCGTCTCACAGCTTATCTCCTCCTATGAGCAGATTACCGGAGTAACGGTGCGTCCGGCCAGTCCTGAAAGGTTATTCATTCAGTGGATAGCAAGCGTCATTGTTCAGGAAAGGGTGATGTGCAATTACACCGGAAATCAAAACATACCAAGCAGAGCTCGTGGCACTGATCTCGATGCGCTTGGAGAGCTTTTCTATGATAAGACCAGGCCTGCAGCTCAGGCGGCGCGATGCACAATGAGATTCCATATTTCCGAAGCACAGCCAAGTGCCATACTGATACCAGTCGGCACAAGGGTCACCGATAAGGAAAATACCCTTATCTGGGAAACGACAGCCGATGCCTATATTCCCATCGGAGAAACATCTGTTGATGTAATGATTCAGTGCCAGACGCCAGGAATTGTCGGTAATGGGTATGCTCCCGGGCAGATCGACACGCTTGTGGACGTGTTTCCATATTACAGTCATTGTGAAAACATCACGGAGAGCGATGACGGAGCGGATGCAGCAACGGATGAAGAATACTATGAGCTTATGAGATCCAGTGAGGACGCTTACAGTACCGCAGGCCCCGAAGGAGCTTATATATATCATGCCAAAAAAGTATCGACGCAAATAGCTGACGTTGTAGTAAACTCACCAAGCCCAGGTCAGGTAAATATTTATATTCTCATGGCCGATGGCACAATTGCAGGCGAAGAGATTAAGAACGCTGTGTATGAGGCGTGCAATAACAAGTATATCAGGCCACTGACAGATTATCTTGTAGTAGCAGATCCGGAAACGGTTTCCTATGACATAGAGCTTACCTATTACATCCCGAGAGATACGGCTTTGAGCGCATCCGAAATCGAATCGGCAGTAAATGCCGCTGTTACAGAGTATGTATCATGGCAATGCGCAAAGCTTGGCCGCGACATAAACCCCTCCTATCTTCTGGGCTTACTCATGCGCACGGGCATTAAGAGAGTTGAAATGGTTAGCCCAGGATATACTCCGCTTCGTGATGGAAGAGATAATACAGTTCCGCAGGTTGCATCAGTCGGAACAATTACAATAACGAATGGAGGGTACGAGGATGAATAACTATGGCATAACCCGTGATAACCTGCTTCGTACCCTGCCTGACGTTTTGAAAAACGACAAAAAGATGTGTGCACTGGCAACAGTTATCGCCGACCTTCTTTCCGGCCAGGTGGACGAAATCCGCAAATTAAAAATCTACTCGCAAATAGACAGTCTCCCGGAACCGCTGCTTGATATTCTCGCCTATGACTTCAAAGTCGACTGGTACGGATATGATTATGACATCGATGCAAAACGCGCCCAGCTAAAAGACAGCTTCAATGTTCACCGCCATCTTGGGACACGCGGAGCGGTAGAAAGAGCCTTAAGCGATATTTACCCAGGTACCGAGGTTGAGGAATGGTTTGACTATGGCGGCGATCCTTATCACTTCCGCGTGCTGCTGGATGTAACCGATCAGCGTGTGAGCATATCCCGTGATGAAATCATCAGGGCGATAGAAATGTTTAAATCCCGCCGTTCACACCTTCAGGACAACAACGTAATATACCGCAGCCGTGTCCAAATCGTTATCGGCGTGACTACTGGTTATGTGGTATATGGAGCGCGTCTGTGCGGTACATATCCTGTACGGGCGACACAAGGCGGTATCAGTGCAAGCGACATTAACCTGGATGCTTCCGGAGGAGGAACCGCATATAGTGCACGGTTTTGCGGTACGCCTCTTGGTAGTCTGATGTAAAGGAAGGTGATATAAATGCTTGACTCTGCAGCTTTTGAAGACCTTAACAACTTTATCAAACGAAGAATTGCAAGCGCCCGGTATCGCGTAGGCTCTACTTATTATTCGGCCACAATAAATGATATTGTAATTCTTCCGACAGGTACCGTAAGGGCGCTACTCTCAATTATACCTGGCGGGACAGTAACGATTAACAGAGTAGAGCTGTACAACAGTGACGGCAAACTATGGGCGCACCAGGATGCCAGCATTACAGTATCGACAGGACAGACCGGTGTGCTTTATTGGTTTGATTTCACCATCACGGAAGGGGAGGTCTAAGTATGTATAATTGGACTAAATGGCAGGACCATGTGACAGACCCGGCAAACCGCTTTAATGTGGTTGATAACGGAGATGGCACCTGGACGATTACTCCGGCCGGTACCGTCATGCAACAAGGCACACCGCAGGACCAGGTTCGGTTTAATAATATCGAAAACGGCATAGTTGATGCACATATGGCAATCCAATTATTGCTGAACTATGCCAGACAGAATATGCTGGAAATCGAAGTCGGGACGATAGTATTAACGAATACTCAGGCGTTCCCCTTCAATAACAGCCAGCAGACAATAAGCCTTGCAAAATCCAAGGAAAACAGCGACTATATTGTAATTCCTGAAATCATGTCAGCCGCAGGAAATCCCGGCGAGATCGTGATTTCTGACAAGCTTGTAAACGGATTTAAAATAGCTCATACCGGTTCAGCAAAATCCGTTACCGTCAAATACACTGTGATAGGAGGGGTTCTGAAATGAAAATTGTCGAAAAGAACGAAGGCCCAAAGATTCCGTATTCAGTTGATGGTACTCGGGTCACTTTTAGCGACGACCTCACCATTAACCTTGCAAGCCGTGAACAGGATTGGCCGGTGCATATCGATATCTGCTTCGATGAGGATCGGGCTCTGGTAATCGGTGCAGCTGCCGGACGTGCATATGTCGCACAGTTTGATATTCCGGCCAGACGGTATACCGAGGAAGAGGTTGACGGAGAAATGCAGCGCATTCCTTTGCCGCTTGATATGGATACCGTAACACTGACCCTTTGGGCGATTGAGTAAAGGAGGAATCGACTATGCCAAACTTTGATCTTTCAAGTCTCGCTCTTGCAGCTGTTTGTCCCGGCAATGAGATACTTTACGATGATAAGGGAATGCCCTCTATCATGGTAAAGATTCCGAAAATGACATATGCGCAGCTCGGGTTAGGAGAATCAAATGCTGTTCACCCTGCTTTTATTGTGAACGGCCAGGAAGTGGATGCTATCTGGTTATCCAAGTACCAGAACATCGTAGTCAATGGCCGGGCATATTCGTTACCCGCACAGGATCCTCGGGTGAGCATTAACTTTGATGAAGCTCGTGGTTGCTGTGAGGCCAAGGGGAGAGGCTGGCATTTAATGACCCGTGCGGAATGGGCTCTGCTTGCACTTTGGTGCAAAAATAACGGATTTCTTCCCTGGGGCAACAATAATTATGGCAAAGATACCAGAGAAACAAATTACAAAGCAATACCAACATATTTTGACGAACAAGGCAGAATAGCCAGGGTTGCAACAGGGACAGGCCCGCTGACTTGGAGTCATGATAATAGTCCTGCTGGCATATGGGATCTAAACGGAAATGTCTTAGAATGGGTTGGCGGAATGAGGCTTGTTTACGGTGAGTTGCAGGTTCTTGTAAACAATAATGCTGCTGATAGCGTTAACTCACAGAGTTCAGGCAGCTCAGAATGGAAGGCTATTGACGGGGCAACTGGAGAATTCATTACACCTAATGGAAACGGAACAACGCCAAATAGCCTGAAGCTTGATTATGTAAGCAATGCATGGAAGTGGATATCAGGAGTTATCAGCGATAAAGCTGACAGCAGCAGATATTGTTCATTCGAGAGAGTTACAGCAGACGAAGGTCTTCATGAAGAGGCAATATTTAAGCTAAAGGCACTTGCGCTCTTGAAAGATGACAATACTTCTAATGCTTACGAGGGAGACGTTTTCTTTGCTAATAACGGAGCTGCAGAGCGGCTTTTCTGCTGCGGCGGCAGCTGGGGCAGCGGGACGGGCGCCGGCGTCTTCTGCCTGTACGGCTACAAGCCTCGCTCGGGCGTCGGCGCCGACCTCGGCTTCCGCTCCGCTTATGTAAATCTGCCACCTGTATAACTGTGTTCTGTTAGCTCCGCGATAGCGGAGCTAAACGTAAAATTTTTGGAATAACGAAATACGTT
>Ga0209608_1001115_pt1 | contig 23344 bp, 20 predicted proteins | sample AD_UKC130_MetaG_FD_184428 | JGI IMG/M metagenome (GOLD analysis project Ga0209608, IMG submission 184428) | Active sludge microbial communities of municipal wastewater-treating anaerobic digesters from Canada - AD_UKC130_MetaG (SPAdes) (version 2) | ecosystem: Engineered > Bioreactor > Anaerobic... | reverse complement strand
CTATGCCTTATGTAAAGATATCTCCTACTGGAGGGGTAAGTCTTGAAAATGCTGGAGAATTTATAAAGGCAGGAGCATGTTTTGTGGGTGTTGGTGGTAATCTTGTAGATAAAAAAGTAATTGCAGAAAAAAAGTTTGAGATTTTAACAGAAAGAGCAAAACAATATGTAGAGGAGATAAAAAAGGCAAGAAGTAAATAATTTTTCTGTGAGTTTCATTTAATTGTGATTTAGGCCAAGGAGAGTGATTAAACTTTTCCTTGACTTTTTTATTTGTAAATTCAGTGGTTTTGTAAATAATCACCATCTTCCTTGACAATGATTGAGAAAAATTGTAGTATACTTAACAATTGAAAGTTTCCTTTTGAAATTATAAACGATTTCTCAATCTAAAAAAGTTAAGGGGGTTTGCACATGAAATTTGGTTATTTTGATAACGAGAGGAAAGAATACGTCATCACAAATCCTGCTACTCCTTCTGAATGGACTAATTATCTTGGTTCTTTGGAATATGGAGCTATTATTACTAATAATGCTCAAGGGTATAGTTTTGTTAAGTCTGGTGCCAGTGGAAGGATTCTGAGGGGGAGATTTAATGTTCCTCCTACTACAGCTCCTGGAAGGTATATTTATTTAAGAGATATGGAATCAGGAGATTTTTGGTCGGCTTCTTGGCTTCCTGTAAAAAAGGATCTATCAAAATATGAATCTATATGCAGACATGGAATCTTATATACGATAATTTCTTCTAAATATAATGGTATTGAGACTGAGACGCTCTATTATGTACCTTTGGGAGAACTTTATGAGGTCTGGGCAATAAAGGTAAGGAATAAGAGTGGAAGAAAAAGAAAGATTGCTTTATTTAATTTTGCAGAGCTTACAAATGAACCCAGTGAGAATCAAGATCTTGTTAATATGCAATACACCCTATTTATAGGTCGTACTTATTACAAAGATAATCTTATTATACAGACTATCAATGAAAACTATTCTGAGATAGGGAAAAAGATTGAGCAAGAGCCTGGAATTAGTGGAAGAAGATTTAATAGATTTTGTGGAGTAGTGGGTGCAGATGTGGTTTCTTATGATGGAGATAGAGATATTTTTATTGGAAATTATAGAGATTACTCTAATCCTGTAGCAGTAGAAAAAGGCACCTGTAGTAATACTCTTAATTATGGGAAGAATAGTTGTGCAGCAATGCAGGTTGTTATGGAACTTGAACCTGATGAGGAAAAAGAAGTTATTTATGTGCTTGGAGATGGAGCAGAGGCAACAGGAAGAAAGGTTATGGAGAGATATAAAGAAAAGGGAAGAGTGCAGAAGGAATGGGAAGACTTAAAGAGTTATTGGCATTCAAAAATAGAGAAGTTTAAAGTAGTCACTCCTGATGAATCTTTTAATACTATGGTAAATATATGGAACTCATATCAATGTTTTATGACATTCTTCTGGTCTCGTGCAGCTTCTTTACTATATGTGGGATTGAGAGATGGCTATGGATTTAGAGATACAGTACAGGATATTCCAGGTATTATGCACCTTGAGCCTGAAGAGGCTAAGAATAGATTGAAATTAATGTTTTCTGGACAGACCTCAGAAGGGGTAGCTTTGCCATTAGTATTTTTTGATCATCAAATAAAACCTAATCAAAATTTATCCTTAGATAACCCAGAGTATGTGAAAAGGACAGGTTATACAGAATATAGATGTGATGATCATTTATGGCTTTATATTACTACAAGGCAATATGTAAGAGAGACAGGAGATTTAGGATTTTTAGATGAGGTAATTCCTTATTCAGATAAAGGTGAAGATACAATTTATGAGCATTTAAGAAGAGGTATTTTGTTTAGTTTAAGTAAATGTGGTAAGCATGGTCTTACATATGGTCTTGATGCTGATTGGAATGATACTTTGAGGCTTGGAGAAGAAGGGGAAAGTATTTTTGCCTCCTTTCAGCTTTACTTAGCCCTTAAAATTTTTGAGGAGTTTGCTGAGAGAAAAGGTAAAACAGATGATAAAGCTTGGGCAGAGAATGAGGCAAAGAAATTGTATGAAAATATTCAAAAGTATGCTTGGGAAGGAGATAGGTTTGTAAGAGGATTTATAGGAGATGAAGTGATAGGATCTAAGACTAATAAAGAGGCAAGCTTCTGGCTTAATCCACAAGTATGGGCAATTTTGAGTGGAGCTGCTACTGAGGAACAAGCCAAGATAGTTATGGATAATGTGGAAAAGATATTAAATACTGATTATGGGGCTATGATTATGCAGCCTCCTGTAAAGACTTGGGGGTTCCCAGTTTTTAGGATGATCCTTTTCTTACCAGGTATGAAGGAAAATGCAGGTATATTCTGTCACCCACAGGGATGGTTGATACGTGCTAAGACTATTCTTGGAGATGGAGATGGTGCCTTTAAATATTATCAAGAGGTAAACCCCGTAAATATGAATGATAAGGCAGAGATAAGAGAAGCAGAACCATATGTACACTGCCAATTTGTGGAAGGCAAAGATAGTCCTTTCCATGGGAGAGCTCATGTGCATTGGCTTACAGGTACAGCTGCCAGTGTGCAGGTAGCTGCAGTAGAGGGAATTCTTGGGTTGCAGCCAGATTATGATGGATTAAGGATTGATCCATGTATACCTTCTTATTGGAAAAAGTTTTATATGGAAAGGATGTTCAGAGGTAAAAAATTAAAAATAAATGTGGAGAATCCTAATGGAGTGCAGAAGGGAGTTAAATATATAAACATAAATGGAAAGGAACTTTCTGGTAATTTTATTCCTGTTTCTGAAATGAAAGAAGAAAATAATATAATAGTAGTTATGGGATAAGAGGGAGGTAAAATAATGAAGTTTGGACATTTTGATGATAAAAATAGAGAATATGTGATTACAACTCCTCAGACCCCCTTCCCTTGGATAAATTACTTAGGTGTAGAAGACTTTTTCTCTATCATCTCTAATACTGCAGGAGGCTACTCTTTTTATAAAGATGCAAGACTAAGAAGAATAACAAGATTTAGATATAACAATGTACCCCTTGATAATGGGGGAAGATATTTCTACATATGGGAAAATGGAGAATTCTGGTCTCCTTCTTGGAAGCCAGTAAAGAAAGATCTTTCTCGTTATGAATGCCGTCATGGACTTTCTTATACAAAGATCTTAGGAGAAAGAAATGATATCTCAGTGGAGACTTTATTCTTTGTCCCATTAAAATTTAATGGAGAGATTCATAAGGTAACTATAAAAAATAACTCTAATAGAAAAAGAAATATAAAACTTTTCTCTTTTATAGAATGGTGTTTATGGAATGCTTGGGATGATCAAACAAATTTTCAGAGGAATTTTTCTACGGGAGAAGTAGAAATTGCTGGATCAGTAATTTATCATAAGACTGAATATAGAGAGAGAAGAAATCATTATGCTTTTTATTCTGTAAATGTTCCAATACAAGGATTTGATACTGATAGAGATGCTTTTATTGGTATGTATAATGGTTTTGAATCTCCAAGAGCAGTGGTTGAAGGGAAAGCTTTTAACTCAATTGCAGATGGTTGGGCGCCTGTTGCATCTCATTATTTAGAGGTTTCTTTGGAACCAAATGAAAGTAAAGATTTTATTTTTGTACTTGGATATGTGGAAAATCCAGAAGAGGAAAAATGGGAGAAACCTGGAGTAATAAATAAAAAGAGAGCATTAGAAATGGTAGAAAGATTTAAGACATCTCAAAATGTAGATAAAGCTTTTAATGAGCTAAAAAGTTATTGGGATGATATTCTTTTAAGATATCAAGTGAATCATAATGATGAGATTCTCTCAAGAATGGTAAATATCTGGAATCAATATCAATGCATGATCACGTTTAATGTGGCAAGAAGTGCCTCTTACTTTGAATCAGGAATAAGCAGGGGTATTGGATTTAGAGATTCTAATCAGGATATTCTTGGTTCAGTACATATGATTCCAGAAAGAGTAAAGGAAAGAATCCTTGAACTTGCTTCTACCATGTTTGAAGATGGTAGTGCTTATCATCAATATCAACCTTTAACTAAAAGGGGAAATAACGATATTGGTGGTGGATTTAATGATGATCCTCTGTGGATAATTCTTTCTACAGGGGCATATATAAAAGAGACTGGCGATTGGTCTATCCTAAAAGAGGTTATACCTTACAACAATGATGAATCTAAGAAGGGTACATTATTTGAGCATTTAGTAAGGGCATACCATTATGTATTAGATAGGTTAGGACCTCATGGTCTTCCTTTAATAGGTAGGGCAGATTGGAATGACTGTCTTAATCTGAATTGTTTCTCAAAGGTGCCTGATGAGTCTTTCCAAACTACAGGAAATGTAGAAGGTGGTAAAGCTGAGTCTGTATTTATTGCAGGTTTATTTGTCTATGCAACGCCTGATTATGTAAAGATATGTGAAAAGATAGGAAAGCATGAAGAAGTAAATTTAGCAAAAAAAGCCAGTGAAGATATGGTAAAAGCTATACTAAATTATGGCTGGGATGGAGAATGGTTTTTAAGAGCATATGACTATTTTGGAAATAAGGTAGGAAGTAAGGAATGTGAAGAAGGTAAGATATTTATAGAATCTCAAGGTATATGTACTATGGCAGGAATTGGAATAGATGATGGAAAGGCAAAATCTGCTTTAGACGCTTGTATAAAGTATCTGGATACAAAATATGGTATGGTACTACAACAGCCTGCTTATTCCAGATATCATATAGAACTTGGGGAGATATCTTCATATCCGCCAGGATACAAGGAGAATGCTGGAGTTTTCTGCCATAACAACCCTTGGGTGGGGATAGGAGAAACTGTAATAGGAAGAGGTAATAGAGCTTTTGAGGTTTATAGGAAAATAACTCCTGCATATTTTGAAGAAGAGAGTGAAATTCATAAGGTAGAGCCGTATACTTACTGTCAGATGGTAGCAGGAAAAGATGCTAAAAGACATGGGGAAGGTAAAAATTCTTGGCTTACAGGTACTGCCTCTTGGGCTTTTACACTAATTTCTCAGTTTATTTTGGGAATAAAGCCTGACTATGATGGATTAAAGGTAGATCCTTGTATTCCTAAAGAATGGGATGGTTTTACAGTAGTAAGAAACTTTAGAGGGGCTACTTATAAGATAGAAGTGAAAAATCCTAATCATGTTTCAAAGGGAGTTAAGAGAATAAGTGTAGATGGCAAGGAAGTTTCTAATAGGGTACTTCCTATTTTTGAAGATGGGAAAGTTCATGATGTAGTGGTGGAGATGGGGTGAGGGGGGATTAGCTTAATCCCTTATAATCTTTTAATTGTTTCAATGCACATCCTTCCATTATGATATGGGCATTTCCATGGTTCTACTATAGGTGCTGGGATTGGTATATAATTTTCATCAAGTTTTGAGAACCATTCTCCTTCAGATCTTTTATCTATGAGATAGTTCTTTATAAACTCCCATTCTTCTGTTACTACCTTTGAGAAAATAGGATCTTTTGATTTTTCATAAGCATTAAGAAAACCAAGGAATGCTTCTGCTTGTACCCACCATATTCTGGTTTTGTCCAAACGACCTCTAACTTTCTCATTTAATAGACTGCCATTTTCAAATGCCTCTTGGATTACTACTTTTGCAATTTCTAAATTTGTTTTTGCCATCTCGTCTTTCAGCTCTTTATCATCTATATATTTCAAGGCTTCATCAAGAAGCCAGCTTGCTTCTATATCATGCCCATAAGATATGGCATCAATTATGGAATTTAACTCTTTGTCAAAAAATACACCCATATGTTTAGTTTTTGAATTTAGTATTTTATCTTTAAATAATCTTACTAACCACTCTAAATTCTTTTTTAAGCCATCATCTTGCCATGCTGTATATAGATTTGTATATGCTTCTAAAATATGGAGTAAAGAATTCATACTCTTTTCACATACTATGCCGTATTCACTTATGGTTCTATTATCTTTCGGATTCCATGCTTCATCAAATTCTTCCTTATAGGCATACCTATCTTTACATCTTTCTTCTAAAATCTTGTAAATCTCTAAAGCTAAGTTTAAGCTATCTTTTTTGTTTGTAGCCTTATAATACTCAGATAGTGCATATATACCAAAAGCCTGACAATATACATGTTTTCTTTTTTCTATAGGGTTTCCTTTATAATCTACCATCCAATAAATACCTTTATTTTTGTCATCCCAAAGTTTTTCAGAGAGGAATTTATAAGCATGGTCAGCATATATAAGAAGTTCTTCGTCTTTTAAAAGGTTGTAAGAGGCTGAAAAGAACCATAATATCCTTGAAGTTAATACTCCTCCTTTTGGAGCATAGGAATCTTTCTTTAGATCAAAATCTACATAGCCTATAAATCCACCATTTTCTTTATCTATAAGCTTCTCCCAAAAAGGAATGATTTTATTGGTTAAGTGTTCAGATACTTCTTTTTTGAGTTCTTCCATGATTTTTATTCTCCTTTTCTTTATGATTTTGTAGCTATTATATACCTTGTGAATTCTATGTTTCAATATTATAATTGAGAAAGAAGCTAACAAAAGAAAGGAGATTGCTTATGCCTTATAAAAATTTTAAATTAGCTATCTATTGTACTGCTGTTTTTTTAAACCGTACTAATTTGGAAGAGTTAGAAGAAAATTTAAAGTTCTTTCAAAAACATCTCCATGTAGATAAGGTATATTTGGAAACCCATAGAGGCAGTGATGATGTCCAAAGAGATAAAATGCTTCAGATTAAAAAATTTTTTGAAGATAAAGGAATAAAAACTTCAGGTGGAATAACTACCACTATTCATCTTGATGATCCTATTCATAACATGCGTATATATGATACCTTTTGTTATTCTGATGACAATTTAAAAAATAGGCTGAAAGAGATAGTGGAATATACGGCATCTATATTTGATGAGATAATTCTTGATGACTTCTATTTTACCAGTTGTTCTTGTCCTTTATGTATTGAGAAAAAGGGAGATCTTTCCTGGAAAGATTATAGACTGAAGCTTATGACTGAGGTCTCTCAAGAATATGTGGTGAAGCCTGCGAAGAAGGTAAATCCAAAGGTAAATATGATAATTAAGTATCCCAATTGGTTTGAATCTTATCATGAGAATGGATATAATCCAGAAACCCAAAGAAATATCTTTGATGAAGTTTATACAGGTACTGAGACCAGAGATCCTGGATATACTCAGCAACATCTCCCAAAATATTTGAGCTATTATCTTATGAGATGGTTTGAAAATGTCAAACCTGGCAAAAATAAAGGGGGATGGTTTGATTCTTTTGAATGTATTCATAATATAGGTCACTATTTGGAGCAAGCATATTTAACGTTATTTGCCAAAGCAAGAGAGATTACTCTTTTTGATTTTGGATCCTTAAGAAATTCTGTATTTATTCCACCTCTTGGATTTGAACTGGAGAGAATTGATAATCTTTTAGACCAGTTAGGGAATCCTGTGGGAGTTAGTGTATATCATCCTTTTCATTCCTCTGGTGAGGATCATCTTCCAGAATATTTAGGAATGGTTGGAATTCCATTTGAGCCTACACCTTACTTTCCTGATAATGCTAAAATGGTGTTTTTAGCAGAAAATGCATCAGAGGATAAAGATATTATTGAAAAGGTTAAGGAATATTTATTAAAAGGTGGAAATGTTATATTAACTTCTGGTTTTTTAAAGGCTTTGACAGGAAAAGGGGTAGAAGAGCTTACTTCTGCAAAATACACTGATAAAAAAGCTCTTATAGATTTCTTTGCTGTGGATACTAATATGAGGGGTTTATCTCAATATGTATACTCAAGAGAGAAAATTCTCTTTCCGGTGATAGACTATCATACAAACTCTTCTTGGCCTTTGATTTTAGGTATTAGTGGAGAAAATAATTTCCCATTGCTTATTCAAGATTTCTATGGACGTGGGAGGGTTTATATTTTAACTGTTCCAGATAACTATTCAGATATTTATTATTTACCTTTGGAAGTTTTAAATCAAATTAGAAAGGTATTTATGAGCGAATTTGATGTGTATTTAGAAGGGAAAGAGAATATTACTCTATTTATGTATGATAATGATGCCTATATATTGGAGTCATTTCTTCCCTATAGAACTGAAGTAACACTACATACCAAGGGAAAGGATATAAAAGTGAGATTGGAGCCTACTACTTTAAAATTAGTTGAAGCTAAATGAAGGGTATATATGTATTAGTAATAAAGGTGAAAAAGAATATTAAGAAATATGTAGGTAGATTAGGAGAAGTCCCTCTTAAAAAAGGTTTATATCTTTATGTGGGTTCTGCTCAGGGAGGCTTAGAGAAAAGAATTTTTAGGCATTTATCAAAAAATAAGAGAAAGTTTTGGCATATAGATTATCTCTTAGAAGATGATAATGTAGAAATTGTTGAGATTTACTATAAAGAGCTGAGTAAAGAGTGGGAATGTAAGACTGCTTCTTTGATTTCAGGAGAACCTATTCTGGGATTTGGATCTTCTGATTGTACTTGTAAGTCTCATCTTTTTAGGGTAGAAAAATATGAGATTGAAAAATTGGAGAATCTTTCCTTTAAGAAATACTTAAGAGGGACAAAATGGGGATCTTAAACTTGTTTATCACAAGTTTTTTAATTGGTTTTTCTGGTGCTTCGGCTCCAGGTCCTATGATGACGATGGTACTTACTCAGAGCAGTATAGGTGGCTGGAAGGATTCTATTAAAATTGTATCAGGACATGCTATCTTAGAAGGTGTTTTTGTAGTTTTACTTGTTTTTGGATTTCAATCAGTGTTAAATAATCCTGTATTTATTAAGGTATTTTCTTTTTTTGGAAGTCTTTTTTTACTATATATGGGGATTAATTTATTTGTTTTGGTTTTTAAGAAAGAGGTTGAAATTAAAAATTCAGACCCTATAAAAGTTCCTCTCCCTATTGCAGGTATACTTGTTTCATTAGCAAATCCTTATTGGCTTCTTTGGTGGTTAACTGTTGGAGTTAATCTTCTTGCTCAGGCAAAAAATTTTTTGGTGATTGGAGTTTTGAGCTTCTATGTGGGACATATACTTTCAGATTTTGTTTGGTATCTATTTGTTGGATTTATAGGACAAGGGCTTGCCTTTCCTTTTTGGAAAAGGGTTTATAGAATCATTCTTTTTGCTGCTTCTTTATTTTTAATTTTCTTTGGATTTTACTTTTTAAGATATGTTTTTACTGCCTCTTGAAATAGTGTCAACTATCTTATAGCTTTTACTAAATAGAATATTCCTAAAGCTATTAGTATAACTGGTATTATAATCTTTAAAAAGGCAGGGCTTGCTTGAAGTAGTCCTATAAGGAGACTGAGTGCTATCAGAGATATCCCAGGATAAATAGACCAATATTTTTCTGCTGAATCTTGTTCTTTTTTAGAATAGTGGATAAAGAATATTAAAATAAATCCTATTCCAACAAAGAATAAACTATAGATGGGATTTAGATTGCTGTAAATGTCTTTTACTAAATTGAATGCAGATATACTTAAAAGTATGCATCCTGGGATAAGAAATCCTAAAATTTTTCCAAATCTATAATATGCCACGATAAAACCAATACTAATCAAAAGTAATGCAAAATCCCATGAGATAAGATTAAAGTTCAATAGAAAAAGGAAAGCTCCAATAACAATAAGTAGAATCCCTAAGTTTCTTCTTTCCATTTTAAAATCTCCTTTATTTTAAAATTAACATCTCCTCTAATTTTTTTAAATAAGCTTTATCTTCAGTGGATATATTTTTTAGATTATTTATTTTATCAGCTTTTAATATTTTATATGAATATTTTCCTCCAGATTTTGTCCTTTGAATGAATATGGGAGTAATTTTCTTGTCTCTAATAAAAGTTTTTCCATTTAGTTTTAAGAGTGAAAAATTTAAAATTAAACCAAACTTGACCTGTGGAATTTCTACTCCATATTGATCGGTAAGGAAATTTCCAATGGAATAAAAACACCACTTATCATCTATTTTTTCATAAGGTCTTACAGCATGGGGATGGCTTCCCACAATAAGATCTGCACCACTTTTTATTATTTTTTTTGCGAGGTCTCTTTGGCTCTTTTCAACCTCTTCACTATATTGATTATATCCCCAATGGAGATATACTATAATAAAGTCTACACTTTTTCTTATATTTTGTATATCCTTTTTAATTCTTTCTTCATTTATATAATTAACAAGATAAGATTTGCCCTGTGGTGGATTTATGCCATTAGTACTGAATGTATAAGCTAAAACAGCTATTTTAATGTCATTTTTCTCTAAGACTAAGATTTTATTAGCATCATCTTTACTTAGGTTGCTTCCCACATATAAAAGGTTCCTTTTTTTAATATTATTGATGGTATCTATTACTCCACGTTCTCCCTTATCCAAAGTATGATTCCCTGATGTTATCATTACATTAAAACCTGCAAGCTTTAAAGCATCTAAGATTTCTGGGGGAGCGTTGTAGAGAGGGTATCCTGAAGGAGCATATGATTCTGAAATTGGTGTATCTATGACTACAAAAGAGAAGTCTTTTTTTATTTCTTCTTTTATATCTTCAAAAATCTCCTGAGGGAACAAAAAGGTTTTTTTAGAAGAATCATAATAGGACTGAAAAAATTGCCTTTGAATAAAAATATCTCCAGCAAAAGCTAAATCTAAGGTTTCTCCTACATCTTCTTGTGTATGAGGGTTAAAGCAAAAAAATATAATGATTATAAAGTAAATTAAAAATTTAAAAAATTTTTTAATCATATTTCTGTTATTTTAAAATTTTATAAAAAGCCTTGAAAAACTAATCTTTTTATAATTATATCATAAAATTTACTTCTTATTTGAGGATTTTTCTCAGTCTTTGCCAAATTAAATAAGCGATAGCTCCTTTTAGAAGGTCGTATGGGATGAAGGGAAGTACTCCTGTAATTAAGGCTTTAGAGTAAGGAATTTTTATAGATATGACTAACCATATACTTCCTAAGAGATAAATAATAACGATTCCTAAAATGAGTGCGTAAATTTCAGAATATTTTTTTAAATAAGAGATAGTTATACCAGCGAGAAGAAAGCCAAAAAGATATCCTCCTGTAGGTCCAAAAAGAGCAGTAAATCCTCCTCTTCCTCCAGCAAAAATAGGAAAACCTAATCCCCCCAAAAGAAGGTAGGTAAATACTATATAAAATGATTCCTTAGGAGAGAAGTAAAGACTTATTAAAAAAAGAAAAAGGACTTGGAAAGTAAAGGGAACAGGAGAAAAAGGTAAGTAAAAACTGAGAAAGCCTCCTAATATTAGTAAAGAAAGTCCTAATGCTAAAATAGGTATTTTCTTGACTATATTAATACCCCTCCATATAAGATGAAAAGTTTGGTATAAAAATATCAAATATTGAATGAAATTGCAACTTTTTTGGTACTTAAAAAGTATTATTAGTATAAACAAAATTTCGGAGGGTTTACTATGGGAAAAAGATTGTATCGGAGTAAGAAAAACAGAGTAATTTTTGGAGTATTAGGAGGTATCGGAGAGTATTTTGATATTGATCCTACAGTGGTTAGGTTAATTGCAATACTTTTATTGATTCCCTTAGGACTGGTTCTTCCTATAATTTATTTTCTTGCTGCTATGGTGATTCCTGAAGCTCCCTCTGATAGTAATACAGAAAGTAGTGATGATATTAAGCCTTCGGGTCCTATACAACATCTTTAAAAAGGAGGTTATTTTTTATGAACAAAAAACTTTATAGAAGTAGAAAAAATAGAGTATTTCTTGGGGTTTGTGGTGGAATAGCAGAATATTTTAATATAGATCCTGTAATTGTAAGACTTTTATTTGTTCTTTTAATATTCTTTACAGGTCCATTTCTTCCACTTCTTTATTTCTTAGCTGCCATAATAATTCCTGAAGAGCCTTTAAATGGAGAGAAGAAAGAAGATATACCTCATAAATATGATGCAAGTAGAAATGCAAGTCTTTTAGGATGGGTTCTTTTGGCTCTTGGTATATATTTTCTTTTAAAAAATTTCGGAATATTTTTTATACCCTTTACTGTGACAATTGCTATAATCCTGATTATTCTTGGAATCTTAATGCTTATAAGGATAAGATAGGAGGGAAGAATTATGAAAAAAGTTCCTTGGTTTGGCATTTTTTTAATAATTGTCGGTTTATTTTTGCTCTTTTCCGAACTGGGTCTGATTAATATTGGGTGGAGAGAGCTTTTGAAATTTTGGCCTTTGATCTTTGTATTCTGGGGACTTGACCTGATAGTTGGTGAAAAAAGATGGTTTGGATGGTTGATGCTTCTTCTACTAATTGCCTTTATAGGTCTCTTAGTTTATTTATCTTCTTTTGCCCCAACCCCATTTTATAGAGGAAGAGATAATAGAGGACCTTATTACCGAGAATGGAGATATCCTTTCCAAGATGGGATTAAGACTTTTGAGTTGGATATTAATAGTGGAGTTGCAAATTTCAATTTTAAGAGTTTACCTAAGGGGGAGAAAGATTTTTTAGTGATCTCATCAGATTCTGAATTTAGGGTAAATAAATTAAAAGAGTATTCAGATAAGGAACTGTTACATCTTTCTATTGGGATTGAAAATTATAAAAAAGAAGATCTATTTTTTTCTAAAGAAAGTGGTAGGGTTGAGATAAATATAAATCCTGATCTAAATCTTAGCCTTTCCTATGAGGGAGGAGTTGGAAATACTAATTTGGATTTGAGAGATATGAAACTAAAGAAGCTAAGTATAAAAGGTGGGGTAGGAAATATAAATACTTACCTCCCTAAGGTTTCTTCGGAGATAGAGGTAAAAGGAGGAATAGGTAACATTGTAATTTATATTCCTGAAGGAGCTTCTTTGGATCTTATTAGTGATGTGGGAATAGGAAAAATTAATGTGGATCAAAAAATAGAAAGGCAGAAAGATGGAGATGATGTAATAATACACCTTAGGGTAGAATCAGGGATTGGGAATATTTCTATAAAGTCTATTAAAGATGTTATTTGACAATTATCCTGCAGACTTTCTCCATATAAATTTAACAGGGATTATCTTTGACTCATAGTTTATAGGATCTTTTAGAATTTGTAGAAATAGTTTTGCTGCTTCTTTTCCTATCTCTTCTATTTCTTGTTTTACAGAGGCAAGTGGAGGATCTATCCGAGCATTTATGTAAAGATCATCAAATCCAATAATAGCGACATCTTCAGGTATGTCTAAACCCTCTTCTATAATAGCATTCATAGCACCTATCACCATATAATCACTACAAGAAAATACTGCAGTAGGTGGATTGTCAATTTTTAGTAATTTTTTCATAGCTCTATATCCACCATCTATAGTTAAGGTCTCTTCTACTATGAGTTTTGAATCTGGTTTTATGCCATACTTTTTGAGAGCAAGGACATATCCTTCGTATCTTTCTTGAATAAAATTATAAGTCTGGGTTCCTTTTAATAAGGCTATCCTTTTATGTCCCTTTTCAAGAAAGTAAAGGGTAGCATCATAAGCTCCTTTTATATTATCAGAATCCACATAAGGATACCTTTTTAATTTTGGGGATATTTTTCCAATGCTTACAAAGGGGATATTCTCTTCATAGAGCATCTCTGGAAAAGGATCATCTCTTTTCACATTGGCTAAAATATAACCATCTACAATTCCTCTTTTATATAGAGAAAGATATTTTTCTGGTATATAAGGTACCTCTAAGGCAGATAGCATAATATTATATTCATTTTGATCCAGGGTTTCTGTGAGTCCTTTTATTAAAGGAGGGAGAAAAGCATCTGAAAGAATAAATCCTCTTTCATAGGGAATAATAAGAGTAGCAATTTGAGTCTTTGATTTGGATAAATTTTGAGCAGAGGCACTGGGATAGTAATCATATTCTTGAATTATTTTTAGAACTCTTCTTCTTGTCTTTTCGCTTACATTAGGATTTTCATTAATGACCCTTGATACAGTAGCTACAGAGACATTAGCAAGTTTTGCTATATCCTTAATATTTATTTTAACTTTCTTCAATTTGTCACCTTTTTATAGAGAATTTTTCTTTTTTGAAAAAATATTATATACTATGTTTATTATACACTAAGCTTAGTTTTAAAAATATATTTAAAAAAGCTCTAAAACATGTATATTGCTATGTGGATTATGTTAAAGAGATTTTAATTTTTCTATTGACAATAAGGACCCTTCTGAGGTAAAATGGCTCTGAAAATAGTTACAGAAATAAGGAGGTGATATGTTAGGTAATCGTTTTCTTCTTAAGTTTCTAGATTCCTTATTACCCAAATTAATTTTTTAGGGGGAGGCATGAGAATGAAGAAAAAGTCTACAGTGTTACTTTTCCTTGTGGTTTTAGTTCTACTACTTTCTGGAGTAGTAAATGGGCAAAAAGAGAGAGTAGTAAGTTTACCTTTCTGGGATACTCCAGGATTTATTCCATACTACTGGCAAGCTCAACATATTTTAGCTCAGGGCACAATCTTTGAAGGGCTTTTTAGTTATGCCCCAGATCCAAAGGGTCTTGGTGGAGTAAAAGTTGTTCCGGCTATTGCTCAAAGTTATACAGTATCAAAAGACTATAAGGTATGGACTTTTAAATTGAGAAGGGATAAGAAATGGTCTAATGGAGATCCTATTACTGCAAAAGATTTTGAATGGAGCTTCCAGTACTATTCAAGTACAAAGATTCCTGATTTTCCAGCTTGGGCAGGTCCTCTTCAGTATTTTGAAAATTTCTGGGGAGTAAAAAGTGGAGCTCTTGATCCTAGTAAACTTGGTGTTAGAGCCATTGATAACTATACTTTAGAGATTAGGCTTTCTCAGCCAAGGTATGATATGAAAGAATTGCTCTGTGTAGCTCAAGGTGTACCTCTTCATAGAAAGTCTGTGGAAGCAGATCCTCAAAACTGGTGGAGACCTGGAAAGATCGTAGTTAACGGACCATTTATTCCTACAGCTTGGACTCCTGGAAAAGATATGACGCTTGTTAGAAACCCCAACTATGTAGGTGAAAGAGGTAATGTAGATAAGCTTGTACTTAAGTTTGGAGGACTTGGAATTCAACAGTATCAGGCAGGAGAGCTTGATGCAGCGATGATTAATAACGTAGCAGAGTATAGATTTGTACTTGCTGATCCTAAGTTTTCTAAGGAATACAAAGAGGATGTAATGGATCTATTCTGGCAAGGTTATCAGATATCCCGTGGATTTGATCCTGTAATGGACAATAAGAAATTAAGACAGGCTCTTGCTATGGCGATAGACAGAGATAAACTCTGTAAAGAAGTTCTTAGTGGAAGAGCTCTTCCGCTTGCTGCTTACTGGCCTAAGGGATCACCAATTGGAGATAAATTAAAGCATATACCTTATGATGTAGCAAAAGCTAAGAAACTCCTTGCAGAAGCAGGATATCCTAATGGTAAGGGACTTAAGACTCTTACATTCTACATCACTGGTGGTGGAGATCCTGTGGTAGAGTTTATAGTAGACCAATGGAAGAAAAATCTTGGAGTTAATTGCATAATTGAGAATATAGAATCTGGAGTCTATACAAACTCTTATATGTGGGCAAACTTCACTCCAGAAGCAAAAGCAGGCTTTACAACAATTGGTGCTCCTATGAATAACTTAGAGATTGGCGCACTATTTAAGAACTCTGACCATACTATTTGGTTCTATGATTATCCAGGAAATGTGAAGAAGAGAATTAATGATTTGTATCAAGAATATGATGCATGGCTTAGAAAAGAGGGTGGAACTACAGAGGCAGATTGGAAGCCGCTACTTGAGAAGAGAAATACTCTTTATGCTAACTTCCAGAAGATTTTAGATAATGAGCCAGAGAAGTTATGGAGAGAAGAATTAACAAGACCACCACTTTGGTACGAACAATTTGATGAGCTTTATAGCAAATGGAAGACTGCCAAAACTGCACAAGAAAAGACTGATTATTGGAGACTTGCAGGAAGAGTTTTAACTGATCAAGAGAACTTCCAGACTCAATATACTCAATCTTATCCAAGTAGAAATCAGGCATATAGATGGAGACTTAGAGCTGTAAACAGGCCATTTAGTGAAGCAGTAAAGATTGCTCATTATTCCCTCCAGATTATGCAAGATCAATATTGGATGGTACCTGTTTATCTTGCTAAAGCACAGTGGGTACAAAATCCAAAACTTGACGGTTTGATGCTCTATAAGTTCTCTTGGGGTCCTGGTTTCTTTAACTTCAAGTATCTAAATCTTAAAGACTAACTTTTAAAAGGGGGGAGGAAACTCCCCCCTATTTAGATTAATACAAGGAGGTAGAAGATGGGGCTTCTAAAGTACATTTTACGTAGATTAGTTACAATTTTTATTTCTGTTATTGTAGTTATAATTATTACATATGTCCTTATGCACCTTGCTCCTGGTGAGTTTTTTAATATAAGTAATTTTTCAGCAAGTGCGGGAAAGGTTTCTACTCTGACTCCTGAGCAGCTTCAAATTTTAGTTAAGGGTTTTGAAGAGAAGTACGGATTAAATGTTCCTCTTTGGAAACAAATATTGAATTATTTGAAGGATGCTTTTAGATTTAAATTTGGTCCATCATTCTCTAACCCTAACGAACCTATAGAAGTACAGATTGGGAGAAGATTTCCTGTAACTTTTACTCTTGCTATTTTAGCTATGCTCCTCGCGGTACTTATAGGAATTCCTCTGGGAATTTTAGCTGCTCTTAGAAGAAATTCGTGGATTGATTATCTGACTATGTTTATATCTATGGTTGGAAGTATGATACCTACTTATCTTTTAGGCATTATTATGGTTATGATTTTTAGTGTGTATTTAAAAATTCTTCCCACGTCTGGCTGGGAAACTCCAAAGCAGATGATTATGCCAGTTATTGCTGTTGCTGTTGGTCCTCTGTCAGTTATTGCAAGATTTATGAGATCAAGCCTTCTTGATACTCTTAATCAGGACTATGTAAGAACTGCTTATGCAAAGGGTGGTACTGATAGAGCAGTAATTATAAGGCATGCATTAAGAAACTCGCTAATTCCTATTGTTACTATTATAGGCCCACAGCTTGCCTTTTTGTTTACAGGAACTGTTTGGATAGAGAATTTGTTTAGGGTTCCAGGACTTGGACAGCTTTTTGTTAATGCTGCTGCTCAAAGAGATTATCCGCTTCTTGTAACTTCAACTTTTGTTCTTTCATTGTCGGTTATGCTTATGAATCTTGTGGTAGATATAATATATGCTTTTCTTGATCCAAGAATCAGATATGAGTAAGGTCTATAAAGGAGGTTTGCAATAAATGGAAGTAGCATTAAAGCAAAAAAGAGTAAGTTACTGGTCAGCTGCGTGGATGAGATTTAAAAAGAATAAAATGGCAGTGGTAGGATTAATTTATATTATTGCTATTATTATTATTTCTATATTTACCCCTTGGATTGCTCCATATAGCTATGATGAAACTCACTATGATCATACTTTTGAGAAGCCATCTCGGCAGTTTATATGGGGGACTGATGATTTAGGAAGAGATATGTTCAGTAGGAACTTATATGCTATGAGAAATGCTCTTCTAATTGGTTTTGGATCTCAGATTGTGGTTGTTATTATTGGTGTAATAATAGGAGCTATTGCGGGTTTTAGGGGTGGAAGAGTTGATTCTTTTCTTATGAGAGTAGTTGATATTGTATATGCATTTCCTACTTTTCTTTTTAACGTAATATTGGTTACGGTGTTAGGAAGAGGACTTTTCACAATTCTTGTAGCTGTAGGACTTACTGGTTGGGCAGGAACGGCAAGACTTGTACGTGGTGTAGTTATGTATTTGAAACATGCTGATTTTGTAGAGGCAGCAAGAGCTTTAGGAGCAAAAGAGTCTTACATTATAAGAAAATATATACTTCCTAATATGCTTGGACCACTCATTGTTAGTGTAGCTTTTGGTGTTCCCAATGGTATATGGATAGAAAGTGGACTTGCTCTTATTGGTATGGGTGTAAGACCTCCAATGCCAAGCTGGGGTAATATGATAGGTGCTGGAGCAGCTTATATAATGGCATTTCCTCATATTGTTATATTCCCAGTAGTTACTTTTGCACTTACTCTACTTGCTTTCACTTATGTAGGTGACGGCTTAAGAGACGCATTAAATCCAAGGAGTGAGGTATAAAGCCATGGAAGAACTTTTAAGAGTAACTAATTTAAAGACTTATTTTGATAGGTATGATGGTGTAGTAAAGGCTGTAGATGGTATTAGCTATAAGGTTAATTATGGAGAGACTCTTGCTATTGTAGGAGAGAGCGGTTCTGGGAAAACTGTTTCGGTGCTATCTCTTTTAAGGCTTATAAAAAGGAATGGAAGAATAGCAGATGGAGAGGCGATTTTTGAAGGTAGAGATCTCCTTAAACTAAACAAAGAAGAATTAAGACAGGTAAGAGGTAGAGAGATCGCTATGATCTTCCAAGATCCAATGGCCAGTTTAAACCCAATTATGAAAGTTGGAATACAGATTATGGAACCTATATTATGGCATAATTTGATGGCAGATAAAGAAGCAAGAGATAGAGCAGTTGAGCTTTTGAGGGTTGTGGGAATTCCTGAATATAAAACCAGGGTGTGGGATTATCCATTCCAATTTTCTGGTGGAATGAGACAAAGAGTTATGATTGCTATAGCTCTTGCATGTAATCCTAAGCTTGTTATTGCAGATGAGCCAACTACTGCTCTTGATGTCACTGTAAGAGCTCAGATATTAAACTTAATTTCAGATATGAAAGATGAATTTAAAACAAGTATTATATTTATAAGCCATGATATAACTCTTGCTATGAATTTTGCAGACGCTGTGATGGTAATGTATGCTGGCAAAATATGTGAGTATGCACCTATTGCTACCTTTATAAAAAGTCCATTACATCCTTATTCTGATGGATTAATTGCATCTACTCTTGATATAGAAGCTAAGGAAGGCACTCTTAGGCCAATTCCAGGTGCCCCTCCAAGTTTAGTGGATCCACCATCTGGATGTAGGTTTCATCCAAGATGTGTGTATGCTAAGGATATATGTAGAGAAGTTGAGCCAGAATATAGTGAAGTAGGAGAAAATCATTATGTAGCATGTCATTTAGTGAAGGGAGGAAAGTTTAATGCCTGAACTTCTTGAAGTAAAAAATTTGAAGAAATCTTTCCCTGTAAGGGGAAAGATGTTAAAGGCTGTAGACAATGTCTCTTTTTCTATTAATCCTGGAGAAACTATAGGTCTTGTAGGTGAAAGCGGTTCTGGAAAATCTACCTTAGGAAGAAGTATTTTAAGACTGATTGAACCTGATGATGGAGAAATAATCTTTGATGGTGTGGATTTGAGAAAATTAAAGGGAGAAGAGTTAAGACAGAAGAGAAGATTTATGCAAATCATATTCCAAGATCCATTAGCTTCTCTTAACCCTATGATGACTGTGGGACAAAATATAGAAGATCCATTAATAATTCACAATATAGGTACTAAAGAGGAGAGAAATAGGGCTGTAATGGAGCTTATGGATATTGTGGGCTTAGGTAGAGATGTTATAGATGCTTTTCCCCATGAATTTTCTGGTGGACAGCAACAAAGAGTTGGGATTGCGAGGGCTTTAGCTTTAAATCCTAAATTTATCGTTGCTGATGAGCCTGTATCATCTTTGGACGTTTCTATACAAGCACAGATTATATCACTCCTTTATGAATTAAAAAGAAGATTTAAATTGTCTTATCTATTTATCTCTCACGACTTAGCAGTGGTAAGATACCTTTCTGATAAAGTAGCAGTTATGTATCTTGGAGCTATAGTGGAACTTGCTCCAAAAGAAGAGCTTTATGGAAGTCCTCTTCATCCTTATACGAGGGCACTTCTTGCATCTGTACCAAAGATGCCAAAAGATGGAGAGCCTAAAAGGAGATTTCCTGCACTGAAAGGGGAGGTACCTTCTCCTATTGATCTTCCTTCTGGATGTAGGTTCCAGAGTCGTTGTGAGTATGTGATGGAGACATGTAGAAAACAGGAGCCTACGTTTAGAGAAGTTTCTCCCGACCATTTTGTAGCTTGTCATCTTGTATAAAAATAAAGCCGGGGAGAGAGGGTTGGAGGGGGAGAAGTTACAATTAAGAAGAAGCTTTTTATAATTAGTTTGTTAACTTTATTTATTTTTGGCGGTGGATGTATAGAAGAAAGGAGTAAAGGCGGAGTGGAAGGTGCCTTTTATAAGTCTGAGTTTTCAGATAACCGCCCTTTAAAAATTATAGAAGTTAAAATACTAAAAGAAAGACTTGAAAGATATAATCTGTTTGAAGCTATATTAGATATAGAGGGAGCCTATCTTAATCCTTTTGATCCTGAAGAAATAAATATAGAAGGATATTTTCAAGATCCTGAAGGGGAAGAGGTTGCCATCCCAGGATTCTTTTATCAGGAGTATAAAATGGAATTAAAAGAAGATTACGAAGTATTGACCCCTGTAGATAAACCTCATTTTAGAATACGATTTTCTCCTACTAAAATTGGAACTTATAATTTCTATGTAAAGGTAAAAGATAGGAACGGAGAAGAAATTTCTAATAGATATGAATTTCAGGTGGTAGATTCTGAAAATCCTGGATTTGTAAGAGTAAGTAAAGAAGACTTCCACTATTTTGAGTTTGAAAATGGGAAAAGTTTTATTCCTGTAGGAGCTAATGTATGCTGGGCAGGAGCAAAAGGAACCTTTGATTATGATACATGGCTTCCTGAGTATGCAAAAGTTGGTGGAAATTATTTTAGAGTATGGCTTGGTCCAAACTGGACTACCTTTGCTTTAGAAAGAAACTCGGTAAGGGAATATGATCTGAGAAATGCTTGGAGATTAGATTATGTTCTTGATCTTGCTCATAAACTTAATATGTATGTAATGTTTTGTTTTGATAGTTATAATGAGCTTAGATATCAAAGAGAAGGAGCATATCCTTATTGGGAATATACGCCTCATAATAAGAAAAATGGTGGACCTCTTGATAAACCCAGAGAATTCTGGACAAATAAAGAGATGCTCAGATATTACAAGAACAAATTGAGATATATTGTAGCAAGATATGGCTATAGCACTAATGTTTTAGCCTGGGAGTTTTGGAACGAGGTAGATATAATTTCTCCTACTGCTTTTGTTTTGGAGGAAGTTAAAAATTGGCATGATGAGATGTCAAAATACTTAAAGGGTATAGACCCATGGAAGCATCTTTTGACTACAAGTTTTGCCTATTCTCCTGGAAAACCTGAGATTGATAGTTTACCTGGAATTGATTATGTTCAAACTCATATATATCAAAGTAAAGCATATATGGAAGCTTTAGCAAGCCTTATAGAATATAAGGAGAGATATAAAAAGCCTCATTTAATAGGAGAGTGTGGATTAGACGCTGGCGGTAATGATCCTTGGATAGATCCTCAGGGATATGCTATCCATAATGCTATCTGGACTGCAATCCTTTCTGGATCTTGTGGTACTGCTATGTCTTGGTGGTGGGATAACCATATTCATCCAGATAATCTTTATTTTCATTACGATGCTTTAGCAAAATTTATTAAAGACATAGAGTTTGCCAAAGAAGATTTTAGAAGGGTTAAAGATTATAAGATAAATGCAAACACAAAATTATCTCTTTTTGGTCTTAGAGGTAAAAATTATATTCTTCTTTGGATTTATAAACCTGAGGAAGCATATACTTATAAGAAGGATCTACCTAAAATCTCTCCTGAAAATGTATTGGGTACTATTGATCTCTCTATTCAGGGAAGATTTAAAGTTTCCACATATGATACCTATAAAGGGGAGTTAGTGAAGGAAGATTTGATCTCTTCCGAAGATAGGTTAAGTATTCCTCTGGTTGATTTTGAGAGGGATATGGCTGTAAAAATAAAATTTTTAGAGTGAGGAGAGGTTTATGAAAAAAGTTTTGTTATTTTTAGGGTTATTTTTGTTCATCTCTATGGGTAGTATACAGTCTCAAAGTGTACTTCCTATAAAAAGAGGAGTGAATCTTACTGGATTAGAGGCACCTTTTGAGGGATCTTGGGGAGTTTATGTTAAAGATGAGTATTTTGATCTTGTTTCAAAAGCGGGATTTGATCATGTAAGAATTCCTATAAAATGGAATGGGCATACTTTGTATGAGCCGCCTTATACTGTGAGAAGTTATATATTTGATAGAGTAGATCAGGTAGTAGATCAAGCTTTAAAGAAAAAACTCTATGTAATAATTAACATACATAATTATGAAGAAATAATGGAAAATCCAGAAAAGCATAAAGAAAGATTTTTGGCTATATGGGAGCAAATAGCAGAACATTATAAGTCTTATCCTGAAAATGTATGGTTTGAACTTTTAAATGAACCAAATACAAATTTGAACAGTAATTTATGGAATGAGTATTTAATGGAAGCAATAGCAATTATAAGGAAAACAAATCCAAAAAGAAAGATAGTAATAGGTCCTGTGGATTGGAATAGTTTATATAAGTTAAATGAGTTGAAAATTCCACAGGATGATAAAAATATAGTAGTAACCTTTCATTACTATAATCCCTTTCAGTTTACTCATCAGGGAGCAGACTGGGTAAGTCCAATATTGCCTACGGGAGTGAAGTGGACAGGCAGTGAACAAGAGAAGAAAGCAATAGAAAAGGAACTTGATATAGTAGTTGATTGGTCAAAAAAGAATGGAAATGTTCCTCTTTGGATGGGAGAGTTTGGAGCATACTATAGGGCAGATATGGACTCCAGAGCAAGATGGACAGATTTTGTAGCAAGATCTGCTGAGAAGAGAGGTATTGCTTGGTCTTATTGGGATTTTGGATCTGCAGGTTTTGGAGTATATGATGCTTTGAATAAGATGTGGAGAATGCCCATATTAAAAGCGCTGGTTCCAAATACAAAAATTAAACAATAGGAGGAAACTTAATATGGAAGTCTATAAATTACCTATTTATCGGGGTATAAATATGGGAGATGCCTTGGAAGCACCTGTTGAAGGGGGATGGAAGGTTGTAATAAAAGATGAATATTTTAAACTTATGAAGGAAGCAGGATTTGATCATGTAAGAATCCCTATAAAATGGTCTGCTCATACAGAAGCTAAACCTCCTTATAAGATATCTGAAGAATTCTTTGATAGAGTTGATCATGTGATAAATGAATCCTTAAAAGAAGGACTTATAACAATCATAAATATTCATCACTATGACGAAATAATGCAAAATCCAAGAGGAGAGAAAGAAA
>Ga0209608_1001113_pt1 | contig 23362 bp, 25 predicted proteins | sample AD_UKC130_MetaG_FD_184428 | JGI IMG/M metagenome (GOLD analysis project Ga0209608, IMG submission 184428) | Active sludge microbial communities of municipal wastewater-treating anaerobic digesters from Canada - AD_UKC130_MetaG (SPAdes) (version 2) | ecosystem: Engineered > Bioreactor > Anaerobic... | reverse complement strand
TTCATAGCGGTATGGTACTAAATGAAAGTAATAAGACCATCTTTGAAGACAGAGGTAAGTTGCACTGTTATATTGGAGAAAAAGGACTTTGCTATATTATGTTAACGTGATATAATGAGAACGTATTTTTAGATTGAAATTGGGGGAATAAATGATGATCAAATTAAGAATGAAAAAAATAATGCCGATTCTTTTAGCGCTTACCTTGAGCCTTACATTGGGTGCTTGTGGTACTAAGAAAACAGAAAAATCACCGGACGAAAGTGATTTGAGCTACGTTAAAAGTAATGGCAAACTGGTTATTGGTTACACCAATTATGCACCAATGAATTATACAGATGAAAATGGCGTTTTTACCGGTTTTGACACTGAGTTGGCGACTTTAACATGTGAGAAGCTTGGTCTTAAGCCGGAATTCGTTGAGATCAACTGGAAAACCAAGGAAGTGGAACTGAATGCAAAGTCCATTGACTGTATTTGGAATGGATTGACAATCGACGATGATCGTAAGGCAACCATGGAAATTACCAGGCCTTATGTAAAGAATGCTCAGGTGGTTCTGATAAAAGAAGGCACTCCTTACAACGGAACGGAATCCTTAATAGGAAAGACTGTAGTGGCTGAGCAGGGTTCTGCCGGTGAAAAAACCATTGAGGCTGATGATAATCTGAAGCAGGCAAACTTTGTTCCTAAAACTTTGCAGACAGACTGCTTGATGGAATTGAAATCCGGTACTGCGGACGCAGCTGTGTTGGACTTAACTTTGGCAAAAACAATGACGGGCAAAGGCACTAACTATGAGGATATTATTATTGTAGATCACTTAGCTGAAGAAGATTACGGGGTTGCCTTCCGGAAGGGTTCTGATATTTGTGCGGAAGTGAATAAGATTTTCGACGAATTTATTAAAGACGGTACCATAGCCGCGTTGGCTGAAAAGTATGGACTGGAATTGGCTGAATAAGCTTATATACATAAAATGAAGTGAGGGCAGAGGGTTAATCCTCTGTCCTGTCGCTTATAGATTGAGGTAACAGAAATATGAATGATATTCTTGTGATTGTTTCGAGGCTGTCTGAGAGCTTTGTGCTCAATTGTAAGCTATTTATATTAACGCTTTTGTTTGCACTCCCTTTGGGGATGTTGATTGCTTTTGGCTCAATGAGCCGCTTCCGTCCTCTTCGGTGGGTGATGCGAACTTTTGTCTGGATAATCCGAGGAACGCCGCTTATGTTGCAGCTTATAATTATTTTTTACGGACCGGGTCTGTTAAATTTGTTTTTTTCCTGGCCCAATGGCGCACCGGGACGTTTTGTTGCTGCAACCGTTGCTTTTATTATTAACTATGCATGTTATTTTCGGAGATCTATCGAGGCGGTATTGAGAGCATACCGAAGGGACAATATGAAGCGGGTCAAGTCTTGGGCATGACAAAGCCACAGATTTTTTTCCGTGTAACACTGCTTCAAGTAGTGAAGCGTATTGTTCCTCCAATTGGTAATGAGGTTATTACTTTAGTGAAGGATACATCTCTTGCCAACATCATTTCAAATAAAGAGATCATTATGATGGCTGGAGAATACAGCAATAAAGGACTTATTTGGCCTCTCTTTGCCACAGGAATATATTTCCTTATTTTTGTGGGAGTATTGACTGTATTGCTTAATTGGGTGGAAAAGAAACTGAGTTATTTCCGTGTTTGAAAGAAGGGATCACATTGGCATTCTTAGAAGTAAAAGGTATTGAGAAAGGTTTCGGAACCCTCAAGGTTTTGAAAAAGATTGATTTTTCATTGGAAAAAGGAGATGTAATCGCAATTATAGGGCCTTCCGGAAGCGGAAAGACCACGCTGCTGCGGTGCCTGAATTTTTTAGAGCGCCCCGATAAGGGAAGTATCATCGTTAATAATGAGGTGATTTTTGACGCAATGGATCCTGCCACTCAACGGGAAAGCGAAGTGCGGAAAAAGCGTCTTCATTTCGGCTTGGTTTTTCAAAATTTCAACCTTTTTCCCCAATATACGGTCCTGAAAAATGTTACATTGGCAGCGGAACTGTTAGCAAAAGAACGCCCGAACTATATAAAGGATAAAAAAGCTATCTTGAAAGAAATACAGGAACGGGGTAAAACGCTTCTTTCCCAGGTCGGCTTGTCGGATAAGTTGGACTGCTATCCCCATATGATATCCGGCGGACAGCAACAGCGTGTGGCTATTGCCCGTGCTTTGGCTTTGGATCCAGATATTTTATGCTTTGATGAGCCTACTTCTGCCTTGGACCCTGAGCTTACGGGAGAAGTGCTGAAAGTCATCAGAAATTTGGCAGAACGCAATACTACAATGATTATTGTGACCCATGAGATGGATTTTGCCCGGGATGTGGCAGACCGTGTCATCTTTATGGACGATGGTGTAATTGTGGAACAGGGTTCTCCTAACGAAGTGTTCGGAAATCCCAAGGAAGAGAGGACCAAGCAGTTTCTTGCGCGATATAAGAAAAATTGAGATAATAATATATAAAACAGGCAATTTTTTGCTTTTGAAACACGGAGGATGAGTTATGACGGAATTACAGAAAAGATTATTTGAACTTTCAGACAAAAACTATGCCTTGTTTCAAGCAAAATTGATTCCAACCGTTCCTCAGGAAAAGGTTATAGGGGTCCGGGTTCCGGTGCTCAGGCAGTTTGCTAAAGACTTTGAGAAAAAGCCGGAATGCCGGAATTTTCTGAATACTCTTCCGCATACATACTATGACGAAAACATGCTTCATTCTATTCTGCTCAGCAGGATGAAAGACTATGATCAATGTATTGCTGCAGTTGAAATTTTTCTTCCGTACGTTGACAACTGGGCAGTGTGCGATATCCTCAGCCCGAAAATCTTCAGCAAGCATAAGGATAAACTTATTTTAAAAATCAAAGATTGGATAACTTCGGATAAGACATATACTTGCCGCTTCGGAATGGGTATGCTTATGACTCATTATCTTGATGAAGATTTTCAACCGGAGTATTTGGAACTTCCCCAAAAAGTTGACAGTGATGAATACTATGTCAAAATGATGGTTGCTTGGTTTTTTGCTACCGCTTTGGCAAAACAGTGGGATGATACAATTCCGTATATTGAAGAACGCAGGCTGCCTGAGTGGACACATAAAAAGACAATTCAAAAAGCCTGCGAAAGCTACCGTATAACAGATGAGCAAAAAGCATATCTGAAGACATTGCGATAGATGGTAATATATCAAAGACGGCTGCTATCTAAAAGGATAATAGCCGTTTTTTTCATAAATCAAAGAGTTGCCCATAAAGGCGTTAAGCCTTTTTAAGCATTACCTCCTATCCGATTGAAGGAATGAATATGGTGTTTGCAGCATGTACATCCATAATTGAACTGACCCCCAATGAGTTAAACCCTTGAGGGCCAGTTCAATTATGGATATAGAAGTATTTTAGTTTTGGATTTATTCAGTATAGCTTATGGATGTGTCTATACGAATTGTGTTGGCAGTACCGTCCCAGATAATGCCAAAATCAAAAGCCTTACCAATATCACGGAGCTTAAAGTAGTTATATCCGTTAATTGTGTATGCTGTCAGATCAACCTTTTCACCGTTAATGTAAACGGTTGCGGTTGATGGGTATGCAGTGGCGTTGTTCTTGCTACCGGTTTCCATTTCACCGCCGGATACGGTGTATGATTTACCCGGGATTAAATTAATTGCTTTGGTATCATTGTCCCAAGTTACTTCAAATTGCTTGCCTGTACCGTTTAGTATGTAGGCTAAATCACGAAGCTTAAAGTAGTTGTTGTCATTGACGGAATAAGCGTCAAAAGCTACAGGAGAGCCGTTAACAAGCACGGTTGAAGCCGTGGGCTTTGCTGTATATGGGATGGAGGTTTTAAAAATGACTCCAAATTTATCGTCTTTTCTAACAATGGCCACTCCATCGGAAAAGTCAGTGGCTGCTTGGTAAATAGGATCAATAATAATATTTCCGCGATTATCCATGTATCCCCATTTACCGCCTTCAACCGTTCTGACTCTGACAAGACCTTCACTGAAATTCCACAAATTATTATATTTGAATGGGATTACTGTTTTTCCTGTAGTATCTATTGAGCCCCATTCTCCGTCTACAGAGTTGGTGACATATCCTTCGGAGAAAATATTGCATAAATCAAACTTGAAATCAATAACTACTTTTCTGGCATAGTCAACATATCCCCATTTGTCATCATCATTGCATACGCAGAGAAATCCTTCGCTGGCACGGCTGATATCGGTGTAAATTATCGGAACGACGACATTACCGGCTTTATCGATGGCTCCCCATTTACCGTCATTACAGACGACTGCAATGCCTTCATGAAAATCGTCGACGTAATCATAGATAGGCGCGACAACCTCTTTGCCGTTTGTATCTATAAAACCATATTTGCCGCCGTTATAGGAGCGACCCCAGTAATAAGGACCGCCAATGCCCCAATCTCCGCCGACGGCAACTGCCAGCATTTCTTCAGAGTAGCCGGATAATCTTGCATAGTCATATTTAAAATCAAAGGCTGACTCGCCTGTTTTGTTAATAACCAAGAAAGAAGGAGTTTCAATGTCACCGGTTGTTACTACGGCAAGGCCATCCTTAAAATATAATTCCTCGTACATTCCGCAGTCGTATGTTGGAGGAATAACAACTTTACCGGTCGTATCGACAAAGCCCAGCTTTCCGTCTTCTACAACAGCAGCAAGGTCTTCACTGAAATTACATACTTTTTCATAAATAATTGGGACAACGACTTTGCCGGTTTTATCGATAAATCCCCATTTTCCCTCAACATAGCCTCCGTCGGGATCCCAGAAACCGTCTGTTGAAACGGCCGCAAAACCTTCACAAAAATCTTCTGCATAATCGTATTTAAAATCAATGACGACCTTACCGGTTTGATCCATAAATCCATACTTGTCATTTATAACTACTTTGAACATTCCTTCAGAAAAGGTATATACTTCATCATAATAGGTGTGATTTTTAATTTCAGGTTCTGATGCAAGTATTGTAATACCGTTAAGTGACAAGACCAATATAATAGCTAATAGAGTACAGAAAAAACGTTTCTTCATAGTATCCTCCTTCGATTATTTTGATGAATGCTGCGATTAATTAAAGTTTCGAATTAATAAATATAATATACCTCCTTTCTCATGCTATTTTTATCGGATTCTAAGCTGAAATTCCATAGTCCAAGGCAATAAATAATTTATGATGTCCTTACCTATGTATGAATTTTTCTGCTTTTGGGATTTTCTTGGAACGAATTGTATGGATGATTCATAACCTAAAACAGCAGTCGAGTCGTTGCCCAAAGAGGAGTGTTCACGGTATTTCCGCAACAAAAAGATCCAATTGCTATGGAGCAGTTTTCGGATAGCAGTAATTTCTTGATTAAAATCTGTATTTCTACTGAAAACGTCGCAGAAATTCAAGAACGGCTGCAGCACTATGGAATTGCGAAAATTATGCTTTTCCCGGAACTTCAATCCGTTGCCGGGGAAATTACCCGTCAGGTTGTCGCTGAAAATACTTAGCCGACCGGTCTTTCGAACAGTTGCTTGACTTAAGGAGGGCTATTTGGGTGGGCAATCAGGATAGATTTATAAAAATGTAAGAGATACGGAAGTTTAACTACTATATCTTTTTTTAATTTTTTTAAATATGTTCTCGGTTTATGTGGTATATTCTAATGCAAGAAGAATAATTGATGAAAATAATATATTTTAAAGTAAAAGGAGGACAAGTCATGTTAGAAGTAGGAACAAAAGCACCGGATTTTGAATTGCCGGATCAGAACGGTAAAATACACAAATTGTCAGATTATAGAGGGAAGAAGGTAATACTATATTTTTATTCCAAGGATAACACTTCAGGCTGTACCAAGCAGGCATGCGGTTATTCGGAAAGGTACCCGCAGTTTACGGAAAAGGGTGCGGTAGTTCTTGGAGTGAGCAAGGATTCGGTTGATTCCCATAAAAAATTCGAAGAAAAACACGGACTGACAATAACGCTTCTCTCGGATCCGGAGCGTAAGGTGATTGAGGCTTATGATGTGTGGAAGGAAAAGATACATTGCGGAAAAGCGTCCATGGGCGTTGTTAGAACCACATATCTTATAGATGAAGAGGGTGTTATTGTTAAGGCAAACGATAAAGTAAAGGCTGCAGAGGATGCGGAACAGATTTTGGCTGAGCTATAATCAAGAAATAATGGGAAGAAAAATGTAAATTGAAATACACTCGATAAATTTAACATATAGTGTAATGCAAGAAATGAAACCTGTTATCTGGTTCCCTAACGTATTGACCTTCATATAATATAAATAAGAAAAAAATATTGGAGGTTAATATGCAAAACTACTATAACAATCCGTGCTTTAATTATTACGGGAATTATACAGATAATAGGTTTATTTATGCCAATAGACAGAATACATATACCCTTGACAGGCAAATAGGAGATGTAAACGGTGACGGGGTACCGGATATGGTTTATCTGGTGGGCGATAAAAATCAGAACAACTTTTATCAAAACATCAGGATAATGGTACAGGACGGCAGTACCCTGCATTGGTATGTTATTCCTCTGAATCCCAATTACAGTAGTGCCTACGATTCATGGCTGTTTCTAGGTAGCTTTACCGGCTTTAGCTCAAAGGATATTATGGTAAGTCTCGCCGTCGGAGGAAGCGGAGCACTGACGTATTATTATGTAATATCGTTCAACAATAACAATGTGGAATATCTGCTTGGTCCTGAGCAATTTGAGAGCATTATCCAAACCCTGAAGATTGAAATTAAATACATGGACAATTACAAAGTACTTGTTAAAAGCAACAAGCTCAATCAATCCTATATAGTGGATGTAAGCGACAGAAAGGAATTTTACGAAGGAAAGGTTTATAACAAAGAAGGTAAGCTTATTAAACCACTGGATGGATTCCTTCTTGATATACCCCATCTATATCCCATTAAAACCGATGGCATTGCTTCATATAAGCTGATGGCGCAAAACACTATAGCCGGAACTTCCCATGCTGACAGTCTCGGTTATACGGTAACATACTGGAAGTATGACAGGCAGAGTAAAACTTGGGTTTTAGATCCGGAGTATTTTTGGGTTACGCTTGGGTAAACATAAATCATTTTAAAACCTCTTGATGCTGCTTCTGAGTATTGCAGAACGGGGCTTGTCACGATTTCTCTCACGGAGGGAATAAGGGAAAAGAATAAAAGTAAACACACTAGATTTAGTGTGTTTATTTTTGTAATTTAAATCAAGAGGACAATTTAACAATAGGCTAAAATAAATGAAACTATTTATTCCTTTAAAAAATCTAACATATAGAAGTACGACAAAGGAGGAAAATTTTTTGTGTTTCGTCGGAAAAAGAAGCAAGATGAAATAATCGAACAAATCATTTTGAAGAAATATAACAGCTACTACAGAATGGCAATGAGTTTTGTACATAATGAGGCAGATGCTGCGGATATTGTTCAGGAAGGTGCATATAATGCAATTAAGAACAGCGACTCTCTTAAACATATTGAATTTGCTGAAACTTGGGTGTACAGGATAATGATGAATGAAATCTATAAACGATTAAACACAAAGAAAGTGAAGTCTATTGATGATGGGGATTTTATAGACCTTCAGGTTGAAGATAAATATGAAAATATAGATTTAATGATAGCTTTGGATTCCATGCCTGACAACGATAAAGCAGTTATTCAGCTGAAATATTTTGAAGACCTAAAGCTTGATGAAATTGCATATATTCTGGGTGAAAATCTAAGTACTGTGAAAAGCAGATTATATAGAGGCCTGAAAAAACTTAGATGTAAAATGGATGATTTGAATATGAAGGGAGGTGAAAGACATGTCAAATAACGATGACAAGAACTTGAAATTACTAAAGGAACAGTATGAGAAACCGGTGATGAGTGACAAGGCTGTTTTTGAGATGAAGCAGCGGATGGAACAAGGAAAGGAGGAAAAGAGATCTATGTCAAAAAAGAAACTATTTAAAGGATTGGCAATTGCTGCAGCTGCAGTGCTTACAATTTTAATTTTACCCAATATATCAAGTGAAGTGGCACAAGCTATGGGAAACATTCCGGTGTTGGGAGGATTTTTTAAGGTAATCACTATTAGAGACTATCAGTATGAAGATGAAAGAAATGTGGCAGATGTTGTTTTACCGGAGATAAAAACAAAGGAAGGTACGGATAATTCAGTTACTGACACGGGTAAAAAAACGGCTGATGAGATTAACGCCAAGATCCGTGAAATTGCAAACAAGTGGGTGGAAGAATTCAAATCAAATCTGGAAGGTGAAGGCTATCAGAACATTACGATTAACTCTGAAGTCATTAACTCTACAGAAGATTACTTCACATTAAAGCTTATCTGTTTCTGGAGTGGGGGAAGCGGCTATGAAGAGAATCATTTCTATACAATTAACCTTAACACAGGTGAAAAAGTAGAATTAGCGGATCTTTTCAAGGAAGGCAATGACTATAAGCGAATTATCAGTGAAAATATCAAGAAACAGATGAGAGAACAGATGGCTGCAGATGAAGGTATTTTGTACTGGATTGACAATGAGGAATATCCGGAGTGGAATTTTAAAGAAATTTCCGACGATACGTCTTTTTATATTAATGAAAACGGAGAAGTTGTAATTTGCTTTAATGAAGGCGATGTTGCCCCTGCGTCTATGGGAACTGTAGAGTTTACAATTCCAATGGATGTCGTTGCGAATATTCTTAAGTAATTATATGGCAAAGTACGGAAAAACGAAATTTAACCCCCTTGGATTTCAAGGGGGTTGTGCTGTATTACTTTATAAATGGTTTAACTATTTCTAAATATCAACTCCGAGGAACAGCCTCACAAGGTAACCGATTATGAAAGAAATAACCGCTACTCCCAGACTGATGGCGGACATTTCAAAGAATCTCTGTTTAAAGGGAAGATCCTTGGCCACCGATATATAAAAATTAAAAACAAGAATTATTAATATAGCTGCAATGATTGTAATCACAAGGCTTAACACATAGTTGGAGAGTAAAAGGTAAGGCAATACCAGGCATGCAACGGTGATAACATATGCTCCTCCGGTGTATAACGATGACTTCAGGGCATGGCTGCTTTCTTGCTCTGTCCTGGTTGAAAGGTATTCCGATGCTGCCATTGACAGGGAAGCTGCTATACCTGTTATAAGGCCTGAAAGTGCTATCAGGCGTGTATTTTTCAATGCAAATGTGAGGCCTGCCAGGGTACCGGTGAGCTCTACCAGGGCATCATTCAGTCCAAGGACCATCGAACCTACAAATTGGAGCTTTTCTTCTTCAATTATTTCAATCAGTTCTTTTTCATGCTTGTTCTCTTCCTTAGATATTGATTTGAATTCCTCAATATTTTTCCCAAGCTCTGCATACACTTTTTCCGCAGCGTCTTCCCCTTTTTCCATAAGCTTTATGCCGAAAGTAATGCCGAATATCAGTGAAATAAAGGTATAAAAGTATACTTTCAAAACGTTTGGCTTCATATCGGTTCCTGTATATTTTTTTAACTGGTTATGGTGGCGAAGTTCATCCTCGGCGATTTGCCGAAGAATATTGCTGTTGTGTTCATTCTTTATGAATGAGGATAGCTTTGAGTAAATACGGTATTCCGTGATTTCGTTTTTTTGAGCCTTTTTCAAAGACTTCATCGTATCAGCGTCTATATTATAATTCAATTGACACACTTCCTTCTGTATAATATGAGAATTTTCAATTATACCGCTTCCCAAAAACTAAAGCTCGCTATCTATTAACAAGCCATGTGCCGGATTTATAAATAAATAATAAGCTACTGGTCGACTGTAAAGATGACATCTCGATTTGATTTGGCAACTTTCACATAGAAGTCCTTTACATTTTCAAACCATTCCCATGTATATTCAAAGTCTTCTTCACTTATATCAACCTGATAGCTATCGCTTATCTTATAGTATAAGTTTCTCAAATCATCCTTAGATATATCTTTAATTTCTTTAGCTATTTCCTTAACCAATTTGTTGCTTTTAAGTGAAACATAGTAGTCAGGTTGCGTGTTTAATATTTCTCCACCAAAAATAACTGCATTGAGCGGAGGTTTTCCGCCAAACAAATCAAGTTCCCCGTCTGCAAAACACCTATGTATTGCGTCCCAAGCCTTATCTGTTTCACATAGCCAATCCTCATCCCATTCCTCTTCAATCTCTTCTTGAATATATTCAACTAATTCTTCATCATTTTTACATTTCTTTAGCATTTCCGTTTGCCAGCTCTCAATAGCGAATAACACACCTATGCAGGACATAATTATCCCCCTTGTTTCACAAGAATTAAATATTATTTGCTTTATTATACCTCTTTTAAAAGTTACTTTTCAATAATAGGGATGTATGTATCAGTTTCTTCAAAGGGGAACATGGTTTTTGGATTTTTCAAACTTCCGCTTGAAAGCACTTTTTATCAAAATCATGTTTATGACATAAACATTGATTACATGTTGACAATATCGTAAAGGTATGAGTGTATATTATTTTTCTTCACATTCATTTAATGCGCCCTTAAGGTATTTTAGTTGATAATCTCAGGAAAAAGTGCTATATTTTTAATATATTTCATTTAAAGTATCCCTTCGCGATTAAATAGCGAATAGAAAAACATTTTAAGGTGATCCGGCTCAATATATAAAAAACCGCAGTTTAGCTTAACAAGGGTACTTTCTGCGGTATTTTTATTTGCTTTTTTAGAAAACGGTGTGAGCTATGAAACAGAAATATTAAGAGTGGAAATGTGGGAGGTTAATTTTATGAATAATGCTTCTATATTCGAAATGGATAAAAGCAAATACGAACACATTTTAAGGGCGTTTGATATAGACAAGTGTGCCATGGCTGTGAAATCAGTGCTTTTAAAACAGTCTCCGGGAGAGGTATATGTAGATTCTGTCATAAGTCCTAGAACAGCTTTTATATGGAATAATGAGCATAACTTTTTTATTTTGGGAGACTTGGATAATAAAGAGTATAATGAACAACTAAGCAAGGTTATATACGAGAGTATTTTTAAAAGGGCAAAGCAGAAAGACAATTTACTGGATTTTATGTGAGGTCTTTCCTTAACAATTCTAACAACATAAATAAATGTGAAGAGATGAATTGGGCTTTATTTAAGAAAAACTCTGTCATGGTCAATAAGTACAGGTATTATTCGTTGGATTTGTCTGAATACGAGTTTAAAAAATGGGCTGATATCCCATTAGACAGCGATATCAGCATAGAATTTATCGATAGCAATTTCTTAAAAAGGACCAACCATGACAATTATGATGAGATTATCGGAATGATTAATGAGAATTGGATATCCGGGGAGGTTTTCTTAAAAGAGGGATTTGGATTCTGCCTGGTTAAGGACAATTCTATTATTAGTTGGTGTATATCTGATTACAATATTGACAATCAATGTGAAATTGGTGTGGAGACGGATGATGAATACCGGGGAAGAGGGTATGCAACCATAGTTGTTAGCGAGGTTTTAAATTACTGTAAAGAGAGAGGTTTGAGAAAAGTAGGCTGGCATTGCATGGACAGTAATGTGGGTTCGTATAAACTGGAGGAGAAAGTCGGATTTAAGAGAATGGATGATTATATTACGTACCAGGCATGGTTTAATATATTTGATAATTTTTTAGTTAACGGAGATTACTGCCTTACAGAAACAGAAGATTATAAAAAAGCGGCAGAATATTATGAAAAGGCATTTGATATGAAACTGAACAACAGTAGTGATTATTTGGATTCGGTTATTTTTTCCGAAAAGGACAATATTAAATGGTGCTATTATAATACTGCATGTGCATGGGCGTTGTCAGGTGAATGTGAGCGTGCATTTTCCAATCTTCAAAAGGCTTATGGATGAACCTTCAAAAGGGCTGCATCCCAAAGACTACCGATTTTTGATTCAAGCGATATGCGGACTGAAAAGACTGAAAAACACGGTTATTGTCGTTGAACATAAAAAAGAATTGATTCAAATGGCGGACTATTTAATTGAAATTGGCCCCGGAGCGGGAAAATACGGGGGCCAGTTAGTGAGTGCAGGTATGGTTGAACAGCATGTGACATATGATATCAAGGATTATGAATACCCGGTTAGAAGTTCTGTCATTGAAGATAAGGAAAAAATCCTTTTGAAGGGTGTAAGAACGAATAATTTGAAAAACATTGATGTTTCCATACCTCTCAATAAATTGGTTTGTGTCATTGGGGTGAGCGGATCCGGAAAAAGCAGTCTGGTTTCCAAAACATTGTACCCGGCTATAGCAAAAGTACTTGGCAAGGGGACGGGTGATGATGGGGAGTATGATTGTATTTTGGGGTTAGAGGGTATTTCTGATATATACTATGTCAACCAAAAGGCTATCGGAAAAAACTCCAGATCTACACCCGGAACATATACCGGAGTATTTGAATTAATCAGAGATTTCTATGCCGGATCTTTATGTACCCTGTGATAAGTGCAAGGGTAAAAGATATAAAGAGTCTGTATTGAAAATAAAGTATAAAGGGTATTCGATAGCGGACATACTCGACTTGGAGATAAAAGAAGTGAAGGAAGTATTTGATAATGAACCGGATATATATCGCATGTTGGATATGCTCTGCAAGGTTGGGCTTTCATATATCAAATTCGGGCAGAGTGCGGCAACCTTATCCGGCGGTGAAGCCAAGAGAATAAAATTGGCAAAAGAACTGTGCGACGGGAAAACTAAAGGAGCGATTTATATACTGGATGAACCTACTTCAGGGCTCCATGACAATGACGTCGATAAACTTATCTATATTATCCGTGAATTGACAGCCAAGGGTGCGACAGTTGTTGTTATTAAACACAATCCGAGGATCATAAGACAGGCAGATTATATTATTGAATTGGGGCCTGAAGGTGGAGAAAAAGGAGGTTATCTGTTAAAAGAAGGATGGCAATAAAACAGGAGGGTATCTGTTTTATATGAAAGAATTACATACAGTTGTTGATAATCGATTTTCTTCTTTGCTTTTTTATGATAACATAGTGGTGCAAGAATCATCTTGCACATTTTTAATGTACGAAAGATAAGTAATTATTTATCAAAAGAGGTCATTATGAGTAATAGTTTAAAAGTTATTATCGATTTTATTGTGCTAGCCATATTGTATGCAGTTGTGTTTTTTAGAAAATGGAGAACGAAAGGTAAAGCTAAGCTAGTTGTCAATACTCTTATGTATATCTATATATCATTGGTTTTATATGTAACCTTAATGCCGATCGTTGTATCACTGCCATTTATTTTTAATCATCCGTACGTTTCAATGAATATGATACCTTTTGATGATTATTTTTCGGGCAGGGGCGATGCAGTTCGTCAGATTGTTCTTAATGTTATCATGATGGTACCGTTTGGATTTTTGCTGCCATTGGTAAGAAAGCAAAATGTATTGTCCTCTTTATTGTGGACATTTTTATTTAGCTTGGGAATAGAGTTAACTCAACCTCTGATTAACGGTTTCCGTACAGCAGATATAACGGATTTAATCACAAATACTATGGGAGGTCTTTTGGGGTACTTTCTATATCTGTTATTCAAACCGGTAATAAATAAAATCATATCCCACTTGAAGTAATTTACATAAGGGACTTATTATCTTTCAAAAGGAGAATTGGATATGGTGCATTTAGTGTATTGTGATGACAAAGAAAAGGTGTTGGAAAAAATATTAGACGGTTCTAAAACAATGATTATCAGAGCAGCAGCAGGTAGAAAAATTCCTCATAGCAGGGTGTTTGTCGGCGAGCAGCTTTACTTTATGAAAAAAGGTACAGCAAAAATCTCAGCTACGGCAACAGTTAAATCGGTTCAAAATTATGTTAAATTATCGGATGAGGAAATAACAAAGGTTCTTACCGATAATCAAGAAAAATTGAACTTATCTAAAAGGCAGCAAGAACGCTGGCATAAAAAATGTATTTGCCTGGTGGAGTTTGAAAATGTGAGGGAAATAGAGCCTCTTGACTTTGAACGTCAGAGCAATATGGATGATTGGCTTATCCTTGAGAAAATTGAAGATGTGGTTGTTGGTACAAGCAAACCTTATAACTATGAGAATGCAAGATTTTAGGCAGGCACAAACCAAAACATTTTTGAACATGGATCAGGTAAGGATATGAAGGGTTGAATAACCCATTGATTAAGGAGGAAAGCGAAAGTGATATTGGAAACAGAAAGACTGATCCTGCGTCCATGGAGAGAATCAGACGCAGAGAGCTTATACGAATATGCAAAAGATCCTCGAGTTGGCCCCATTGCCGGATGGCCGCCACACAAGAGCGTGGATGAAAGCCTTAATGTGATAAAAAATGTGTTCAATGGCCCGGAATGCTATGCGATATGCCTGAAAACGGACAATGTTGCTATTGGCTGTATTGAACTTAAGCTGAACGGACACACGGATATGACAGACAGGGATGACGAATGCGAGTTGGGCTATTGGATTGGTGTACCATTCTGGGGTAAAGGATATGTACCTGAGGCTGTCAGAAAAATTCTTCACCATGGATTCGAAGATCTCGGGATGACCACCATATGGTGCGGCTATTATGACGGGAATGAAAGATCGAAGCGAGTTCAGGTGAAGTGCGGGTTTACATATCATCACACCTGCAATCATGTTTCGGTGCCGTTGATGGGAGAAACACGGATTGGGCATACAAATATTCTCACAAAGGAGCAATGGAAGAAGACCCTGTTATGATTAAAAAGTACGGATGTTATTCTTTGGATTTATCTGGGTATGGGTTAATCCGCCTACAATAGGAGGAATAATATGAATATTGGATATTTGCGCGAAATTTTACCCGGGATTGATGAAATAAAGGTAATAGGGAAAAATGCTAATGTGGACGGTGTCATCTGTAATGTTATGGGAATTATACGCCAAGGTACACAGATACGGCTTTTAGTTTTACAATATGACGAGAGCTATCAGCAAAGTATTGAGGAAAGAGAAGAAGCAGAACTGTTTCAAGATCCGGACACGCCCAGAACTAATAGGATGGCGCTCAGTGAAAGAGAAACCCAAGCGAAAAATCCTTTTGATTCAATTTTAAAAGTATTCATTGATGAAAGAGAATTTAATGTATGTACTTTAGAATGCAGACGACTGAATATTCACGAATGGGAAAGTATATTGACAATTGCCGAATTTCTGAAAAATGGGTGGCAACCGGACGAAATCGATTATCAGGATATTGAAATGATGTTTTTATCCAGCCTTGAACTGGAGGGTGACTATACTTCCATTCCGGTTTTTGATCAAAATCCCAGGATGCGTTTTGTAAGAGGAGAATACTGTGTAGTACATCAAGTGGAAAAACCCATTACTTTGGTTGTTGGAGGCAAATATCCCGATAAATTATTCTTCCGAGATAAAAATACCGGTGCACAGCATTGGGTGCAGATTAACAGAGTATACTTGTTGGATATGTGGGAGCAAATGGAGAAGACCTTAAACGATCCAAAACTCCAAGAGCACATGACTTCTGAGGAAATTAATCGAGCACGTTTGGATTTTGAAAAAAGATTCTCTCAAATTTGCCCTAGGGGCATGTACTTTCCCGTAATTGAGTACGAATGTGAGGAGGATATATCTTTGCAATTCTATTCCCAGGCTTATTTGGATGCATCACCTATAGAGAGAGGTACCAGCATAGGATTCATACTTACACCGGACCAGCCTACAGGCATTTTGGGATTAAAACTGAAAGCTGCCGTAATACAAGAACAGGTTCCAAAAAACACCGATAGAATCGAGGCCGAATTATTTAATTATATTTTTACTGTAACAAGCGTTGATATACTATTGTAGCAGTTCGAAAAAGATTTCTTTTTAGAAGCACCGAATAAAAAAAGTTATTCTAATAGGTCATTTTTAAGGTGCATCAAAAATGCCAAGGACTTTGCTTTAGTTAAAGAGAGATAATTCGCACAAGGGAATATATCGAGGGTGCATTTTTACAAGATTTAAATTCGAAAATGTATGATGCAGCAGATTATTAAGCTGAGTAGTGCGCTTATTAAGCTACACTACTCAGGCAACATATATATCGAAAAAAATAAACCATTTTAGTGTTCGTTTACATTTTTACGTTTGAATAAAAGTCTGTCGGAGCAAACGACCAAGCCGGGCAGTACAAAGAGGATCAACAGTATGGCGACAAACACACCGATTGACAGCGTAATGCATACCTCGGAAATCATAGCCGAGGAAACAAAGATACCGAGAATTGCAAGTACCAGTACAAGAATGGAACCGGAGGTCATAATTGTGTGTATGGACCCTTCATATGCTGTTTTCAGAGACTCGGTCACATCCATTGTTTCTCTGCTTTCCTTGTAGAAATTACATAGCACGATACCGTAGTCAATGGTTGCGCCCATCAGAATACTTTGTACGATCAGCAGGGCAAGGTAGTAAATAGAGCCGCTGTATGCACCAATAACCGTTACGGTGATAAACACACCGCATTGAACAACAAGGGTTAGAATAAGCGGCAGGGTCGGATTGCGGAAAGCAATCAATACAACAAGGAATATCGCAATGGCTGTGATGAGCGTAATCATCAAGTATTCTTTATCGAAAGCTTCGTCCATTTCGCTTACCATGACGGAGTTACCCACCAAATAGAATTCCTTAAGGCTGTTTTTACACATTTCATTGAGTTTTGCGATATAAGCATGCGTTTCGGGTGACTCGTCGGGATAATCGGAGGTAATCACCAGTCTTGAATAGGTGTTGCCCTTCATTTGAGCAATGGCATCATTCAAATCCGTTTTGCTGCTTAGAACATCCGCTTTTGTCTCCTCGTCAAAAAGATCAACAAACCGTTCATCGTTCATCAGCTCATCGCTAAGGAATGTAAACAACTGCGGAATAGTCATTTTTGTATCCATTGAGGTGTCGTTTACGCCACCGTAAAAAAGATACATGACCTCAATTTCGTTTTCAGATACATCGTCAGTCAGGGATATAAGCAAATCATGCATCTGAGTGACAGTATATGCTTTGCCTGAAACGACCGCATCGATCAGCGTTTTACCGAGCTTTAGATCGTCTGCGGATTTTTCATCAAAGTATTCCGCAAAGTCCTTGTTTCCAAGTACATCCGTCACAGCAAAGGACACGAACGCTTGAGGAGAAAGCTTCCACGAAGCACCGCTGCCGTTTTTGCTCATATACAGAATATAAAGCTGCTCTGACTGAGACGGCTCCATACCTAAGAATGCGGCAAGCTTTGCAGAGGTGAACGCCGTTTCGTTTACGGAGAAGTTTATGATCGACTGCATAAATTGGAGCTGTTTGAGGGAAGCCTGGTCCATCATACTGCTCATTAAGGAGTCGGACAAAATAAAATCGGCGAATGATTTCAAGGTCATAGTTTTGCCACTGATGTTGGAACCAAAGTAAAGACGGAACACGGTCGTTATCATATTAACATCCATACCGAATGTCTGCGCCAAAGTTGCTGCATCAAGCGGTTTGCCGGATACCGCAAGCTGAACGATTCCGTTCATTTGCTGAAGCTGTGCGGCCTGCTCGGCTGTAAAGTTCCCTGAATAGGCTTCATTGGTGAGTACGGAGTTTACAAGAAATCCTGTAAAATCTGCAAGAGCAATGCTTTTCTGCTGGGACGATGCAAGTCCGAACAATTGGTAAACCTGGGTGGTTTCAATACCGAATACAGAGGCAAGGGTTGATGCATTCAATGCCGTGCCTGATGCCGCAAGCTGTACGATTTGATTTAGCTGCTGCAGCTGTGCATTATCGGGGGCAAGCTGCAATGCTGCGGTAAGAAAGTTCGGCAAGATCATTGCTTGCGTAGAATTCATCATATAAATTCCGGAAACCTCGTTTACCGTCATTCCCGTAATGCTTGCCATAGTTGCTGCATCCAATGGCTGCCCGGAAACAGCAATACCGATTAGCTGTTCCATCTGCGTAAGTTGGGCTAATTGCTCACCGGAGGCATTTGCTTTCAGTAAGCTCAGAAAATCGGCAATCGGCATCTTTATAGAGGCCAATTCCTGTTGGAAGGCAGAGTCCGAGGAGAAATACAGATAATAAAGACCGGAAACGTTCTCTTTTTCCATCCCCAAGGTTTGTGCCATCTGTTCTGCGGTCAGACCTTGCTTGGATACAGCAAGCTGAATCAACTTATTCATTGTTTGCACCTGTGCTTTGGTAGAGTCATCAAAGTAGGTGCTGAACATCGCATCCTTAATCAAATGGTCACACAGGAAGGTTGAGAAAGCAGATATTGTCATTGTTTTGCCCCTGACATCTCCTGCATTATGGAGCACAAACACGGTTTTTACGATACTTTCATCGATACCGAGCATCTTTGAAAGCTCTGAAACGGTTCTTTTGGCCAAAACGGTGTTTTTATCCGTATACGCCTGCATCTGCTTGAGTGACGACAGGGTGGTGGAATCAAACATTGAGCCGTAGGTTTCGTCCTTTGCTACGGTGTTCAGCACAAAATCCACAAAGGTTGGCAGTGTCATTGTGACGCTGTCTGTAACGCCGTTTTGAATTGTATAATAGAGGTAAAGCTGCTCGACGATCTCCTTTTCTATATCGAAGAACTCAGCCATTTCATCGGCTGTCAGCGCTGTGGTAAGTTTTTCCTTGTCGGAGAACTTTTTAAAATATGCTGCATTATAACGGATATTTTCATCGAGATATTTGCTGAAGGTTTCATTCGGCAGAACGGTGTTGGCGATAAAATCCATAAATTCGGAAGCCGTCATGGTAGGCAGCTTTTTGTCTGCTGCGATAAAGTAGAGCATACGGACAATATCTTCATCAATTTTAGTTTCGCTGCTCAGTTCGCTAATTGCCTCGCTCATTTCGGTAGCAGTAAATTCCTTGCCGAACGTATTGAAATATCCGAGGATACTTTTAATCCGTTCATCCTTTTCAAGCTCGGAAGCAATTCCGCTAATACGGTCTTCATCCTCGTTGTTGTATATGACGACAACGGTGTTGTCCTTTGGGAATACATCTGCCAGTGGATCCTCGCTCTTTTCCGTGAAGGTGATTGTCGTTAAGCCCTGCAGAATAAAGGAGCCGATAAGCAGCACGGCAAAGATTGCCGGCATGACATATCTTGCCTTATAGCTGGTTTTCGACAACAATCCCATAGGAATATGAGGAGATTTTTTCTCTGTTTTTTCCAGCCATTTATCAAATGCCAGAATCATAACCGGCATGAGGGTAAATACACAGAGCATACTGATAAATACGCCCTTGGCAAGCACGATGCCAAGCTCCGGCCCGAGCTTAAAGCTAAGGAACACAAGCGCGAGCAATCCCACCACTGTGGTTAGCGAACTTGAGGCAATGGAGGAAAACGAGCCTGCCAATGCCGTTTTCATAGTATCAATCGAATTACTATTTTTCTTTTCCTGACGATAGCGGTTCATCAGTATGATGGAATAGTCCATCGAAAGTGTAAGCTGAATAACGGGGCCAACGGTAGCCGTCATTTCATCGATAAACGGGAGGAAGATATTGGTTCCCATATTGATGACCACGGCAACACCGATCGTTATAAGGATTAAAAAAGGTTCCAGCCACGAGTTGCACATAATCAGAAGCACGACCATCATCAGTGCCAATGCTGTAAGAATAAGCCACATAGGCACTTCAGTTGACGGAAGATCGTTATTCTTATACGCCAATTTGTACTCGGTAAAACCGTTTTTAATGGCAGTTTCGATGGCCTTCTCCTCATCGGTATTATAATCAAACTTACTGTTTACAACAAACAGGGTGTGATTGTCTTTGTTATAGTCCTCACTGTCGGCATCATAGGTTACGCTGCTTACATTCGGGATGCTTTCAAGCCGTGCCTTGACATCGGCTATCTGTTCGGCAGTAAGGTCATCAAACATAACACGGATGGACGACTTTTCCTTTTCTTCGGGAAAAGCCGATTTCATAAGGGAAAGCCCCTGCTTCATATTCGATTCATCAGCCAAATATTTCGTCCTATCCTTATTGATTGGTACCATTATGGCAAGAAAGCCGCAAACAATTGTCAGCACGAGCATAATTGCCAACATGACATAACGGCGGTCTACTAAAAGATTGGCAAGTTTCTTCATAAGGGGATACCTCTCTTGACATATTAATCTTATTTTATTATTATAATAAACACATGTCGATTATACAACCGACAGATTTTTAAAATTGGAATGATAATCAACATTCAAACGGTAAATGTTGATTCTATAAAGAGGTCTTATTTTGAAGGTCGCTATGGAGAAAAGAGAGGATCGCCGAATTATGATGACAAAGCGTATGCTGAAGGACGCTTTGATTGAAATGCTGAAGGAAAAGGATATATACCACATTTCCATTCGAGAGCTTTGCGAGAGAGCAGACGTAAACCGCACCACCTTTTACAAATATTACGGCAGTCAATTTGATCTGCTTACCGATATGGAAAACGATATGATTGAATTTCTTACAAAAACAATTAAGAGCAATGAAGCCGATCCGGAAAAGATCATTTCCTCTGCCTGTAACTATTTGGAGGGAAATATTGACTTTGCCCGCCTAATCATCAATAACAATGTAGACCCGTCTTTTGCACATAAATTGTTTACGATGGATTGCATAAAGGAAAGCGCGCTCAAAAAGTTTGCCGGAAACAAAAGTGAGGCAGAGCTTGAGTATATTTATAACTTTCTGGTATACGGTGCATTCCGCATGGTGTGCGTGTGGCTGAGCAAAGAGGAACGGGAGTCACCCGAAGCCTTCGCCAAGCTTATCAATCAAATGATGTTGAACACATAATTTTTCTCGCAAGAATTATTTCATTAAAGAAGAATATCAAAAAGCCGTATTATGCTGCAAAAAACGAGCAACATATGTGACGTAGGTTAAAAGAAGGAGGCTGGCTATATGGAACGGAAAATCAGTCAACAAGTAAGAGGCTATAGAACTAAGGACGGAGCCGGAGTAAGTTTGGTCAGAGTATTGGGGGACCAAACTGTTCAGAAATATGATCCAATTTTACTGCTCGACTCCTTTGACAGCACGAATCCGGAGGATTACACGTCGGGTTTTCCGATGCATCCGCACAGAGGCATCGAGACAATCAGTTATGTGTATCGCGGATTTATGACTCATAAAGACAGTTTAGGGAATGAGGATACGATTGGTGATGGAGAAGTCCAATGGATGACAGCGGGTTCCGGTATTTTGCATGAAGAGAAACTTCCGGCGGCCCAAAGACTATTGGGTGTGCAGCTCTGGCTTAACCTTCCCGCAAAGGACAAAATGGCTCCACCGGCTTATCACAGCATCAAAAACTCAGAAATTCAGGAAATTGATTTTGACGGCGGTAAAACTTACCTCCGGTGATCAAGTAGAGCTAAAGTCTACAGATAAAAATGCCCAAGTACTGTTTATTAGTTCGGTACTTTTAAACGAGCCTGTAGCTTGGGGCGGTCCTATTGTAATGAACACCAGAGAAGAATTAAAAAAAGCTTTTGATGATTTGAAAAAAGGTACATTTATTCAAAAGACAATTTCTTACTTCGTTTCGGAGAAATAAGGTTCAATGTATGTTGCGTCCAATTTTACCGTGGTTGCTTAAAGCAACAGTATTGGGCTTGACATAATAATTCATTAAGCTGAAAATAGAAATAAAAACGGTTGGAAAAAATAATAAATCGAATTAATAATTCAGATGGATAATTAGCGAAAAGATACAGGCTTGTAAGGGTAAAACCATTGGATTAAATACAAAAGTGCATGAAAGGCGGTACATGCTTTGACACCTGTTAAAAAAAATGAAGTTTATACTATGGATATTACCGGAATGACGCATGAAGGTCAGGGAGTTGGCAGAATAGACAACTATACGGTATTTGTGGACGGAGCATTACAAGGAGAAAAGGTTGAAATTAAGATAATAAAAGTTAATAAAAACTATGGAGTAGGAAAACTGCTTAAAATTATAGAGGTTTCCAAAGACAGGGTTGATCCCTTCTGTGCTTCATACAAAAGGTGCGGTGGCTGCAGTCTTCAGCATATGAGCTATGAAGCGACACTGAAATTTAAAACAGATGTGGTGAAAGAGAGTATAAAGAGGATAGGGAAGCTGGAAGATGTGGTTGTGCATGATGCCATTGGCATGGAAGTGCCTCAAAACTATAGAAACAAGGCTCAATATCCTGTAGGAAGATATAAGGACGGTGTTAGGGTGGGCTTTTTTGCAAAAAGGTCCCACGAAATAATTGACTGTCCCAAATGTGTTATCCAGTACAGTAAAGGTGACTTAATCAAGTCCATTGTTAAAGACTATATTTGTGAAAATGGAATAAGTACGTATGACGAAACTACAGGCGAAGGACTTGTGAGGCATATTATGACCCGTTTCGGCTTTAAAACCGGTGAGATAATGGTGGTCCTGGTTATTAACGGTAGAAGTATTCCGGGACAGGGGAAGCTTGTGGAGAAGCTGGTCAAGGAAGTTCCGGAGATAAAAAGCATAGTACTAAACGTAAACACAAAGAGAACCAATGTAATTTTGGGTGAAGAAAACATTGTCCTTTACGGCAATGAAAGCATTACCGATTATATCGGCGGTGATGTTAACGGATTTAAATTCAACATATCCCCTCAGTCATTTTTTCAGGTCAATCCGGTACAAACCGAGGTACTTTACAATAAAGCATTGGAGTATGCAGGACTTACGGGAAACGAGACGGTCTTTGATTTGTACTGCGGTATAGGCACCATATCATTGTTTTTATCTAAAAAGGCAAAAAAGGTTTACGGTGTGGAGGTCGTTGAGGCGGCAATAAAGGATGCAAAAGAAAATGCCCGGATTAATGGTGTGGAAAATGTGGAGTTTATAGTAGGAGAAGCTGAAGAGGTAATACCCCAAATGTATAGGAAGGGTATCCGGGCCGATGTTGTGGTGGTCGATCCTCCAAGAAAGGGCTGTGATGAAGAAGTGCTGAAGACTCTTGTGGATATGGCCCCCGACAGGATAGTGTATGTGTCCTGCAATCCTTCGACATTGGCAAGGGATTTAAAATATTTGGCAGAAGGCGGGTTCTGCGTGCGGGAAGTTCAACCGGTGGACATGTTCCCCTGGACCAGCCATGTGGAGTGCGTCACATTGATGTCGCGGCTGTAAGCCTTTATTTAAGC
>Ga0209608_1001109_pt1 | contig 23376 bp, 28 predicted proteins | sample AD_UKC130_MetaG_FD_184428 | JGI IMG/M metagenome (GOLD analysis project Ga0209608, IMG submission 184428) | Active sludge microbial communities of municipal wastewater-treating anaerobic digesters from Canada - AD_UKC130_MetaG (SPAdes) (version 2) | ecosystem: Engineered > Bioreactor > Anaerobic... | reverse complement strand
CATTTTGGTGGCCGGTTTTAAATTTGGTCCAGGATTGGGCCTATTGTTGACTGCTGTGGTGGCGGTGCTATTTGCGCTAATCACCGGTCAAGGAGGCCCCTGGGGAGTGCTTATGCATTTTGTAGCTACTGGGAGCTATGTGGCTGTGGCTGGTTTTATATATCAAAGACGACGTACCCAAAACGGCGCAATAATCAGTTTAATAGTGGCTCCCCTTTTTATGACTGTGATTATGGCTGGAGCCAATCTGCTCGTAACTCCTCTTTATATGGGGGTGGGAAGAGAAGTAGTCAAGGGGATGCTTCTCCCTGCTATTATCCCTTTCAATCTTTTGAAGGGAGTTATAAATGGAGCCATTACTCTTTTGGTTTATAAGAGAATCAGCAACTTTATAGAAGAGCCTTTATATAAAAGGGGTAAAGCTACTACCCGGGTCCGGTCTTGACTCTATAGAAAGGAGAAGAATTTTAAACCGCAATCCGTAAGTAGAGTACCCTCCCCAGTTGTAGCGAGCGGTGACTCGGTGACAGGGAATTAAAAGAGGCAGGGGATTTTGCCCCAGAGCTCTTCCCACGGCGCGAGAAGCTCGGGGGTTTCCTATCTTCTCTGCTAATTGTCCATAAGTGAGTGTTTTTCCGTAGGGGATGAGGGCGGTGGCTTTTAGAACTTCCCGGGTGAAAGGGGTAAGGTCATCTAAATAAAAAGGACAGGAAAAAGAGACGGGGTAACCCTCAAAATAATTCTGAATCGCTTCTTCCAGATAGGGAAAGGGACTTTTTTCCTGGGGACGAAGACAAAAACTAAACCCGGCTTTTTTCTGAAAGATAGATAAAGCTTTTTCCTTGCTTTTCTGGGGCAAGATAAAAGCCCGGAGCCTATCTTCTTGCCAGGAAACGAGAGAAAAGCCAAGCCAGGTTCTCAAATAAGAAAAATAAGCTCTTGACACTCTTTACTTATCCTCACTTCCGAGTATAATTATAGCTAAATTACATAAGAAATATAGCAGAAAAAACAAAAAATAATCCGAAGAAGGGAAAAAGTAGTTTTTGTTACCAATTGCAGAGAGCCGGGAGAGGTGGGAGCCCGGTATTGGAGCAAATACGAATGGGTCCTGGAGGAGTAAACCGAAAGGGATAATTCCGATTAAGGTTTACCGTTTCCCCGATAGAGGAAAAGAGTGGGGTTAGATACCCAAAAAGGGTGGCACCGCGAGCTTTGCCCCTCGTCCCTGTGTGGCGAGGGGCTTTTGTTTATAGAGCCTAAAAAGGAGGTAGGTTAAGGTGAAGAAAATTCTTCTTGTAAGTTTGGTGATACTCCTCGTGGGAATGCTTTCGGTTTGTGGTTGGGGGGAAGAAAAAATCAAAATCGGGATAGTGCAAATAATAGACCACCCTGCTCTTAATAACGTGAGGGATGGGGTAATAGACGCTCTTCTTGAAGTGTATGGCTATATCCCGGGCGAAAACATCGAGTATGACATTCAGTCGGCGCAGGGGGATATGCCCACCGCCAATACCATTGCTCAGAAATTTGTTTCTGAAAAAGTGGATTTAATTGTCTCCATTGCCACACCTGCTTCTCAGGCGGCAGTTAATGCCACTCGAGAGATACCGGTTGTTTTTTCTGCAGTAACTGACCCGGTGAGCGCTGGCCTGGTGAGCAGTTTAGAAAAACCGGGAAGCAATGTAACCGGAGTATCTGACATGGTGCCGGTGGATAGACAGATGTATCTCATAAAATTTCTGTTCCCCGATGCTAAAAAGGTGGGCAATCTCTATAACGCTGGAGAGGTAAACTCAGTGGTTACCAATGACATGGCTAAAGAAGCTTGCGCTGAGCTGGGTATGGAAATTCTGGAAGCCACAGTAGCTACCACTGCCGATGTATCCATGGCTGCGAGATCCTTAGTGGGGAAAGTGGACGCTATATATGTGGCCACTGATAATACAGTGATAAGCGCTTTAGATACGGTGGCTAAAGTTTGTGAGGATAACAAAATTCCTCTCTTTCTGGCTGACCCCACCACAGTAAGCCAGGGAGCACTTTTAGCTCTGGGTTTTGATTACTATCTCCATGGTCGGCAAACAGCCGATTTGGTGGCCCGGATTCTTCAAGGGGAAAACCCAGGAGAAATACCGGTGGAGTTTGCCAGGAAATTAAAACTTTTGTTTAATCCACGAACGGTGGAAGTACTGGGTCTGGATGAGGAAGAATTTACATCTAAGCTTAACGCTTTTATAGAAGACATGAAGGCTCAGGGAGTGGAAGTTTCTCTGGAAGCATTGCCAGAGTGATAATCAAGAGGGGAGAAGCAAAATACTTCTCCCCTTTAAAGCAAAAGAGGAGGTAGCCTATTAGCAATTTTTTCCTTTACAGCTTGCAAGAAGGTTTATTGTTTGGGATATTGGCTCTGGGGGTGTTCATCACTTTTCGGTGTCTTGATTTTCCCGACCTCACCGTAGACGGTAGCTATCCCTTGGGGGCGGCAGTTTTTGCTGTCATGATATATCACGGTTTTGGTGCAGGATGGGCAATGTTAGCTGCTTTTTTAGCTGGAGCTTTAGCCGGGGCTTTCACCGGTTTTTTGCACACTTTTTCTCGTATTCCTGCTCTTCTTTCCGGGATATTAACCATGACCTGTCTTTACTCTATAAATCTCCGAATTATGGGAAGGCCAAATATCTCTCTCTCGGAAAATCTGGGGCATCGAACTATTTTTGTTATTTTACGAGATTGGTTTCCGGAAGTGCCAGAAGCTTATCTCCGCCTGGCGTTTTTACTGGTCTTAATTGTGGGTATCAAGCTCTTACTGGACTTTTTTTTAGGAACAGAAATCGGCTTGTCTATTAGGGCCACAGGAGATAACGAAACTCTGGTAGAGTCGCAGGGTGTGAACCCTGACTCTATGAAGCTAATCGGGGTTAGTGTCTCCAATGCTCTCGTAGCCTTTTCGGGAGCCATGTTTGCTCAACATCAAGGGTTTGTGGATGTGAATATGGGTATTGGCATGGTGGTTTCGGGCCTGGCCTCGGTGATTGTGGGAGAGGTGTTGATGCGGGGAAAGACAATTTTTGTTATGACTCTCCAGGTAATAGTGGGCTCGATAGTTTATCGGTTAGCTACTGCTGTAGCTCTCAACTGGGGTTATAACATCGGGTTTAAGCCCTATGACCTGAAGCTATTTACCGGCCTTATAGTGATTATTATTCTTTCTTACCCTGCTGTGCAAGAAAGATTTTCCCGGAGGGCGAGGACAAAACAAAATGGATAACAGAGAAAATAAGGTAATGCTACAACTGGAAAATGTGAATAAATATTTTTTCCGTTACACTCAGGATGAGCAATGGGCAGTTCGTAATCTAAACCTGAAAATCTCAGAAGGACAGTTTGTGACTGTGGTAGGGAGTAACGGTGCAGGCAAGACCACCCTTCTTAACCTGATAAGCGGTAGTTATTTGCCTGATAGTGGGAAGATAATGATAAACGGGGAAGATGTAACTAATCTTCCCGCTTACCGCCGGGCTCCTTATATAGGGAGGGTATTCCAGAATACTTTTCAAGGTACCGCTCCCTCTCTGACCATTGAAGAAAATCTATCTCTTGCCTACCTCAAAGGCAAAAGGAAAGGTCTGCGTCCGGCTATAAACGATGAGGTAAAGAAATTTTTTCAAGAGAAGCTTGCCGATGTGGGCCTGGGCCTGGAGAAAAGACTGCGAGAGCGGGTGGGGTTACTCTCTGGTGGACAAAGACAGGCACTGGCTCTGGTTATGGCTACTTTTGGTCATCCCAAAATTCTTCTTCTCGATGAGCACACCGCTAATTTAGACCCCAAGACGGGAGAGAAAATTATGGAGCTTACTAATAAGTTGATTGAAGAAAACACCCTCACTGCTTTAATGGTTACCCACAATTTGCAAAGTGCTTTGAGCTTTGGAGACCGTACTCTTATGATGGATGAAGGAGAGATAGTTCTTGACCTTGTAGGAGAAGAAAGGAAGAAGATGACTATCGAAGAGCTTCTGGAGAGGTTCAGCGAGCTGAGACACAAAAAATTTACCGAAGACCGAGCATTGTTATCTTCTTAAAAACTAAAAAAATTCGCTTTACTCTTTTAGAGAGTGAGCGCTAGAAAGGAGAGAAGGTATATGGAAGAGAGCAAGATAATATTAAGTGAAAGAGAGATACCTACTACCTGGTATAATATCATCCCCGATTTACCCTGTCCTCTGGAGCCTCCTCTCAATCCTGTTACTAAAGAACCAGCTAGGCCGGAAGATTTTTTACCCATCTTTCCTCCCAGCTTGATCGAACAGGAGATGAGCGGAGAAAGGTTTATAGACATTCCGGGGGAGATTTTGGATATTTATTCTCTCTGGCGTCCCACTCCTCTTATTAGAGCCCGGCGCCTGGAAGAAGCCCTTGGAACCCCTGCCCGTATTTACTATAAGTATGAAGGAGTGAGCCCGGCGGGGAGCCACAAACCCAATACCGCTGTGCCTCAGGTTTATTATAATAAAAAGGACGGCACAAAGAGATTAACCACTGAAACCGGTGCTGGCCAGTGGGGGTCGGCTCTGGCGATGGCCTGCCAGTTTTTTGGCCTGGAATGTACCATTTATATGGTGCGAGTGAGCTATGAACAAAAGCCCTACCGGCGAGTTTTAATGCAGACCTGGGGAGGAGAGGTTTACTCCAGCCCCAGCTCCCAGACTAACATAGGAAGAGAAGTGTTAGCTAAAGATCCCGACTCCCTGGGAAGCCTGGGGATAGCTATCAGCGAAGCTATTGAAGATGCCACCTCCACTCCTAATTCTAAATATAGTCTGGGTAGTGTGCTCAATCATGTTCTCTTGCACCAGACCATTGTGGGAGAAGAAGCTAAGCTGCAGCTGGAAAAAGCAGGAGAAAAATACCCCGATATTATAATTGGCTGTGTGGGAGGAGGAAGCAATTTTGGAGGTATCCTTTTCCCTTTCATGCGGGATAAATTAAAAGGAGAAAAGGACTTTCGAGCTATTGCAGCAGAGCCGGTAGCCTGTTCCTCTTTTTTACGGGGGAAATATGAATATGATTATGCAGATGTGGCTCGCACCACTCCTCTTTTGAAAATGTACACCTTAGGACATGACTTTATTCCTCCTGGAATCCATGCCGGGGGCTTAAGGTATCATGGCATGTCGCCCATTTTGAGCCTGCTTTACAACCTGGGCTTTTTAGAAGCCCAATCTTACCAGCAAAAGGCGATTTTTGAAGCTGCTATGCTTTTTGCTCGTACTGAAGGGATAGTGGTGGCTCCCGAAAGCGCTCATGCTATAAAGGCAGCAATAGAAGAAGCCCAAAAGTGCACTCAAGAAGGAGAAGAGAAAGTTATTCTCTTTAACCTGAGTGGCCATGGCTTTTTAGACTTAGGAGCTTACGACCTCTACATCAACGAGGGTCTTCCTGATATAAACCACGAATCGTAGAAGTTGAGCTCTATTTTAGCATGGTAGCTTATTTATTCCCCTCCGGTTGGGAGTTTCTTTTATCTGGAGGGCTGATGTTAAGGAAATTACAAATGGGGGATGCTTTCTCTGTAGCCGAGCTATAAGGGAGCATCCTCTATAACCTCTTTCTTGTTTATCCTCTTGCATGCTCTATCGGGTATAAAGGAAGGCGCTCTATAGCCTTCCTTCTTTTTTTCGCCACCCTGAATGCCTCTGTCACTTATGAGGGGGCGACGCTCCTCATAACCCCCGAAAAAACAAAAAACATAAAAAAATAAAAGACCACGGAGGGAGAAAAAACAGACAGCCTACGGCGTAAGATTAAAAGAAAAACAGAAAATGCAAAAGACTACTGAGGAAGAGGAAAACATCTTCCTCAGTGGATTCCCGATAAAAAATTTCGGGAATGACGAGAAGGGGGGTCACCCCTGAATGGCTCTATTGCCCCTTGTCTCTCATTCCTGAATGCCTCTATCATCACCAAGTCCCTCATTCCTGAATAGGTTCTACGAGGGGTCTAAATAATAGGAGGGGAAACCCCTATGATTCCCAATAGAAAAACCAAAGAAAAAACGTGGATTCCCGATAAAAGATTTCGGGAATGACAAAAAAGGGATGTCACCCTGAACGCTTCTATTGCCCTTATTCGTCACCCCGGCAATTTTTAAGCCGCTTTTAGCCTGCCCCTGAATGCTTCTATCAGGGGTCCAGAAGTATTGAAAAACCAAAAGAAGAAGCAAAAACTTGGATGCCTGATAAAAGACTTCGGGCATGACGAAAGAGGCGTATTCCCGGCCCTGAATTTCGGACACGACGGAAGGGAAACCCTTGACTTCCACTTTTCTTCTTCCGAGAGAATGAGAAAAGTAGGATTACCACAGGAAAAGCAAGAGACCCTGGCGATGGCGGCAACCTCCGACACAAAGGAAAAAAAGACCAAAATTATGCCGGAGGGAAAGCACTCCAGTGTAACTATGACGAAAGATGTTCCTCCATCGAGAGAAGGGTTACAATGAGTTCTGTGACCGGCCATGGTTTCGATTTTTTCCTTGAGATGAAAACATAAAGCGAGTGTTCATCCAGAGGCCTTGCAAAGTAGAGATAGAAAGGTAAAATGTATAGTAAAAGGGGGAAATTCTGTGTCTGGAGAGGTAAAGTCAGGAGTAAATCGGTTTAGAGAAGTGTTAGAAAAAGTGGGCCTATCCTCACGGATAGTGGAGTTTTCTTGCTCTACTCGGAGCTCTGAAGAAGCAGCTCAGGCGATTGGTTGCGAGATAGGGCAGATTGTTAAGTCTCTGGTTTTTGAAGGAGCACACACTCATCGCCCTTTTTTAGTTTTAGCAAGTGGGGAGAACCGGGTTAACGAAAAGCAACTGGAATGCCTGGTGGGAGAGCCCGTCTGCAAGGGAGATGCTCAGTTTGTGAGGGAAAAAACCGGTTTTGCCATCGGGGGAGTTCCTCCTCTGGGTCACAAAGAGAAAATAGAAACTTTTATTGATCAGGACCTGGAGAAATACGAGGAAATCTGGGCAGCTGCTGGTGACCCTCGCAGCGTGTTCCGGCTTTCTTTTCAGGAATTGGTAGAGTTAACTGGAGGACGGGTGATTTCGGTTAAATGAACGAAGATATTATGAAAGAAAAATTTATGGAAATTGCCTGGGAGGAAGCTCAACAGGCTTTCCGGGAAGACGAGGTTCCGGTAGGTGCCTGTGTCGTTTCAGGGGGAGAGGTTGTAGCTCGCTCTCATAATCAAAGGGAAAAGCGACAAGAGGTGACCGCTCATGCTGAGATTATAGCTATCAATCAAGCTTCTCGGGTTTTAGGTAGCTGGCGTCTGAGTGAGGCTTTTCTTTTTGTTACTCTGGAGCCCTGTCCTATGTGCGCCGGAGCTATAATTCAATCCCGGATTAAAAAAGTCTTTTTTGGAGCCCGAGACCCCAAATGGGGAGCGGCCGGAAGCGTGATTGATGTTTTTGATAGAAAACTTTTCCCTCATTGTGTGGAAATAGAAGGGGGAATACTGGAAGATAAATGTGGTGAGATTCTTAAAAATTATTTCAAGCTAAAAAGAGGAGAGGTGGCCGAGGGGATGAAGGCGCTCGACTCGAAATCGAGTAGGCCGTGCTGAGCGGTCTCGTGGGTTCGAATCCCACCCTCTCCGCCAATGGCTATTTGGGGGAGATTTGAAGGATTCCTTAATTGTAGTTTTTTGTGCTTGTTCTGTGGGACACAGGGTGAGTGCAGACTTTGTATTGTTTTCCTTGTTTGATTTTAAAATATCTGGTATTCTTACATGAAAAGCTATATATCGCATATACTATCGAATTATTATGCTATCCTGACTCAAATAAAAAGCGGGGTTATTAATCATAATAGATGAGAAAGAAAAATCTGATTGGACTTTTGCCTTCTGATATCTACTCCTGGCTGGAAGAGGAGGGGGAACCTTCTTTTCGAGCTCGACAAATTTTCCAGTGGATATATGAAAAGAAAGCAGACTCCTTTTTTGATATGACCAACTTGCCTGTGGCCTTGCGAGAAAAGCTGGATAGCGCTTTTTCTCTGGGTAGCTCTCAAATTAAAGAGATTCAGAAATCGAAAGATGGAACGGTAAAATTTTTAATCCATTTTCCTCCTCAAGATAATGTAGAAGCAGTGCTCATCCCCCACAGAGACCGCCGAACTCTTTGTCTTTCTACTCAAGTGGGTTGTCCGGCAGGCTGCACTTTTTGTGCTACCGGCCTTGCTGGGTTCCGGCGAAATCTTACCTATCAGGAGATAGTAGAAGAGATATGGGTAATAGAAAAAGAAACGGGGATGACGGCTAACAACTTAGTATTTATGGGGATGGGAGAACCCCTGCTCAATTATGAGAATGTACATCGGGCGCTTCAAGTCATAAATTCTCCGGAAGGTTTCCGCAAAGGAGCAAGGAGAATGACCGTCTCTACAGTGGGCATACCAGATAAAATCGTAAAATTGGGAAGAGATTGGCCAGAGGTTAACCTGGCCTGGTCGATGCATGCTCCCCGGGATGAATTACGCAATTTGTTGATACCTCTCAATAAAGTTTATCCTTTAGAGCAGGTTTTAAGGGCGATAAAAGAATATCTGGCTGTTACCCATCGGCGAGTGACCATAGAATATACTCTCTGGAACGAGATAAATGACAGTAAAGAAGATGCTCAGGAAGTGGCGAAATTATTGAAGAAATTACTGATTCATGTTAATCTTATTCCTGGTAACCTGGTTCCCTCTTCTGCTTTTTCTCCACCTTCTCCGAGGAGGGTAAAAGCCTTTGCTTCGGTTCTGGAGGAAAACGGGATACAGGTGACGATAAGAAAACCGCGAGGACAGGATATCCAGGCGGCTTGTGGAGAACTTTATCGTATTTATGGTTAGGAGAGAAAAACGATGATTATTGTGTTACGGAGCGGTGCAACTCAAGAGCAGATTGATGATGTAGTAAAAAGACTGGAAAAGCTTGGTTTTGGGGCTCATGTTTCTCAAGGAGTAGAGAGAACCATAATCGGTGCTATCGGTGACGAGCGGAGAGTTAACTTAGAAGAAAAAATCGGGGTCTTGCCTTTTGTAGAAAAGGTAATACCAGTTCTTGCTCCTTATAGATTAACCAGCCGAGAATTCAGAGAGGCCGATACCACAGTAAAAGTGGGCGATGTAGAAATAGGGATGGGAAAATTCGTATTGATAGCCGGTCCCTGCTCGGTAGAATCAGAAGAACAAATCGTGGAAACTGCTCTCCGGATAAAAGAAGCGGGAGCAAAAATTCTCCGGGGAGGTGCCTTTAAACCTCGCACTTCTCCTTATAGTTTTCAAGGATTAGCAGAAGAGGGGTTAAAATTTTTAGCTAAAGCTCGGGAAGTGAGCGGGCTACCCATAGTTACTGAAGCTTTAGGAGTGGAGGAGCTACCTCTGGTTGCTGAATATGCCGATATGATTCAGATAGGAGCCCGTAATATGCAAAATTTTCGCCTTCTCGAGGCAGCAGGCAGACTGCATAAACCTGTTCTTCTCAAGCGAGGCATGATGAATACCGTGGAAGAACTTTTGATGTCTGCTGAATATATTCTGGCTCAGGGAAACCATCAGGTAGTTTTATGTGAGAGAGGAATAAGGACTTTTGAGCCCTCCACCCGTAACACTTTAGACCTGAGCTGTATTCCTTTGGTAAAAATGCAGAGCCATCTTCCCATTTTAGCCGACCCCAGTCATGGCACAGGGAGAAGCGATCTCGTAGAAACTATGAGCTTAGCTGCGCTGGCTGCGGGAGCTGATGGTGTAATAGTTGAAGTTCATCCCAACCCCGTTGAGGCATTATCAGATGGTCCTCAATCCCTTACTCCTGAACAATTTTATCATCTGGTGAGAGAGATAAAGAAGCTGGCAGTGGTGATGGAAAAGGAGGTTTAGTTTGGAAGAGTTAGCTATTGCTATCATTGGTCTGGGATTAATGGGAGGTTCTCTGGGCCTGGAATTATCCAGCTGGCCTCGCACAAAGTTTATTAAAGGCTATGATATAGACCGAAAAGCAGCAGAAAAAGCGAAGGAATTGGGGGCAGTGAATTTTATCTCTCCTTCTTTAGAAGAAGCTGCCCAGGGAGTGGATCTGGTTTTTTTATCTCTTCCGGTTATGAGTGTGCCTCCTGTCTTTTTGGAACTTCGTCCCCACCTTTCTCCTTCTACCCGAGTTTTAGATTTAGGAAGCACCAGAGAGTGGGTATGGGGAGAGATATCTCCTGCTCTTCAGGGCCTCGAGTATTCAGGTTTTCATCCTATGGGGGGTGGGGAGAGGAGTGGAATAGAACATGCCAGAAAGGGGATTTTAAGAAATGTGCCGATTCTGGTTTCTCCCCCTCCGGCGTCAGAAAGTGGTAAAAACATGGTGGAAGAGATAGCCCGTTTTCTGGAAGGGCAGGTTTTTTTTTAACCGTTGAAGAACACGATGAAATATGCGCTATGACCAGTCACCTTCCTCACATTCTTTCCAATTGTTTTCTTTCGGCAGTTTTATCTCATAGGGAGGACTTGCCTCAATATGCTGGTCCTTCTTTCGGAGACTGGGTGAGAATAGGGGGTTCTTCTCCCCGGATGTGGAGGGATATTTTTATCACCAATCGAGATAAAATATTGAAGACGATTGGTCTTTTTCAGAGAGAACTTGATAAAATGATAGAAATTATAAAAGAAAGCGAAGAAGAAGAGCTGTTATCTCTTCTTCAGGAAATAGCACATCTTAAGGAGGAAAGTATTGCTGGAGTTTCACACCGCCGGTGAATCTCATGGCCCAGCCATTATAACTCTAATTAGAGGGCTTCCTGCTAATCTGGAAGTGGATATTCCTTTCATAAACCGGGAGCTTTCCCGACGTCAGAGCGGTTTTGGCTCGGGAGGGCGTATGAAGATAGAAAAAGACGAAGTAGAGATTTTAGGCGGAGTGCGGTGGGGGAAAACCTTAGGAGGTCCGGTGGTTTTTGAGGTTAAAAATCGAGATTATGAGAATTGGTCTACCCTTATGGACCCTCGAGGTAGCGCTCCTTCTTCCTACGAAGAGATTACCATTCCTCGTCCCGGCCATGCCGATTTGGGGGGAATGGTGAAGTATCGTTTTTCTGACCTGCGGAATGTTATTGAAAGAGCCAGCGCTCGAGAAACGGTAGGGAAATGCGTGGCAGGAGCAGTGGCTAAGATTTTTCTCCGTCACTTTGGAGTAAAGGTGGGGGGGTTTGTAGAAAGTATCGGAGAAATTAGCGCTCAAGAAGAGATGAGCTGGGAAGAAAAGATATCCCGGGCAGAATCTTCTCCCCTGCACACTTATGACCCGGAGAGAGAAAAAGAAATGATAGAATTAATAGAAAAAGTAGGGGAAGAGGGAGATACTCTGGGAGGCACTTTTGTCGTGGTGGCTCAAGGTGTAGTCCCTGGTCTGGGAAGCTATGGCGAAATTCAAGAACGATTAGATAGTCAGCTGGCTTTCTTTTTGATGGGTATTCCAGGAATTAAAGGAGTGGAAGTAGGGGAAGGCTTTCGCTCTGCAACTCTTCGGGGAAGTCAATTCCATGATGAGATTTTTTATGACTCCCGTCGTTTGCCTTTCCCTTTTTATCGCCAGACTTTCCGGAGCGGAGGAGTGGAAGGAGGGATTTCGGTAGGTGATATAATGTGGGTTAGATGTGCTATGAAGCCCATCCCCACTCTTCGACGAGGCTTGATGAGCGTAGATGTAAGGGAGAAAAAGGCCGTTTCTGCTCGTTTTGAGCGCTCCGACATCTGTGCTGTTCCCCGGGCAATGGTGGTGGGAGAGGCGATGTTAGCCTGGGTTTTGGCTGCTGCTTACCGGAAAAAATTTGGTGGCGATTCTATGGAGGAAATAGAAGCTTATTTTAAAGATTACCTTGATTATTTAGAAAGCTTTCATTCTCTTGAGGATGGAGAAAAATAATGGTTAATATACCTCTGAGCAAACCCTGTTTAGGAGAAGAAGAAAAAAAAGCAGTAAATGAAGTTTTAGATTCGGGATTTCTGGCTCAAGGTGAAAACGTTAGAAAGTTTGAGGAAGAATTTGCTCGTTATGTGGGAGTAAAAGAGGCTGTAGCCACAAGCAATGGGACCACTGCTTTATTTGTAGCTCTGAAAGCTTTAGGGGTGAAGGAGGGAGACCGGGTTATTACTACTCCTTTTACCTTTGTAGCTACGGCGAGCTCTATTCTCCAGTGTGGAGGAGTACCGGTTTTTTGTGATGTGGATGAAAAAACCTTTAATCTTGACCCGGGAAAGCTTGAGGATATTCTTAAAAAAGAGAGAAATATTAAGGGAATAATAGCTGTCCACCTTTATGGTCTTCCCTGTGATTTGGAAGAAATAGCTTTTTTAACTCAAAAATACAATCTTTTTCTCTTAGAGGATTGTGCTCAAGCACATGGAGCAGAGTGTCAGGGGAGGAAAGTAGGAAGCTGGGGAGATATGGGGGCTTTTAGTTTTTATCCTACTAAAAACATGACCACGGGAGAGGGAGGAATGATTACTACCAACGACTCTCTTTTGGCCCAAGAATGTCGTATGCTTATAAATCATGGAAGCAGAAAAAGATACTATCATGAAGCACTGGGTTACAATTTTCGTCTTACCGATATAGGAGGAGCACTGGGTCGAGTTCAACTTTCTAAGCTGGAGCAGTTTAATGAAAAAAGGCGTCGAAATGCCGCTTTTTATAACCAGGAGCTGGCTGATCTCCCTTTTATAGATGTTCCCTACCTTCCTCCTTACGCTTTGCCCGTTTTTCACCAGTATACTCTGCGAGTAAAAGGAGCAAGGGATGCATTGCTTCAGTTTTTGCGAGATAGGGGAATAGGGTGTGAAATCTATTATCCTCTACCTCTTCATCACCAGCCCTTTTTGCAGAATTTATATTCTGCCTCTTCCTTTCCTGTAGCAGAAAACCTGGCGAGGGAGGTTTTGTCTTTACCGGTACATCCTCAGCTGACCAGGGAAGATTTGAATACCATAATTCTGGGAGTGCGGGAATTTTTTCTGAATCATTAGCTTATTATTACTCGAGGTGGTAATTTTGGATCCAGTGCGAGTGGGAGTAATAGGAGTGGGCTATTTAGGTCAACATCATGCCCGGGTTTATTCTGAACTTCCCGGTGTGGAACTGGTAGGAGTAGTGGATATTAATAAAGAGAGAGCTAAAGAAGTAGCAGAGCGCTACTTCACTTCAGCTTTTTTTGATTATCAGGATCTTTTTGGCAAAGTGGATGCAGTAAGCATAGTAGTTCCCACCGTCATTCATCGGGATATTGCGGGTAGATTTATTGAACAAGGCATAAACATTTTGATAGAAAAACCGGTGACTACTTCTCTGGAAGAAGCCCGAGAATTGATGGAGATGGCCAACAAGAAAAATGTGGTTCTCCAGGTAGGACATATTGAGCGTTTTAATTCGGCAGTTGTGGAGCTTTCCAAAATAGTAGACCACCCTATTTTTATCGATTGTTCCCGAATGGGTCCTTATGTTAACCGCAATACCGATGTGGGAGTGGTTCTGGACTTGATGATTCATGATATAGATATCGTTATGAGCATAGTGAGGGATAAAGTGGTTAAAATCAACGCTTCTGGCTACCCGGTTTTTTCCCGGGAAGAAGACATTGCCAATGCTCAGCTGGTTTTTTCTAATGGATGCATAGCCAATCTTACCGCCAGCAGGATTACTCGCAAAAAAATTCGTCGGATGGAAGTAACTCAGTTAGACTCTTTTATTTCTATCGACTATCTGGAACAGGAGCTGGCAGTGTATAAAAAAACTTCTTCTTCTTTTCCCTATCTTTTGATGGAGAAGCCCCCTATGCAAAAAGGTGAACCCCTGCGTCTGGAACTGGAACATTTTATCAAATGTGTGAGAAATGGTGAAAAGCCTCTCGTGGGTTTAGAAGAGGGCACCAATGCTTTAGAGGTGGCTCTTAATATTTTAGAAGAAATTAAAAAGAAACACGGTGATAGTTAGTTGAGAGAAAATTATGATGTAATTGTAGTAGGTGCAGGACCTGCCGGTATCTTCACTGCTTTAGAGTTGAGTGAAAGAAGTGACTTACAGATTCTCATGCTGGACAGGGGGAAAAATATTGGAAGGCGCTCTTGCCCGGCGCGAGAAAATAACAGTATCTGTCAGAAGTGTTCTCCTTGTTCTCTTTTGTGTGGTTGGGGAGGAGCGGGAGCCTTCAGTGATGGGAAGCTCACCCTCTCTCAAGAAGTGGGAGGTCAGCTTACCAGCTATATTGATGGCCAGTTATTCCGAGAAGTGGTGCAATATGTAGATTCTACCTACCTTCGCTTTGGGGGAACGGATAAAATTTACGGGACAGATTCAGAAAAGGTAGAAGAATTGCGCAGAAAGGCAGAGATAGCAGAATTGGTTCTGGTCCCGGCGAAGATAAGGCATTTAGGCACCGATCGATGCTGGGATATTTTAAAAAATATGTATGATTACCTGAGTGATAAAGTAGAGATAAAAACCTCTCTTCCGGTGGAGAAAATTTTAGTTGAAAATGGGAAAGTGGAAGGGGTTAAGCTTCGCGGTGGAGAAGAGGTAAAAAGCAAATTTGTGGTGGTAGCTCCGGGGAGGATAGGCGCAGATTGGCTGCGTCAGGAATGTTTGCGCTTGAAATTACCAGTAGAAAATAATCCGGTGGATCTGGGAGTGAGAGTGGAAGTCCCCGCTGCTATAATGGACGAGTTTACCGATGCTCTCTATGAATTGAAACTGATTTATTATACTCCCACTTTTGATGATCAGGTGCGCACTTTTTGTATGTGTCCCCGGGGAGAAGTGGTTACAGAATACAATGATGGCATTATTACGGTTAATGGCCACAGTTATGGGAATCGGGAAAGCTCCAACACCAATTTTGCCATTTTGGTGAGCACTAATTTTACTGAGCCTTTTCGGGAGCCCATTGCTTATGGAAGGTATGTAGCTAGGTTGGCTAACATGTTGAGTGGAGGAGTGATTGTCCAGAGATTGAAGGATTTGCAACTGGGGAGGCGCTCTACGCCGGAGCGAATCAGCAAATCACCGGTGAAACCCACTCTTCAGGGAGCGAGTCCGGGAGATTTGAGCTTTGTTTTGCCTTTTCGCTTTCTTCAGGATGTTCAGGAAATGCTACTGGCAGTGGATAAATTTATTCCTGGCATTAATTCTCCTCATAATCTTTTATACGGAGTGGAAGTCAAATTTTATTCTTCTCGAGTGAAATTGAACTCTTACCTGGAGAGCGATGTGGAAAACCTTTTTCTCGTGGGAGATGGAGCGGGGATTACTCGAGGCCTGGTTCAAGCTTCAGCCTCAGGAGTAGTGGTGGCCCGGGAGATAGTAAGGAGAGAAGGAGGAAAGGTATGAAGAGGATTTTAATAACTAACGATGATGGATTCAAAAGCCCGGGTATTGAGGCTTTGGTTAGAGCTTTCAAAGGGTTAGGAGAAGTGATACTGGTTGCCCCTCAAGATGAGAAGAGCTGTTCCAGCCACAGCATTACCTCTCGCCATCCACTGCGAGTGAGAGAAGTGGAGGTGGGAGGAGTGAGGGGGTATGCGGTGGAGGGAACTCCGGCAGACACGGTAATTCTGGCTCTCCGTCTTTTTGATGACGGACTCATTGATTTTGTAATTTCAGGGATAAATCGTGGTCCTAATTTAGGTTTCGATGTTTTTTATTCTGGAACAGTGGCCGCAGCTATGGAGGCAGCCATGTCAGGAATTCCCTCCCTTGCAGTTTCCCTGGTGGTAAATAACTATTTTAATTATCAGCTGGCTGCTGAGGTGGCAGTGGAAGTGTTTGAGACTTTTGAAGACCTTCTAAGAAGAGAGAAAAATGCGGTGCTGAATTTAAATATTCCTGATGTGCCTGATAAAAAGGACCTGCAGGGCTGGTCTATTACCACCCTGGGAGACCGCTTTTACTTAACCCGGGTGAAGGAGATAGAAAGCCAGAACCCGGAGGTGAGAGAATTTGTTTTGGAGGAGGAAAAAAGGGAGGCAAGTTTTCCAGAAAATTCTGATTTTCAAGCGGTCTGGTGTTCCCGGGTTTCTATAACCCCCCTGCGCCCTAATCTCACTGATTTTATCCTGGGAGAAGAGCTGCGGGAAATCTTACAGAATAAAGGTCTGTCTTCTCTCTATCACCCCGGGTAAAGTTAAGGGGGCAGACTGTGGCTCAGTGGGTGCGAGGAAGATTGGTTTTGCGAGGCCTGGTTCAAGGAGTGGGCTATCGTTATTTTGTGTTGCGTAAAGCAGGAGAATTTGATGTGACAGGATTGGTGAGAAATCTTCCCACTGGAGAGGTGGAGGTTATAGCAGAGGGAAAAAAGGAAGAGGTGGAAAAATTTTTCGAAGAAATAAAACAAGGACCGGTAAGTGCTCATATCACTTCTTATTCGGAAGAGTGGTTTCCTTTTTCTGGTTTGTATTCTGATTTTCGGGTGGGCTACTGATGATGGATTTTGATAGTAAGGAAACTATAGAGCAGAGAAAAAATATGGTGGAGCGGCAATTAATCCTGCGAGGAATAAAGAACCAGCGGGTGATTGAAGCTTTTTTGCGTGTTCCTCGCCACATGTTTGTTCCTCCTTCTCACAGAGACCTATCTTACCAGGATACTCCTCTTCCCATTGGATACGGGCAAACCATTTCTCAACCTTACATCGTGGCTTTGATGGTAGAGCTTTTAAACCCCCAGGAAGGAGACGAGGTTCTAGAGATAGGCACCGGCTCAGGATACCAGACGGCTATTCTCGCTGAGTTAGTCAAAATGGTCTATAGCGTGGAGAGGATTCCTGAGCTCATAAAACGAGCGGGAGGCATTCTCTCTCAGCTGGGATATCGTAATGTAGTCCTCGTAGAAGGGGATGGAAGCAAGGGGCTACCTCGGTTTTCTCCCTACGATAAAATAATAGTAAGTGCCTGTTCTAAAAAGATTTATCCTGCTTGGGTGGAAGAGCTGAAAGAGGAAGGGATAATTGTTTTACCTTTGGAAGCAGAAAGAGGGCAAAATCTGGTGCGAGGGATAAAGAGAAAGGGAAAACTGGTGTTAGAAGACCACGGAGGCTGTGTTTTTGTACCTTTGGTGGAAGATGAGCTACAGGGGGAATCAAAATGAAAGCTCTGCTTGTGATAGACCTTTTGAACGACTTTGTCCATCCCCGGGGAGCGCTTTTTGTGGGAGAAAAAGCTAAAGAGGTGATAACTTTTTCTCAAGAATTAGTTTCTGAATGTCGGAAGGAAAATATACCTATCATTTATGTTTGTGATTCTCACCGTCCTGATGACCAGGAATTTACTCTCTTTCCGCCCCATGCCATAGAGGGAAGCTGGGGAGGGAAAGTCACAGAAGAGCTCACCCCTCAAGCCGGTGACTATATTATCCCCAAAAGAAGGTTCAGCGCCTTCTTCGGTACATCTTTAGATCTTCTTTTGCGGGAGAAAAAAATAGAAGAACTGGAAATAGTGGGAGTATGCACCAATATTTGTGTTCTATACACTTCAGCAGGGGCTCGAATGCTTAACTACCAGGTGGTAGTTCGCGAAAAGGGAGTTACCTCTTTTGATTTGGCGGCTCATGAATGGGCCCTCCGGGAGATGAAAAACACTTTAGGGGTAGAGGTAAAGTAATTGAAAAGAGTTATTCAGAGCGCTATTAATTTGAGCACTTCCTCTCCTTTCCTCGTAGAAAAAATAGTTGAAGAAATTTCTGGTCTTCCTGGGTTAAAAGTGGCTGATTATTCTTCCGACCCCGACCACAATCGTTCGGTGGTAACCCTCATAGGAGAAGAAGAAAGCTTAGAAAAAGCCGTGCTTAAAATTGTGGAGATAGCAGAAAAAGAAATAGATATATCCAGGCATCGGGGAGAGCATCCCCGAGTGGGAGCGGTAGATGTGATTCCTTTTACTCCCTGGCAGGGAGTGGATATGGAGGATTGTAAGAAATTAGCCTGGAAGGTGGGAGAAAAAGTAGCCGAGAGATTTGATGCCCCGGTTTATTTTTATGGAGAGGCGGCTCTCCGGGAGGAACACCGGGACCTTTCCCGCATCCGCCGGGGAGGATATGAGCTCCTGAAGGAAGAGATAGATAAAGTCCCCGAGAGACATCCGGATCTGGGTCCGGCTAAAATTCACCCCACTTTAGGAGCAGTGGTCATTGGAGCCCGGGGGCCTCTCGTGGCTTTCAATGTAAACCTGAAAACCCAAGACCTCGATATTGCAAAAGCAATCGCTCGCAAGCTGCGGGGTGAGACGGGGGGATTACGCTACGTTAAAGCTATCGGGGTTAGCTTAAAAAGCAAAGACATGGTTCAGGTTTCTATGAACCTTTTAGATTTTAAGAAAAGCACCATTTATCAGGCCTTTGAACTGGTAAAACTGGAAGCTAAGCGTTGGGGAGTAGAGGTAAAAGGAGGAGAGATAATCGGGCTTTTGCCTCTCGAGGCTCTGGTAGATGTGGCTGGCTTTTATCTGGGCATTCCCGAGCTCTCGGTAGAACAAGTTTTAGAATATCATCTCTTTTAATTACAGTTAGCTGTGAAACCTCACTGCAGTATCTCTCTCTGGACACTCCATCTTTTTTTCTTCTCATCGGAAAAGATAACTGTAGCAGGTTTGGAGAATGCTATAAACAATGGAGCGCCTCTCTTTTTCTCTGTTTCTGTTGTGGACCGTTCTGAAAAATTTTTTTGACTTTCTCTGACCAACCTATTGACAAACTGACTTTCCCTGATTATAATAGGAGTCGGAAAATAAGTAAATAGATAAAAGGAGGGAAATGGAATGGCCAGAAGATTGTTACCGGTTCGGAGAGAAGAAAGGAGAGTAAGTCCAGCAAGACAACTGTGGGATCTCTTTGACTTACGAACTGATCTGGATGAGATTTTTGATGAGCTGATGGAGTTTCCTTTCTTCAGTACACCTTCTCTGGTTGCTGGGTTTCCACCTGTAGACATAGCAGAAACTGAAAATGAAGTGATAGCCAAAGTAGAAGTACCAGGAGTGGATCCCAAGGACTTAGAAGTGCATGTTACTGAGGACACCTTAAACATCAAAGGTGAAGTGAAGGACGAGTGGGAAGAGAAAAAAGTAGGCTATTATGCTCGTGAGCGTTATTATGGAACCTTTGAACGCACTTTGCCTTTACCTGCTAAGGTAAAACAAGATGAGGTGAAGGCTCAATACAAAGATGGTGTTTTGCACATTACTCTTCCCAAAGTTGAACCCAGTACACCCAAAACGAAAAAAGTAGAAATAGAAGTAGGTAAATAGTAGGTAAATAAAAAAAGCCCGGAGTTTGCTCCGGGCTTTTTTTATTGGTCAGACACAAACCCACAGCCAACTTTCCCCTCTTGCAAAGTAGTTTTTTCGATTATTTTTGCATCTTTTATGCTTCTTTATTTTTTGGAGGTTATAAAAGGACGGCACCCCCTTATAACTGACTTTCCTTCACCCTCAAAGGATGAAGGAAAAAAAAGAGTTGAGGGAGAAGGGAAAATACATAGAGGGTTTCCCGTCCTATTATTTGGACCCCTCGTAGAACATTCAGGGGTGACGACACGGAGGCTTTTTATCAGGCACTCACCCTCATCCGTCATTCCCGAAATCTTCAATCGGGAATCCAAGTTTTTGCTTTTTCTTTGTTTTTTTCTGGGGGGTTATAAGGGGGGCGAAAAGCCCCCATTATTGCTGTTTATAGGATAGAATTAACAGATGAGTTCAAGAAGAAATTAGCGAAACGTCTGAAGAAGCCATCCGGGAGAACTTCCCATAAAGAGGTATTAGAGGAATTTGGCCAGGATTGAATGGACGGAAGAAGCGGTAAGGGATCTCAAGATAATTGATAAACAAGTAGGGCGAAGGATTCTTAAGAAACTCAGCTGGTTTTCTGAGAATTTTGAAACAATTGTTCCTGAGCCATCAAGTGGAGAGTTTAAAGAGACTTGCAAATTACGATTTGATTAATGATCGATGTTGGCTTTGAGACGCCACCCTTAGTAACTACGTGAAATGACGGATGGGAAAAGCTGCAAGTTGGGTTAATATTCCCCTCCAAGCAATTTTTCAAAATCTTCCTGAGTTATACCCATTTGCCTCAATATGCTTTTAAAAGTTCCAGTGGGAATTTCCCGTTTGTGCATAGGAAGGATAACTACTCTCTCTGCGGAATTTTTGAATTTTCCAGGTGAACCTTTCTGAGAAATAAAAGAAAAACCAAGCTTTTGCAACCCAACTTCTATTTCCCAAGAGGAATAGAGTTTAGGCATTAATTTCTTCTCTGCCAATCATTACTTTCTCGATTTCAGGCAAAGTAAAACTTTTATCCTCCAAATAGAGCTCTACTGCCTCTTTGAGGTTATCTATAGCCTCTTCAATGGTTTCGCCAAAAGAAGAAACATCAACATTTAAACACTGGGCTACGTAGTAACGACCTTCTTGCCAGAGAACAAAATTTATACTTTTCATAATACCTCCTAAACGTTAAAATATTTCCCCTTTAATCTTATCCTGAAGTCTGATGGTCGTCAATGGTGAGTTTGGCTCTTTTTTTTAGTCTTTTATCCTTGGTTTTAAAATACTGTGGACCCCTGATAGAATCATTCAGGGGTGACGACACGGAGGCCTTTTCTTCCGGGTTGTTTTTTTGTCTTTCCCCTTTGCTTTTGATTTTAAATACTTCTGGACCCCGGCTTAAAAGTCGCCGGGGTGACGGACACGGAGGCTTTTTCCTCCGTGTTATTTTTGATCTTTCTCTTTTGTCTTCATGTTTTTCTCTTTTGGGGGTTGATAAGGGGGGCGAGTCCCCCATTATAGTCAGAAACACTCAGGGGATGGGTAAGGAAAACAATAGAGAAAAGCAATATATGCCATGGTTGAGTGGATTGTGATAAAATAAAGCAGGAACTGAGCTGGTAAATATCAACAGTGTTGTTGGAGATTCTAACGGTGGGGCTATAGAAGACGTAAAAATCTTTTAATCTGCTCAATTTACATCCCGTTAGCTCGCTAGCGCAAGGAGGGTATATTTCTATAGGAGGCGATCTAAATGGAAGAAGAAAGACTCCTTAATCGGATAGAGGTTAATCCTAAAGTAATGATGGGTAAGCCAGTGATTAAAGGAACCAGGATACCCGTAGAGTTAATTCTACGGAAATTAAGTGAGGGAGTGACATTAGAAGAGTTGCTCGACGCTTATCCGCATCTTTCTCCTCGCGATATCCAAGCAGCTCTGGCTTATGCAGCAGAGGTCTTGGCTTTTGAAGAAACGATTGTTTTATAGATTATGCGCTTTCTAGCCGATGAGAGTTGTGATTTTGCAGTAGTTCGGGCTTTGCGGAGCAAGGGCTTTGATGTACTTGCAATCTCTGAAGTTTGCCCCGGGGTGGAGGACCAACAAGTTATCGAGTTAGCTAAAGAGGAAGAAAGAATTCTTTTAACTGAGGATAAGGACTTTGGGCGTTTTGCTTATTTTTCGGGAGCATCGGAAGCAGGAGTAGTGCTCTTGAGGTTTCCGGCGAGGTCAAGACAAGAGCTTTGTACTTCGATATTGAGCTTAATAAATCGGGAAGGTTCTAAGCTGGAGAGGTCCTTTGTCATATTACAACCTGGGCGAGTTCGCATAAGGAGGGAAAGAGATTTTGAGAAGAAATTACTCTAACCTTCTCCTGTCAAGGGTTTCCCTCTTCCCTCATGCCTGAAGTTTAGCGAGACATCCATGTTTTTGCTTTTTCTTTTTGTCCTTCTATTGGTAATCATAGGGATGCCTCCTCCCATTGTTTGGATTCCTCGTAGAACCATTCAGGGGTGACGACCTCCCTCATCCGTCATTCCCGAAATCTTTAATCGGGAATCCACGTTTTTGTTTTTTCCTTGGTTTTTAAATACTGTGGACTGTGGACCCCGGCTTAAAGATTGCCGGGGTGACGAAAAAGGGGCAATAGAACCATTCAGGAATGAGAGATAGGGTGATGATGGAGGCCTTCAGGGGTGACATCCCCCTCCGTCATTCCCGAAATCTTTAATCGGGAATCCAAGTTTTTGCTTTTTCCACCAGTAGTCTTTTGTATTTTTATTTATGTTTTTATCTTACGTCGTAGACTGCCTGTCTTTTTTGGGGTTAAGCATTAGTTTTTTCCGGGATAATAGGGATTTACTCCCCTTATTGCCCATAGTATAATAAAGATGGAGTAAGGGAGGTGAATTCATGGATGTAAAAGAGATGGTTAAATTTATGGAAAACCTCGGGTATGAAGTGATAAGAAAAGAGAAGGTAGATATCGTCGATAAGCTTCTGGGAAAATTTGCTCTGGAGGAAGAAGAAAAAACCAGCACTGAATTGTTGAAAGAATTAAGAAGCACTGGATATGGGAAGTATTAAAGCTTTTTTAGATACTGATGTTATTCTCAACTGGTTATGTAAAGAGGCTACCAAAGAAGGAGAGGCCCTCTGGGAAGCCCCCTATGAAATCCTAAAGAAGGCAGAGAAGGAAGAAATTGTTCTTTATACCACACTAATCAATATCATGGAGATAAGGTTTGTTTTAAGAAGAAAGAAAAAGTGGAAGGAACTAGAGATAGAAGAGGTAATTAGAGACCTGGGGAAAATTGATAATTTTGGGATAATTATTCCCGAGGAAACTGATCTTATTACTGGTTTTAACTTTCAAGCATCGCACATGTTAGATCCATTTGATGCTATTTACTTAAGTGTAGTTGATAAAATTTCTGGCTTCTTAGTATCAAGAGATAGAGATTTCATCAACATAGTAAACAAGATAAAGGGTAAGCTAACAGCTTTTACCCCGGAAAGCTTTTTAGAAACTATCAAGTAGACTCCTGTTCAAGCAGTGCTCTTTTTCCCGGTTTAATTCCTTTCTGATATCAGCTGCTTCATTTTGTACGTTGATTTTGAATCAATTTCTGGTAGATAATTCCCTCTTCTGTTATACCCGAAATTTAGTGAGGCATCCACCCCCTCCGTCATTCCCGAAATCTTCAATCGGGAATCCAAGTTTTTGCTTTTTCTTTGGTATTTAAATACTGTGGACCCCGGCTTAAAGATTGCCGGGGTGACGAGGAGGTGGGAATCCAAAGGCTTTTCCCTTAAATGATTTAGAACCATTCAGGGGTGACGACCTCCCTCACCCGTCATTCCCGAAATCTTCAATCGGGAATCCAAGTTTTTGCTTTTTCTTTTGTTTTAAAACCATGGACCCCTGATAGAACCACTCAGGAATGACAGATAAAAGGTGATAGAAACATTAGGGGTCCGCCCCCTCCGTCATGCATGAGCGCTTTTATCAGGCATCTAAATATTCTTAAACATCATGGACTTCTA
>Ga0209608_1001104_pt1 | contig 23520 bp, 19 predicted proteins | sample AD_UKC130_MetaG_FD_184428 | JGI IMG/M metagenome (GOLD analysis project Ga0209608, IMG submission 184428) | Active sludge microbial communities of municipal wastewater-treating anaerobic digesters from Canada - AD_UKC130_MetaG (SPAdes) (version 2) | ecosystem: Engineered > Bioreactor > Anaerobic... | reverse complement strand
GCTTGGTGGCTACTTTTACTTTTTGTCGATATCCACCTTTTAGAGCTTTTCCGACCAATATTTCACTCTTCCCACCATGGTAGCCGTAGGCGGTATCTAAATAATTTACTCCGTGGTCAATGGCATAGTGAATCATTTCTAAGGCTTGAGCCTCATCTATATCGGTATAATCTGCGCTTTTTGAGGGTAGCCGCATAGCTCCAAATCCCAGAGCTGAAACCTGGAAATCCAGTTTTCCGAAAGGTCGATACTGCATTAATTTTCCTCCTTCATTTTTAGCCAGTGTTATTTATGGGCCTTTATTATATTTTTACCATATCGGTCAAGAGGGATAGTTGACCTGGTGGTAAGGGTGGTAGAATATTACGTGATTATTTACAAACATTTTATGTCACCCGATTATAACTATGGTCAGAGAACAGATGATTGAATATTTAACCGACCTCGAAAAAAGAGATTTATTAGATGTAAGAGAGCTGCTTATTGAGTATGCTGATTGGTTAAATTTAGACCTGTCGTTTCAGGGATTTTCTGAAGAGATTGAGACTCTTCCCGGGAGATATTCTCCTCCAGAAGGAGCTTTGATTTTAGCTCGAGTCGATGGAGTAGCTGCGGGATGCGTAGCTTTGAGAAAGCTATCTTCTCTCGTATGCGAAATGAAACGGCTATTTGTCCGCCCCTCATATCGGGGCATGGGCATTGGTAAACAACTGGTAGCGAGGATTATTGAAGAGGCAATAAAGAGACACTATCAGTTTATGAGGCTCGACACTCTGCCTCTAATGAAAGATGCTCGAAAGATTTATCAGGATATGGGATTTTATCCCATATCTCCTTACTATGATAATCCCATTGAGGGGGCCGAGTTCATGGAGCTAAATCTTGAGAACTGGTCAAGGGAAGATATTTTCTCTTGCCGAGAAAAGAGGATAATTTAGTTCTTCTCCTTTCTTTGGTAAAGCTTCTCTTTATCAGGTTAGTAGTACGACAGTAGATTCTATACTCGCTCGTAACCTCACAGATGAGGAATTAAGCTTCTAAATCATCATTGAGTGCTTTAACTAAGGAAGGATAGATAGAGAGGAGTGTCTCTCCCCAAATTCCTGAGCTAATTTAAGGCCAGTTTTATAGCTTTTAGCATCTCTGATAGCAATGAGTTCTAATTTAATCTCAGGGCCTCTCTTTTCGGGTACTTTATGATAGAAATTCTCCAGTTAGTTTTTCTAAACTTTTAGCATTCCTTTTAAGAAAGTTTCTGGTTTAGTAAGAAATAGTTTTCCCCTTCTCTCCTTCTGGAATGTACACTTTTATCTTTCTGAATTCGCAGATTCTTCCCCTTTTGCTCTTTGATAAATGGTCTATCTGGGAATTCAGCTACCCCTGCTTCTAATAGTTGCTGTAGAAAAAGCCCGCTCCTTTCTTAAATTTTCTATGAAAAGCAGTCCATCCACTTTTTTCTACGAGGCTACAGGACATGATTGACTAACGCTTACCATGGGGTTAACTAAAGATTTTTTCCGAGTGGATTGTTATGTTTAGAGATGATACTTATTTGAGAATGAGAGAAGCGATGGGTTTAAACTGATAATAGGAAAAAATAAAAATACCTCTTACAATAAAATGGTCTTATCCATGACAATAAAAAAATTTGACAAAATTTTGAGGTAGTGCTATTCTTTTGGAGTAAAAATTTATCTTAAGGACTATAGTGTGAGAAAAAAAGTTACAATCAAAGACATAGCTCAAGAGTTAAATGTTTCAATAGCTACTGTGAGCCGGGCTTTAAGCGGCGGGAAAGGGGTTAACCCTGATTTACGGAAAAAGATTGTAAAAAAGGCTCAAGATATGGGTTATTTCCGCTGGCCTTCTCTTAATCTATTAAATGGAGAGCCTAAAAAAATAGCAGTTATTTTTCCAGAAAATGATTATTTCTGGGAAAGAATTGAGAAAGGTGTCGAGGACGCCCAGGAATTGTTACAGCACTTCGAGATAGGACTAAAAGTTTTTCGCACCGCCGGTCACAATTTGGCTCAGCAAAACCAGCTGTTGGAAAACATTCTGCAAAAAGAAAAAATAGATGGCTTAGCCCTCGTTCCCGCCGATTTTACCCAGTTAGATTACTTCATTAACGCTTTTTATCTCCAGAATGTAGCAGTGGCTACTTTTAATGTGGATGCGCCTTTGAGCAAGAGGCTTTTCTATGTGGGGCAAAACTTGAATCAGGCAGGCAAAGCAACAGGAAGAATATTTAATAATCTCTTGAAAGATAAAGAAGGGAAAATTAGTATCTTAACCAGTAACAAAAGAGCTCCTTCCCATATGGGTCGATGGCAAGGATTAATTGATTTTGTCCACAAGAAGGGACTTCCTTTAGATGTTTCTCAGGTAGTGGAGGCCAAAGATGACGAAGAGGCTTATCAAATTACTAAAGACAATCTCCTCGAAGAAAAAGATTTGCTGGGTATTTTTGTTTCTACCGCTTTTGGCAATATAGGAGTGGGAGAAGCTTTAAAAGAAAAAGGGAAAAAAGATCTGGTGGTGGTAGGTAACGACCTGGGAGACGGGTGGATTCCCTACATCAAAGAAGGAATCATCGATTGCTGTCTTTTCCAGGCTCCTTATCTGCAAGGATATTTAACTCTGGTGTTTTTAGCTAAGTTTCTGCTATTTGAAGAAAATCCTCCCGGCAAAAACATTTTTCTTCCCATTATTCCCGTTTTTTCTGAAAATCTGGATGGAGACCTTTTGAGTTTTGAACAATGCGTAACAAGACATGCTTCTCTAAGTTATCAGTTTTCGGAGATAGACACCAGGGAGGAAGTTTCACCGTCTATTGCTGATCATAAGGAGGTGAGGTAGGGAAAGTTAATTATATTCTGGGTTTTAGCTTGTGTAAAGTTAAAATGCTTTAAAGGAGGAAAGTAAATCGTGAAGAAAATAGTCAGTTTGTTAGTGGTTTTGTTACTGGTATGGGGGGTTAGTGCCGTGGCTTTTGCTGGAGAAGTGGAAAAATCTTTCTGGGGAAATACAAAAGAAGGAGCGCCAATAAATCTTTACACTCTCACAAATGATAATGGAGTTATGGTGCAGTTGACCAACTACGGGGCTACAGTCGTATCTCTTTATGTTCCGGATAAAGAAGGCAACTTAGGCGATGTGGTATTAGGTTTCGACAGTGTATCTGATTATGAAAAACCGGACCCTTATAATCCTTATTTTGGTGCTACAATAGGGCGCTATGGCAACCGAATCGCCGGTGGCCAATTTACTCTGGATGAGAAAACTTATACTCTGGCCCAGAATAATGGTCCTAACCATTTGCACGGAGGTTTAAAAGGCTTTCAAGACCAGATATTTGAAGCCATTCCTATGAAAACTCCCGAAGGCCCGGCAGTCCGGTTTAAATATTTGAGCCATGATGGAGAAGAAGGATATCCGGGCAACTTGCAGGTGAGCGTCACTTTTACTTTAACCGACGATAACGAATTGAAAATAAAATATCTGGCCACCACCGATAAACCTACAGTAGTTAATTTAACCAATCATAGTTATTTCAACCTTGCCGGAGAAGGTTCAGGTGATATCTTAGACCACGAGCTAATGATTGTGGCCGATAACTATACGCCTGCCGATGATACGCTTATTCCTACAGGAATTGCTCCAGTAGCGGGAACTCCTCTTGATTTTACCACTCCCCACAAAATAGGAGAGCGGATTGGGGAGTTGATTCGGGAAGAGGGCGATGATCCTTTTAGAGGTTATGATCACAACTTTGTGCTCAATAACCAGACCGGAGAGTTGGCTTTAGCTGCTCGAGCAAAAGAATCCAGCACTGGCCGGGTAATGGAAGTTTACACTACTGAACCTGGAGTGCAGCTTTACACTGGAAATTGGGTGAACACTCGGGGGAAAGAGGGCAAGCTCTATGGACAATTTTCCGGTTTTTGCCTGGAGACTCAGCACTATCCTGATTCTCCTAATCATCCCGACTTCCCCTCCACGGTTTTAAGACCGGGTGAAGTTTATTCTACAGTAACTATTTACAAGTTTTTGGTGGAAGAATAGGTCAAATCCTCCTCCCCTGCCCCATGAGGCAGGGGAGGAATGGAGGAGAGGTGGGATGAACTCCAGGGAAAGAGTGAAAATTGCTCTCGAGCATCGTGAACCAGACCGGGTGCCGGTTACAGCCAGTTTTACTCCTGAATTTGCCCAGCGCCTGCGAAACTATTTTGGCTTACCTTCTCACTTTTCCAATCCTCATGGAGGAGAAATTCACGATTTAGAAGAAACTCTGGGATTGGATATAATTCAGTATGCAGTAGGGATAGGTAACTCTTTCTACGCTTCAGAGGAGAGGGAATACATCTGCGATTGGGGAATAAGATGGCGGCAGGTAGAATATGAAACTCCCTTTGGAGTGGGTCACTATACTGAAATAGCTGAACATCCTTTAGCTGGTGATAAGCTCTACCAGTATGTTCCTCCCGACCCTTACCGAGAGGAGCTTTACACTCCTTTAGGAAGGGTGATGGAAAAATATGGTGAGAAATATTTTATACTGGGAGTTACGGTATGCACTATTTTTGAGGCTGCCTGGTATTTGCGGGGGATGGATCAATTACTTATGGATATGATAGAGGATGAAGAAAAAGCCAATTATGTTCTGGATATCCCTTTTCATTTTCACTTAGAGGCGGCTAAAAGGCTGGTGGAAATGGGAGTTGATGGTATCTGGTTGGGAGACGATGTGGGCTCGCAGAAGGGGATGTTAATTTCTCCGGAGTTGTGGCGAAAATACTTGAAACCCCGAATGGCTACCATCTGCCGGGAATTAAAAAATATCAATCCCCATCTAAAAATCGCTTATCATAGCGATGGAAATATTTACCCCATTATTCCTGAATTAATAGAAATAGGTATAGACGTTCTCAACCCTGTGCAGCCCCGGGCCATGGACCCCGCTTTTTTGAAAGAGCGCTATGGAAACAAGCTCTCTTTCTGGGGGACTATTGATGAGCAACACACTCTTCCTTTTGGAACCACAGAAGAAGTAGAAAAAGAAACCCGGGAAAGACTGAAAGTGATGGCTCCGGGAGGAGGTTTTATTATTTCTCCCACCCATCACGTGCAGTTGGATACTCCTCTCGAGAATTTCCTTACTTTTTTAGAAACGGTCAAAAAATATGGTTACTATCCCCTCAGTTTTTAGGGTAAAATAATAGTGAAGGAGGTGAAGGTTTTTAAATTTTTCGGGGAGTTAAAAATAGCTTTAAGTAGTTTATATTTAAAATCTAAAAGGAGGTTTAACTCATGAAAAGAACTCGTTGGTTAGTGGTGTTTCTGGTGATAGGTTTACTGGTATTGGGTAGTAGTTTTGCTTTTGCCGAGGGCAAGAGATTTGAAGGGATTAAAGTGCGTTTCTTCTGCGGAGGCGCTCCAGGAGATCCCTTTGCCAGCGTAGTTTATAAAGGGGCTCAGTTTGCCGAAGAAGACCTGGGATGCACTGTGGAATATGTCTTTTCCGGTTGGGATCCGGAGAGAATGGTGGTCCAGTTCAAAGAAGCAGTAGCTTCCGATGTGGATGGTATTGCCATCATGGGGCACCCCGGTGATGATGCTCTGGAAACTCATATCGATGAAGCTTTCAGCAAAGGCATCATAGTGACTTCTCAAAACACCACCCTTCCCCGGGCGGAAGAAAAGTATAAAGCTCGCGGATTTGGCTATGTAGGGCAGGAGCTTTATGAATCAGGAGTTACCCTGGGTAAGGGATGTGTGGAGATGTTTGATTTAAAGTCTGGAGATCGAGCTATGGTTTGGGGGTTGCTCTCTCAACCCACTCGAGGATTAAGAACCAAGGGAGTCATCGATGCTCTGGAAGAAGCAGGACTAACGGTAGACTACATAGAAATTTCTCCTGAGGTCAATGCCGATGCTCCTTTAGGAGTTCCGATTTTTACCGGTTATGTCTCTTCTCATCCTGATGTAAAATTGGTAGTTACCGACCATGGTTCTTTAACTGCTACTTTGCAGACTTTCTGCCAGGCTGCCGGTTTAGGACCGGATGATGTGGTAGGAGCTGGTTTTGACCTTTCATCTGCTACTTTGGAAGCTATTCGAAGTGGATATACCGATTTGGTTCTGGACCAGCAGCAATTTCTACAAGGCTATCTTCCCGTTTTGCAGCTGTGCATGACCATCAAGTATAAGTTTTCCGGACTTCACATTGACACCGGGTCAGGCTTGGTCCATGCTGGAAACGTGGAAGAAATTGCTCCTTTAGTAGAGGAGGGAATCAGATAATTGGCTGACCCATCTGAAGTTCTGGTTAAAATGGTAAATATTTGCAAATCTTTTGGGCATGTAGAGGTATTGCGAGACGTTAACTTTGAAGTAGGGTACAATGAAGTAGTAGGTCTTTTAGGAGACAACGGAGCTGGTAAATCTACCTTGATTAAGATTTTGACCGGAGTCCACCGTCCTGACCGGGGAGAGATCTACTGGAAAGGGCAGAAACTGGAAGATTACTCAGTTGCCAAAGCTCGAGAGCTGGGGATTGAGACGGTCTTTCAAGAAAGGGCCTTGTGTGAGCAGCATACTATATGGAGAAACATATTTATGGGAAGAGAAATAACCAAACCTGGGGGACTTATTGATATCCAGAGAGAAAGAGAAGAAACAGAAAGAATCATGAAAGAGCTTATGGGCTTCACTTCTTCTGCTCTCTCGGTAGATTCTGAAGTAAGAGGCCTCTCGGGGGGAGAAAAGCAAGGAGTAGCTATTGCCCGAGCTCTGCATTTCCAGGCTGACCTTATCATCCTGGATGAGCCTACCACCGGTCTTTCTCTTTCTGAGACCCAGAAGGTGCTGAATTTTGTGGAAGATATCAAGAGACAGGGAAAATCTGCTATATTTATTACCCACAACATTTATCACGTTTATCCGGTGGCTGACCGCATAGTGATTCTGGATCGGGGTAGGGTGGTGGGTGAGTTCCAAAAAGCAGAGGTTACTCTCGAGGAATTGGTAGATAAATTATACCTGGTGGCTCAGACGGGAAGCCTTAATAATCGGGGAGAGGGGTCTTCACCTTCAGCTCCAGAAGGAAACAATGATCTTCAATCTCTCATGCCTTAAAGAAATCTGGATCTTTAACCTAGAACAGTTAGAACAAAGTTTTTAATATAAGGGTAGAGAAAGAACTTTTCAGATAATTCTTTCTCTACCCCTAAAATTCTGGATTATAGTAGGGGGATTCTTGATGAAAACGGAGCAAAGCTTTTTTTCTCGGCATCGGCTACAAGTTAGTGTTATGTTGGTTTTTCTGGGGGTTTTAGTCCTTTTTATTGTCGGTAGTCCTCAGACCTTTCTTTCTCCTAACATCTACTATGCTTTTATGTCCAATATCCCCTTTTTTGGTATTTTAGCGCTCTCTTTGACGCTGGTGGTAATATGCGGGGAGATGGACCTTTCTTTTCCCTCCATCATGGGGTTTGCCGGATATGTGTTTACTGTGGCTTTTCATGGTACTCAAAGTGTAGGATTGGCCTTGCTGATTTCTGTCCTGGTAGGATTGGGAGCAGGGTTGATGAACGGTTTGTTGATAGTAAAGTTAGACCTTCCTTCTCTCGTGGTGACCATTGGTACTCAATTCTTCTGGGCTGGTGTTACCCAGGTTTTAAGTGGAGGACTGGGAAAAACTTTAGTTCCTACCAAAGCCAGTCCCTTGTATCCAGTGCTCGTGGGTAGAATTGGAGGGAAACTGCCAGCTCAGATGCTCTGGATGGCGGCTATTGCTTTTATACTCTGGTTAATTTTGAATCATCACCGCTTTGGAGCTCATATTTATTTTACCGGTGACAATCCTCAAAGTGCCCGAGTCATGGGAGTTAATGTGGATCGGGTAAGAATGTTCGTTTTTACCCAAATGGGGGGTTTCGCTGCTTTTGCTGGAGTGTTGGCCAGTTTGGAAGTAGTTTATTTTTGGCCTACTCTGGGGCAAGGGTACATGTTAAAAACCATGGCAGCCGTATTTCTGGGAGGAACTCCAGTAACCGGAGGAGTGGGAACGATTTTTGGTACTTTTATGGGCTCTATAATCATCGGCATGTTGGAAGCAGGAATCATTGCTATGGGCATGACCGGATTCTGGACTCAACTGGTGTATGGTTTAATAATTGTGGTCTCTGTGGCTATGTATTCGGTTATGGGGAGGAGAAAGTAGGCCTGTAAGCCGAGTTCTGTATTCCCCGCAGGGAACGACAACCATCTGTCTGGGGGGTTAGTTACCTAACCCCTCAAGCGGCCAACCCGAAGGTCAGCGAGCCACCTCATCCCTTCCTATTTGGCCTTGCTCCGGGTAGGGTTTGCCAAGCGCGCCAGTCACCTGGCGCCTGGTGAGCTCTTACCTCACCTTTTCACCCTTACCTTTTTTGGCGGTATCTTTTCTGTGGCACTTTCCGGGAGTCACCTCCCCTGGGCGTTACCCAGTACCCTGCTCTATGGAGCTCGGACTTTCCTCAGGATTTCTCCCGCGGTTGTCCGGCCTACTTTCTCCCTATTTTAAAACTCAATTTCTGAGTTAATATTTCCGAAGCCAGACGGTCAGCTTTTTGATTTTCTTCCCGGGGTATGTGGAAAATCTCAAAATGGCCGAGTTTGTGGATTTTTCTCTGTGCTTCTTGATAAAGAGGAAGCAAGCGAGAAGACTTTACCTGATATAGATGGTTTATTTGTTTTACAAGGAGCTGGCTATCGGAGAAAACTCGAAGTTTTTTCCCCCCTCGCTCTAAAACCTGATCCAGCACTGCAAGCAGAGCTCGATATTCTGCTTCATTGTTGGTGGCGATCCCGATTCGGGCAGCGGTTTCCATGATGATAGTTCCCTCTTCATTGCCCAATATAAAAGCATAAGAGCTCTCTCCGGGGTTTCCTTTAGATGCTCCATCGATGAAAGCGATGAGCTCTTTACTTTCGGTTAAGGAATCGACCACAGTTGGGGCACCGTACTAATTCTTCTCCCTTACGCACAGCTTTAACCGCAGCTAATGGGACGGTTAGGTTGCATCCTTCGCAGGTTTCTCCACTTAAATAAGTGACCGGGTCAGGGAATTTTCTTCTCAATTCTTCATAAGTGGAAACTATTTCCTGGGGTAGAGAAGCGATTATTTTTTCTCTTTCTCTTTCCTTTTCTGAAATTGATTTTCTTATGGTTTCTAATTCTTCCTGCAACTGATTGAGCAAGAGGAGAAGGTTCTTCTCTTTTTGGGAATAAAATTGGGTCTTTTCCTGAATTTCTTCCTGTAATTCTTCAGCGTTTTCTAAAGAAGTGATAACGCTATCTTCTAAGGAGCTTTTACTTTCTTCTAATTTTTCCATTGTTTTTTCCCACTGAGACAGTTCTTTGGGAGAGCTGATTTCCCCGCTGTAGAGTTTATTTTTGGCGGCTTTTAATTTTTCTTCCAGCTCTTTCAACTCCAGCTCTTCCCGGGCTAACTGGAGGCGTGCTTTTTCAAAATTATGTTTCTTCTCTTCCAGGTTGGCTTTTAGTTCTTCTAATTGCTTATTAATATCGACTATTTCTTCTTCTTTTTTGATTATTTTTCTCTTCTCGCTGTCTATTTTGAGGTCGATATCCTGTAAAGCCAGAAGGGTCTCTAAAATTTCACTCATTTCTTTTTTCCTCGGTTTCAAAATTTAACTCTACTTTTAATCCTTGTTTATCAACTTCCTCTTTCAGATATTTATATATTTCCTTTAAAGCTTTTCTTTCTCCTTCCTCGTGAGGAATAGAGTAATAAGTTATACCCCACAGGTTTAGCCTGGCTATATCATGATGGGAGAGGTCTCCGCTCAAAAAAGCTTGAGGTTTTTCTTTTATCACTCTCTCTAAAAGACTTTTCCCGCTTCCAGGGCAAAGAGCTATCTTTCGGTAGTGGATGGGAAAATCAATGTCGGGATAGTGAGCTACCAGAGGAAAAGCAAGAGAGATTCTCTTTTCTAACTCTTCCTGGGAAACGGGGGAAGAGAGAGTAACCATCCTTCCTAAACCCGTGTCTCCGGAGGAAAAAAGAGGGTAGACATCAACAACTGGTTGCTCATAGGGATGAGAAGAAAAAATGTTTTCTACCACCTGAGGCAAAAAACTCTCTTCCACGTTGACCTCTATCCTGATTTCTTCTGCCTCTTCTCTTTCTCCCACTTTTCCCAAAAAAGGGTGAGCTCCTTCTTGAGGTCGAAAAGTTCCTTTTCCGGAGAGAAGAAAACTACATTCTTCATAGTTGCCTATTTTCCCCCCTCCAGAAGAAAAACAGGCCTCTAGTACTTTATCTCGGTGAGAAGGAGGGACAAAAGTAACCACTTTAAATTGCCGAAGGGAATGGGGTTCGAGAGGTTGTATTTTTCCCTCCAGAGATAAAATCTTTATCCACTGTTCGGCCAGGCCATTTTTAGCACTATCTAAGTTGGTATGATGGGCAAGGATGGAAACTTTTTGGTGATAAAGCTCTCCTAACATAGATAGCCACGGGTCATCAATGGAAAGAGAAGTAATAGGCTCCCAAATGGGTGGATGATGAAGATAGAGAAAATCATAGTTTTCTGTTATCGCTTGACGAAATACCCGGGGATTTAGCTCTAAAGCTACCAGTATTTTTTCTACCTGGTCTTGCCCTTTAATTTGCAAACCAGTGGGATCAGAAGGGAAAGCAAGAGAGGAAGGAAAAATCGCTTCCAGGAAGCCAATTACAGTTTCTAATCTTTCCATCTTCTCTCCATCAAATAGAATGGTGGGCCCACCCGGATTCGAACCAGGGACCGACCGGTTATGAGCCGGCTGCTCTACCGCTGAGCTATGGGCCCTCAAGGCGAAATAAATATTAGCATATTATTGCTTTCTTATCAAGCTTTGCCAGGATAGGATAAAAATACATATTTAACCACTAGGTCTTTGCAATCTCGCTTTCCTTTTGTTTTTGTAACTACCGAGAGATGTTTTTCTCTTCCGGTAGTTTTCATGTCTGATAGCTTTTTGTTTACGCTCTGAGGGGTTATGAGGGGGGGGATTTATCCCCTTTATAAGTTCTTTTTATCTCACGCTGCAGGATATTCTTTTTATTGGTAGGTTGGTAGGAGGTTTTCTGCTGGCGGAGGGGGCGGGACTCGAACCCGCATCGCCTTTCGGCTTACCGGTTTTCAAGACCGGCTCCTTGCCAATTCGGGACACCCCTCCCCGTTTCCTTGTTTATTATACTTTAAAAGAAGAGCTTTCTTCAACCCCCGGACATGGAATGATAGGCATCTTCGATAAATTTCTGTACTTTTATTCCATCCTCTAAAGTAGCTCCCCGGGCATCTCTTCCGGCAAAGCGCAGTAGAAAGTCATGAGCACAAGCCATGTGGGCATTTATCCACCCCAGGGGGAATTTTCCCGGAAGGGCAAAAGGAGGAGGGAATTGAGAAATAGTTTCCAGTGCCTTAAACCCTCTGTTTCCTCCCAGGGGAGAAGCCTTATCTTTTAGGTCGTAAATCTCAAGATAATTGGGTTGCATAGAATTATACCGGATAGCGCCTTTCCTTCCCTCTATTTCTAATCTCAGCTCATCAGCACTCCCTGTGGATATCCGGCTACTTTCTATGCTTCCTTCACCACCATCTGCTAGGTCAAAAAGAACCAAAGACCAGTCATCTACTTTTACATCTCTCCCATTTCTCTTGGGGATAAAAGTCTTTCCCCAGGAAGCTTTGATGTTTGCTTCTTCTCCTGTTAAATAGAATAAGAGATCCACAAGATGAGAGCCTAAATCCAGCAGTGCCCCTCCACCGGATAACTCCTCATCCAGACGCCAGCTCCAGGGACGCTCTACATCTAAGTAGCCGGAGTGAAGATACAAAGCTCGGAACCGGAGAATTTCTCCTAAGAACCCTTCCTGAATCAACTCTTTAGTCCGCCAAAGGGCCGGAACAAAGCGATTCTGAAAAACCACTCCCAGGAGAACATTCTCTTCTTTTACCACTTCCTCCATTGCCAGGGCTCCTTTTAAGTTAGAGGAGAGAGGTTTATCGCAGTAAATAGCTTTCTTAGCGCGAGCCGCTTTGTTTACTACCTCCTGGTGCAGGACGTTGGGAAGGGCAACTACCACGATATCGATATCCTCTCGATTGATTAGCTCAGAAAAAGAAGAAGTGACAAAAGCAACGCCGGTCTCTTCTTTGACTTTCTGGGCAGTTTCAGGACGAGAGGTGGCTATTCCTCGAATTTCAGGAAGGCAGGGAAGGTCATGATAACAATAAGGAATGCAAGAGAAAGCGAGGGCATGAACCCGACCGATAAAACCAAACCCCACTATGCCTATTCCTATTTTCTCCATTTATCAAGCCTCAAATTGGGGGGTTATAGATTTTAGTCCCCTGAGATAAGGCCGGAGAGCTTCGGGAATGGTCACTGTCCCATCTTCTTCCTGGTAATTTTCCAGGATGGCTACCAGAGTTCTACCCACTGCCAATCCCGAACCATTTAGAGTGTGCACATAGCGCACTTTGCCTCCCTGGTCGCGAAAGCGGATATTGGCTCTCCGGGCCTGGAAATCTTCAAAATTACTGCAAGAAGAAATTTCCCGGTATCTATTTTGAGAAGGAATCCATACCTCAATATCATAGGTTTTGCTGGCGGAAAAACCCAGATCACCGGTACACAATACCACCACCCGATAGGGAAGATTGAGAATTTGCAACACTTCTTCGGCATCCTGAAGAAGTGTCTCCAGCTCTTCATAGGAGTTTTCAGGAAGAGCGAACTTCACCAACTCTACTTTGTTAAACTGGTGTTGACGGATTAAGCCTCTCACATCTTTTCCATAAGAGCCTGCTTCTCTTCGAAAACAGGCACTATAAGCCACGTAATATAAGGGAAGCTCTTCTTCCCGGAGGATTTCTTCGGCGTGTAAATTGGTAACCGGGACTTCTGCCGTGGGGATGAGGTGAAGGTCATCCTGACAATGATAAAGGTCTTCATAAAATTTGGGAAGCTGCCCGGTGCCAATTAAAGATTTGGTGTTAACTAAAAAAGGAGGAAATATTTCCCGGTAGTGGTGTTTTTGGGTGTGGAGGTCTAACATAAAGTTAGTGAGTGCTCGCTCCAGGAATGCTCCCTCGCCTTTTAATACGGTAAAGCGAGAAGAGGCAATTTTTGCTCCTCGCTCAAAATCCAGAATATCCAATCCTTCCCCAATTTCCCAGTGAGGACGGGGGGTAAAGGAAAAATGTCGCGGCTCTCCCCACTGTTTTACTTCTTGGTTGTCATTTTCATCTTTTCCTACTGGGACTGTGGGATGAGGAATGTTGGGGAGGAAGAGCAGTTTCTCCCTCCATTTTTCCTCTGCTTCCCGGAGTTTTTCCTCTTCTTCTTTTATTTTTCCCGCTATTTTTTCCCCTTCCTGAAGTGCATCTTGAGGGTCTTTGCCCTCTCTTTTCAGGGAAGCTATCAGCCGGGAAATCTCGTTTCTCTTCTGGCGCAAGATATCTACTTCTCGCTGTGCAGCACGTCTTTCTTCATCCCAGGAGAAAAGCTCCTCCAGAAACCCGGAATCCATTCCCCTTTTTTGCAGAGCTTCTTCCACAGATTCTTTGTTTTCTTTTATCCATTTCCAATCTAACATTTTATTTTTCCTCTCATCCTTTGATTACTCCTAAGGGGCGGGCATAAACCACTTTTTTTGAAATTCCCGCTCTTTCCACCACTTCTACTACTTCTCCTACATCTTTGTACGCTTCCGGGATTTCTTCTCGCAAAGTGGCTTTACTTTCCGCTTGAACTAAAACTCCTCGCTCTTTTAACTCATTAGCTATGTTTCTTCCTCTAGAGCGCCGGTCGGCTTCGGAGCGGCTCATCACTCTACCTGCCCCGTGACAGGTGGAGCCGAAAGTTTCTTGCATGGCTAACTCTGTTCCCACGAGAATATAGGAGCCCGTTCCCATGTCTCCAGGAATTAAAACTGGCTGACCCACCTCTCGATAGCGAGGAGGAAGAGCAGGACTGCCGGCACTGAAAGCCCGGGTGGCGCCTTTTCGGTGAACGCAGAGCTTCATCTTTTGTCCTTCCACTTCGTGCTCTTCCCACTTGGCAATATTGTGAGCCACATCATATAGAGTAAACATTCCTAAACTGGCAGCCGATTTCTGAAAAACTTGCTCGAAAATTTCTCGCACCCAGTGGGTGATGAGTTGACGATTAGCCCAGGCGAAGTTGGCACTGCAGGCCATAGCCGAAAAATATCTTCTTCCTTCTGGAGAATCACAGGGTGCGCAAGCCAATTGGCGGTCGGGAACTTTTATGTCATAACGGTTCATGGCTTTTTGCATTTCTTCCAGATAATCAGTGCATACCTGGTGTCCTAAACCCCGGCTTCCGGTATGTACCATAATGATTACCTGCCCGGGAAAAAGCCCAAAAACCTCTGCTAAATCAGGACGAAAAACTCGCTCTACCACTTCTAACTCTAAAAAGTGGTTTCCCGAACCCAGGCTTCCTAATTGGCCTTTTCCTCGCTCTCGAGCTTTGCTGCTCACTGTCTCCGGGTCTGCGCCTTCCATAGCTCCCCTTTCTTCTATGTTTTCTTCATCCTCTTTAAATCCAAAACCCCGGCTGATGATGTAGCGTGCTCCTTTTTCCAGAACTTTTTCTAACTCGGGGATGGAGAAGGAGAGTTTGCCTTTGGAACCTACTCCCGAGGGGATATTAGTAAAAAGAAGGGAAAGGAGTTTCTCAAGATGCGGCCTTACCTCTTCTTCGGTGAGGTTGGTTTTTATCACCCGCACTCCACAGTTGATATCAAAACCTACTCCTCCAGGAGAAATGACTCCCCCCTTCTCCTGGGTAGCTGCCACTCCGCCAATTGGGAAACCATATCCCCAGTGAATATCGGGCATGGCTAAAGAGCGTCCCACAATTCCCGGAAGACAGGCTACGTTGGCCACCTGCTCCGGTGCCTGATCTTTGCGAATGGCAGAAATCATCTTTTCACTGGCATAAATCATGCCGTCGGTGAGCATCCCCTTTTTGTAGCTGCGGGGAATTAGCCACCGCCAATCGTCGACTTTTTGCAATGGTCCTTTCCAGGCCTCAGCCATGGTATAAGTCCTCCTTTTCAAATATCAAAATAAACTTGGGCTCGCCAGAGCTGGGGTCTTATTTCTTCTACCTTTACCTCGTAATAGGTACAGGCTTTGACTACCCGCTGAACGTGGTGTTTTTGAGTATCGAGAGGCTCTCCTTCTACTTGGGCTTTGAGGTAATATTGTCCTAATTCTTGAATGTTAAACTCTTTCAATAGTACTTCCTCAGCTTCAAAAAGGTAAAGAAGCTCGTTGAGCCAGGTGACCAGTAGATCTTCATAATCACTTCCTTCCACTTCTACCTGGATAGTAAATCCTCCGTTCACTTCCTCTACATTGCAGATGAGAGAAAACATTCCCAGAGCGGCATTGGCAAATACCTCTTCTTTGGTCTCTCCCCAGGCTACTAATCCCACATCAGCGGTATGGTCTAAAATTTCAAATTTATTCATTTCTATCCCTCAAGAGCCTAAAGGAGCTGTCTCTTTGATGTGAAATATTTCTTTAATTTTTCTAACCAGAATTTCTGTGGCGTTCGAAAAAGCTTCTTCCGTACTTCCCCCGATGTGAGGAGTGCAAATCAAATTGGGGAGAGAGAGGAGCTCCTGGTCCATAGGAGGCTCCACCTCGTAAACGTCTAACGCTGCTCCTCCCAGATATCCTTCCTCTAGTGCTTTTCCCAAGGCTTTCTGATTTATAACTTTCCCTCGAGAGGTGTTTATGAGATATGCTCCCTTTTTCATTTTGTGTAAAACTTCTTCAGAAAACATTCCCTCTGTTTCCTGATTAAGAACTACATGTATGGACACGATGTCGCTTTGCTCCAGCAGCTCTTCTAATCGCGTAATCCTTTTTATTCCTCTTTTGGTAAATTCCTCATCAGGAACGTAGGGGTCATAGGCCAGGACTTCAGCTCGTAGAACTTTAACTATTTCCGCTACTCGCCGACCGATGCCTCCGAATCCTATTATTCCCCAGGTTTTACCTTCTATTGTTTTTCCTGTGTATTCTCCCTTTAACCATTTTCCTTCCTTCAGGGAATGGCAGGTAGGATAGATATAGTGCAGAAGGGCGATAGCCAGCCCGATGGTGAGTTCTGCTACGCTGGAAGCAGAAGCCTCCGGGGTGTTGACCACTTTGATACCTCGCTCTTCACAGGCTTTGCGGTCGATGTTGTCCGTTCCCACTCCCGGTCGAGCTATCACTTTTAGTTGAGGAGCATTCTGAATAATGTGAGCGGTAACTTTCGGTTTGGAGCGAACAACAAAGACCTGCTTATCTTGAATAGCTTTTATGATTTCTTCCTCACTATCGGAGGATAGAACTTCTACCGGGCCTATTTCTTGTTCTAACCTTTCTACCATTTCTTTAGGAATTCCTGCTGCTCCCAAAATTTTGATTTTTTCACTCATTATCATACACCTCCCAAACTCGGGTTAAGCTTTTAGCTAAATCCACCGCCACTCCCTGAGCTTTTAAGGCTCTACCCAGAGTGGCAATTATATTAGCAATATCGAAAGCACAAAAACAATCTGAATGTTCTATTAAAATTATTTTTCCCTGAAGTTTAGCCTCGCCTCCTATTGTTGTTATTCCTTCTTCCTTGAGGAAAGAAGTGATTTGTTCTGCTTCTACCTCTTCTTGAACTTTTATAGCGGTAACCGAGGGAGAAGCAATATATTCATCTTTTACCAGTAACTCTAAGCCTAAAGCTTCTATTCCCCGCCTTAACATCTGGGAGAGTTTTTGCCGGCGGGAAAAAATATTCTCCAAACCCTCTTTTTTGATTGTCTGCACAGTTTCATCCAGACCGAAAAGGAAGGATACCGGAATACAGGGACTTTCTGGAGTAGGGTGGTGGAAATATTTTCGCGTCTGAGCCAAATCCCAGTAGTAACGAGGACAACGAGCTTTGGCATTATATTTCCAGGCTTTATCATTTACGCTGAAAAGGGAAAGATAAGGATCTGGAGCTATCAGGTTTTTCGGGGAAGCAACCACTACATCTACTCCCCATTCATCGGTTTTTAAATCAACAACTCCTAAAGAATTCAGGGCATCTACTAAAAAGAGGAGATGGTGTTTCTGACACACTTTCCCTAACCTTTCGATATCAGCTACTACTCCGGTGGAAATTTCATTATGGGTAATGAAAACTCCTTTTATGTCTTTTCCTGCCTCACTTCGCAAGAGAAGCTCCACATCCGGGGCAGTTATTACCTCACCCCGTTCACTTCCCAGGCGAAGCACCTGAAGGCCGAACCGTTCTGCAATCTGAGCCCATCGATTTCCGCTCTCTCCCATTATTCCGAATAGTACTTTATCCTGAGGAGAGAAAAAGTTAACCACTGCTCCCTCTAAAGCGCCAGTTTCTCCCCCGGGAAGGATCAAAACTTCGTTCTTGGTTTGAAAAACATCCTGCAAACCCCCCGTTACCCTCCCGAGGAGTGCTTTAAAAGCTTCATCCTGGTAACAGGTGATTTTCTGCGCTCTACCTTGAAACGCCCTCCGGGGGGTTGGGGTAGAGCAGGGAGCTATCAAAAAAGGTGTTTTCACTACGTTTCTCCTTCCTCGCTTTATAGTATATAACAAAAAACTCTCGCCCCCAGGGGCGAGAGTTTCTCGCTGTGCCACCCTCATTCGGTGGTTTTATCCACCCTCGTTTATTTAACGCTTAAGGCGGAGGGAATTACTTGTTTTCCTTCCCTCGGCTCCAGAGCGGATTCAGGAAGAAGAAATACCGGCTTCCACATAACCCGGCTTTCTGTTATTTCTCCTTTCCCCCTACTACTCTCTTTCTCAGCCGTTTCTTATTCTTAATGTACAAGTAATATAGCACACCCCAGGGTAAAGTCAAGAAGGGAGAGGCTGCTTTTCTGACGCTATCATCTTTGGATTAAAAAACCCCAGGTGAGAAAAAAGTGGCTTACAACTCTGATAACTTTTGGAGGCTACATGAGGAGGGTTATCTAAAAAAAAGAAGGGGTTAAAAACCCCTTCTTTTTTTTAGGCCTTGTTTACAGTCCCAGTAAAGTTTCAATTTCTTCTTCGTGGTGCATCTCTTCTCCCATTATGTGCCGGATGAGATGTGTAGTGACAGGGTCTTTGGTTTGAGAAGACTGTAGGAATTTCATGAGGTCATCATAAACTCCTATGGCTCCTTGCTCTGCCACGTGTACTGCTTTCAGTATTCCCACATAATCGGATCTGTCTTCAGGTATATCTATTTTGGGATAATTCGCGTTTTTGGTAATAGCATCCCAGTCATCCAGCGGTTCTCCTCCCAGCTGGATAATTCGTTCGGCTAGTTCTTCTGAGTGTTCGAGCTCTTCTTGGGCGATTTCCTCCAGCTGATCGGCGATTGTATTGGCATGGATACCTTTGACCAATAGAGCTGCGGTCTTGTAATAAAAGTAGGCTATTAGCTCGTCTGCGTAGGCTTTGTTGAGCAATCTAATTAGCTCGTCGGCAATGTCTTTAACTAACTCCCTTGTTTTTTGTGCCATTCAGATCCCTCCCTCTTAAATATTTTATTGGATTACGCTCACTGTACTACAAACCCATTTTAGCCTAACCCGGCTCTTGATGTCAAACGCTGCTAACCCAGAGTTCAATAAAAGAATGGGTGAGACCCGAAGAATAGAACAGGATGTATACCAGAAGAGGAAAGTAAAGATACCCAGGAAAATATTCCCCATAGGTGGAGTAAAGTTCTCTGAGGAAAAGAAACAAAAAGCAGATGACCTTTTAGTAAATATCCTACTCTACAGGGTTTCTACTGGGCAAAAGAGAAGATTAGAGAGCTATATCGGGAATCTGATAGAGGTAGCTTTCCAGCTTTTAGATAAAATCATCTTTAATCTTAAATTAGCTCCAATGCTGAATTAGTTAGGTGGGGAAACACTCTGAAGATGGAGAGAACTATTTTAAATTATTTCAATAATGGAACTACCAATGCTTACACGAGGGGTTTGTAATACCAGGATTAAAATATTAAAGAGAAATATTGTGGTATGAGAAATGTAGAGGTTTACTGGAGAAAGATGTTACCGGGATTCATATCACAGAGAGAATGTTTCCCACAAAATTTCACAAAGCCTGCTAAAATGGAGAAAAACTTCTTCTATTTTTCCGGAAAGAAGTACAGGCTGCCTCCCCTCCCATTGCTTTCGCTTTATACATAGCAGTGTCTGCTAAGGAGAAGAGTTTTTCTCCATTTTTAGCATCCAGAGGATAACAAGCTATACCAATACTTGCACTGAGAGGGATTTTTTTTCCGTCAGGAGCAGTTAAAGATTTACTTTTAATGTTAGAGAGGATTTTTTCAGAGACCTTAATAGCTCCTTCTTTATTGGTTTCAGGGAGGATAACAGCAAACTCATCTCCTCCATACCTTCCTATTATGTCTATCTTTCGGCAAGAAGACTTAATAGTGCGGGCTATGGTTTTAATAACTTCATCTCCAAATAAATGCCCATAGGTATCATTTAAGAACTTTAAGTTATCCACATCCAGTATTAAAAGAGAAAAAGGGTGGCCAAAACGCTCAGATCGCTCTTTTTCTTTGTGCAGGGATTCTTCTAAGTATCTCCTGTTCCATACTCCAGTTAAAGAATCCGTAGTAGCCAATCTTTTAATTTCTTCAAAAAGGCGAGCATTTTCAATGGCTATCCCCAGTTGATTAGCCAGGAGAGACAAGATCTCTATGGTGTGTTCATCATAAGTATCATTGCTTTCGTAATGCTGGACAGCCATAACTCCTATTACTTTATCTTTCACTATGATGGGTACTCCAGCAAAAGCCTTTGCTTCTTTATCAGTGGAAACAATTTGCAACCGCTCATAAATCTTCTGGACATCTCCTTTTGCGAGGAGTGGTTTTTTCCCTCTGATTATATATTCTGTTCTTCCCTGAGCAAAAGGACGAGACTTTTCTCTGTCCTTTCTTCTTCGTCCTTTAAAGATATCAAAAACCGTTATCAATTCCTGTTTCTCTTTGTCATAAAGAGCAATATAGAAACTCTGAAAGTCCACCAGTCTGGAAGTTTGCTGGTAGACAAGCTCCCATAGTTTATCTAATTCCATGGCTGAATTTATGGCTCTCCCTATCTCATTGAGAATAGATAGTTCTTCTACTCGTTTTTCCAGCTCCTGTAAAGTACCAACATATTTATTAAAGATTATCGCTCCATAAATAGCGCTACTTATCTGCCCTCTCAGGATTTCATACATAAACCCATCTTTAGAATCCAGCTCAAAAACAATGTATCCTAATATTTTATCTTCAAAATGAAGAGATTGAACGAGGAAGTCCTTACGGTGGAAGGGATGAATTAAGTTTTCAGGTAAAAGCTGAAAAGAGGGGAAGGGAGATTTTATTTCTTGATAATTTATAGAGTTTATATTGTTTTCATTATAAGCCAGGCTCAGTTGAGCCTGAGAAAAGTTTCCCTCCTCCTGATATAGTGCTATATAGCAGCCCGGTATTTTTAATTTCTTCAGCTCTTGAGTTAGCACCCGGGATAACTTCTCAAAGTCAAAGGTAGATATAACCCTTTGAGATATATTGCCAACTCTAATAGTTTCATTTAAAATCTTTAATCCCTTGTATATCTGTTCTCTTTCCCTGATTTCTCCAATGAGAAGATGAGCTTGGTGAAAGAGATTTTCAGCAAAAAGTATTTCTTTCTCCTCTACATAAGGAAGCATTTCCTGCCGGAGAAGGATGATTGTCTTTTGCCACATTTCTGTGGGATAATCTTTCAATTTTTCACTGAGCAAATATTGTTCCAAGTTTCCTATAAATCTATCAGGAGACTTTTCTTTTAAAGAGTGTAAGAAAGAGTCGAGTAGGTCATCTAATAAGGGATATAAATCAAGATTATCTCCATCTCTCTCTTCTATGCTTTCTATCATCTTGCAGAGAATCTCTTCCTGGGGAAAGGAATTTAAAGATTTTTTGCCTAATTCAATTCTTTCCCCTGCTTTTATTACGAGAGAGGATTTACAGCCACAAGATTGCCTTATTATCAGCTGGGTGGGGAACGTAACTTTTTGAGGAACCTGCTTTTCCTCTATCAAATCTAATAATATCTCCAGAGCTTTTCTCCCCATATCATGATAGGGCTGGTGAATGGTGGTAAGAGGCGGATTAACCGATTTAGCTTCTTCAGTGTCATCAAATCCTACAATTGCTACATCCTGAGGTATTCTGATTCCTCGCTCTTTTAGTTCCTCAATGGCTCCCAGTGCCATAGCATCGTTGGCAGCCATTATGGCATCAAATTTAGCTTTTCTCTCGTCTAAGAGCACTCTTACTGCTTCCGGCCCCATGGGTTTAAGAAAGTTGCCAACAAATATGAGATTCTCATCTACAGGTATATGGTGTTCAGCTAAAGCTTCGAGATAAGCTTCATATCTTTCCTGGGCTTCGGGGTTGTAAATAGGTCCCCGGATAAAAGCGATGTTTCTACGACCATGGTCTTCTATGAGGTGAGACAGAGCTTTTTTTATTTCACCTTTATTATCTATTACCATGCTGGGTATATTTTCTATTTCCAGGCCGATGCTCACCATGGGTAAGGGCAAACATTTTTTACAAAAATCTCCGATTTCTTTTGTAGGGATTTCGCCGCCAATAGCAGAGCTCAATATAATGAAGCCATCTATACTATGAGGAGTTATTAAGCCATATACCTGGTTAGCGTAAACATCAAACTCTTGTCTGGAATGCAATCTTCCTCCTACAAAGGTAAAAATGTTTACATCTTTTCCCTGGGCTTCAGAAATAATGGCCTCCCAGGCTTTGGTCTGGTATTCATAAATTATTCCGTCTACTACACAGCCTATGTTTAAACGATGTTTTCCCCTCTTCATAACGAGAACCATTATACAATAAAAAATGAAATTACTAAAGACTTTGTGATTACTAACCACACGGGTGTGATTTTTTAGCAGGTTCTTTTTAGATTTACTCAACTGGAGGAGGTAATGTATGAGTTTGACGAGAGCCATTGAGGCATTTTCAACGAAAAGCTTGACAGACTCGAGAATCTGAGAATAATAAAAAGAGAAAAGTGGCGCGATAGAAACGCGGGTTTTCCAACAAATTACTATTTTTTTTGAGAACGAGGTGGTTCTTAGATTCAAAAAAAAAGAACAGGAGGTGAAGTAGGGAGTAGGAAATTTTCAGGAAAAGTAGCAAAGCAATATTTAAACTGGAGGTGTAACTAATAATGAGGAAAAGTTTTTTAATTTTATTCGTCTCTTTGCTGGTGCTGGTGATGGGCTTTACCCAGATGGGCTTTGCCCAGTTAGTTGAAGACATTCCCAGAGAAGAAACGTTGATAGCTACAGGTCCAGGACCGAGGGTAGCTACTGCCGGAAACTTTAATGTATTTACTACTGCCTGGAGATATGTACAGTGCGGAATACATCAGCTGATGTTAGAGCCGCTATGGATGAATGAGCACGTGCTTGGGGAGGTTATAAATGCCTTAGCGGCAGAAGGCCCTATCTACAACGAAGACTTCACTCAGATGACAGTGAAGCTAAGAGAGGGTTGCCATTGGAGCGATGGTGTCCCCATAACTGCAGACGATATAGTATATGGGGTAGAAACAACCATGAAACACTCAGGAATGGCGTACAATGCTCAATTTAACCTTTATGTGGATAAAGTCTACAAGACCGATGACTATACAGTGGTTTTTGAACTTAAAGAACCTAATTCCCGATTTCACACAAATTTTGTGGATAGATGGGGGGCGTGGAGACCTTTTCCTAAACATATTTTTGAAAAAGTAGAAGATCCTGTATCCTTTGAGTTTAATCCTCCTGTAAGTAGTGGACCTTATGTACTGGCAAATTACGATCCAGCAGGATACTGGGTGCTCTGGGAGCGGAGAGAAGACTGGGATAAAACTCCCACGGGGATACTGTACGGTATGCCCAGGCCCAAATATGTTCTCTTCCCCTCTTATGGCGAGGTAACCGCTATAGTTATTGACCAGACCAACCACAACCTTGATATAGCAGATTTAGATATTGAAGGGTTTAGAGCTGTCATAAGTAAAAATCCATACTCAAGAGGTTACAGAAAAGAATATCCCTGGGTGGTAAATACAGACCCCTGCATCACAGGTATAACTCTTAACAACGAGGCATATCCATTCGATTTGAGAGATGTCAGGTGGGCTTTGACTTTAGCTATAGACATAGTAGACTACATTGCCATCGCATTAGATGGAGCAGCTACCATGGGAGTCCTGCATGTACCTCCCACACCTGTGTATCAAAAGTGGTATTATGAGCCAATGGAAGAATGGTTAAAGAACTTTGCGCTGGATATTGAAGTAAATGGAGAGCCGTTTAAACCTTATGATCCTGATGCAGCACTAAGGACTGCTG
>Ga0209608_1001103_pt1 | contig 23520 bp, 20 predicted proteins | sample AD_UKC130_MetaG_FD_184428 | JGI IMG/M metagenome (GOLD analysis project Ga0209608, IMG submission 184428) | Active sludge microbial communities of municipal wastewater-treating anaerobic digesters from Canada - AD_UKC130_MetaG (SPAdes) (version 2) | ecosystem: Engineered > Bioreactor > Anaerobic... | reverse complement strand
TGCTCTGGGCAGAGAGCTTAGTTGTTTCAGTCTTTTCCCCGGTTTTCCGCTGAAGAATAACATTTACATCTTTTTTAAGGTCTAAGACTTCTTTTTTCAAATCAGCCTTTAGATTTTCACCCGTGATAGAGAGATCTTTTTGAGAGATATTAACCTTTCCAGGAACTTCCACCACATTGGTATCTTGGTTATAAAAAACCAATGTAGCTGTAATTCTTGTCTCATCCTCTTCTCCTGGTTTATATATTACTAATACATTTCCCTCTGCTCTTGTAGTTTTCTTTCCATAATCATAGGATATCTTTTGGGCAGTGATCTTTACAGAATTCTTCTTGGTTTGAGAAAAGCTTATGGAAAAGATAAAAAGTATAATCATAAAAAGTGATATGATCCTTTTCATATCAAAGTACCTCCTCAAAATGAAGTTTCAATAACCACATTTCCTTCAAAATCTGCTCTCCCTTCTTGAGTGGAAAATCTAAATATATCTGCTTCTGCTTTAAATTCACCAATCTTTTCAAATGTTACTCTGCCATTTTCTGAGATAAATTCTCCAGAATCAAAATACCAAACACCTTGAGGTGCCTCTCCTACAAATCCATCTTCGGTAGTAAAGCTTAATTTTGTAGGTATCTTTAATATTTCTTTGTCAGTATCAATCTCCATCTTCTCTGATTTTACTTTTAGGGATAATTTGTTGTTTCTAAATACTTTGCCTTCCACATTTCCTTCAAAGGTAAAATGCTTGTATGATATATCAATATTTAATTTGTCAGAAGAAATCTCCCAACTTAAATTCCCCTGATCTCTTCCTTTGAAATGGGTTTTTGTAGCAAACACCCCTGGCTTTTGCAGCTTAGTAGGAGTTTCCACAACATTTTCAGGAGGAAATACATAGTAACTTGCTCCCCAGAGGACAAGAAAAACAAATATTAATATTCCTGCTATGAGAGTCCTCTTCATGGTCTTTTTACCTTAAAAAGGAGGAAAATGATAAATGCTAAAAATATAGGTAGATCTCCCACTACACTATATATGGAAGAACCTTTCTTGGGAAGAAGTCCCACATATACATTTTTTTCTCCCTCTTTACTTTCATTTATAATTCTACCATATGGATCTGCAAAAAAGGTTATCCCAGTATTTGCTACTTGTACTAATGGTAATCTATTTTCTACTGCCCTAATAAGAGATTGATTTTTGTGTTGGTACACCGCAGGTGTTCCTTGAAACCATCCGTCATTAGTTATAACTACTAAAAGATCGCTTTTATCTTGAGAAAGAGCCCTTCCTAAATCAGAAAATAGAGACTCAAAACAGATAAGCACTCCTATTTTTTTATCTTCTAAGCTTAAGGAATAATATTTTGAATCCTTTCCATAGTTTCCAATAAGTCTCTTAAAATACTCTGGTACTATATAGTTAAAAGGAAATGGTATCTCTTCAACAAAAGGTACAAGCTGTGATTTTCTATGAATCTCATATTCCCCATTCTTTTTAAAAAGATAAGCAGAATTGTATGTATCTGTACCTCTAGTCTCTAATGCACCAAGTAATATAGGTGAATCCATCTCTTCGGTAAGCTCTCTAATCTCTTTCATATAATTAGGAGCTTGATTTAATGGATAAAAGATGACACTTTCTGCCCATACAATAAGATCTAAATTTTTGGGAAGTTTCAGAGTAAGATCTCGGTGGACTTCAAATTGCTCTTCAATATTTGGATAATATACCTTTGAAAAGCTATCATAATTTCCTTGTACAGCCCCTACCCTCCAGTAAATATCTTCTTCTTTTTCTATCATAAAGTTCCCTATAAGAAATATGAGAAGGAGTGAAATGATTCCTAAGACCTTTTTTGTAATATTTAAAGATCTATGCCTTGCAATAAGCACATTAACAATCACTACTAAAAAGGTAAGTCCTAACTCTCCAAATACACTTGCCCACTGTAAAAGAGAAGGTATATGTACTAATGGTTCTCCAAAGGATCCCCAATTAAAAGCCAAAGGTCCATGAGCCCTTATCCACTGGAGAAGTACCATAAGAAAGGCAGGAAAAAGTATAGAATCTTCTTTTTTCTTTACTGCCCAGAGAAATATCCCATAATAAAGGGAGAGGTAAGATATAAGAAGAAGATTTACTAAAACGCCTATGATTACAGGAGTAAAATGGGATATAAGATTTGGTATCCAGTAAAAATTTACCCCGTTAAAGCCAAATCCATACAGAAATCCAAAGATAAAAGCCTCCTTTGTATTAATCTCAGGAATAAGAAGGAATAAAGGTACTAAGGAAAAAAAGATAAGAAAAGAAAGATTAAAAGGTGGATATGAAAGTACATATAGAATTATCCCAATGAAAAGAAGTATTAAACTTTTATATTTTTTTAATAGATCCATATTTTACAATCTCCTAATGGAATTTCATTCTCATCTTTTAACTCTGGATAAGACTCTTGTGGCTCAATACTAAAGGATATATCTTGGCTACTCCAAATAAGAGTTTCTAACTTTCCCTGATAAAAATAATAATAGAAGACTCTCATATGAAGATTCTCAGGATATACTCCTGACTCTTGACGAAAAAGACCTAAAGGTATTTCCTTGAAGCTAAATTTATTATTTGGAAGATCATAATCAGGCTTAAAATTAGGTGGTGTTTGGAGATCTAACACTCCATTGGTTCCCCAGGTAAAGTCTCCATTATACCATATGAAATATTTCCATGTTAAAGTATCAGTAGTGATTACCTCATCACTAAAAACCACAATAAATACATTTCCTTCTTGGGTATATACATTTCTAGTTAATGTTAGAATTATATCCATCATACCTTTAGTTTTTGGGGTTACAGTCCTGGCACATCCTGATAAGAATAAAATTGATATAAGAAGTGTAATAGCTAAGTACCAAAATACTTTTTTATTTAATCTCTTCCCTTTTAAGTTTTTCATAATATTCAAATTATTTTTTATGATGTGCTCCCAGTTACTTTTTAATATGATATCAAGATTTATACTTTCTGCAAGTTTTTAAAAATTTAGGATAAAGCTCTTCTAATCTCACCCCCTCCAGAGTTATTCTTAAAACCTTGATCCTTAAATTAAACTTTTTTATAGAGAGGACCAAAATTCTTACAAGCTCTAAAATCAGCCCCTTCTAAATCTTCTGTGCCAAACATACTCCAGGCACTGGGCCTAAATATTCTTTCTTCCTCCACATTGTGCATGCACACAGGGATTCTCAATATAGAGGCTAAGGTTATGAATAAGTCGCCTACATGTCCATAGGATATACTGCAGTGATTAGCTCCCCAATTTTCCATTACAGAATATACATCTTTAAAAACTCCTCTTCCTGTGAGTTTAGGTACAAACCAAGTTGTAGGCCAGGTGGGATCTGTCCTTCTATCAAGAATTTCATGGACATCATGGGGAAGTTCTACAGTATATCCTTCTGCAATTTGTAAGACAGGTCCTAATCCTTTAACGATATTTAACCTGGAGATAGTAACAGGCATTTCTCCTTTTGTTATAAATTTTGCTGAGAAGCCTCCTCCACGAAAATAACCTAAACTTGCATAGCAAAATTTTGTAGCTTCTAAACATCTTGTTACCTCTTCCTCTGTTATCTCCCAGAATGGTTTAATTACTGGTTTTCCATTAATCTTTTCCTCCCCTGTCCCATCAAGGGCTGCAGATCCAGAATTTATTAAATGAATTACTCCATTTTGAGCAAGACCTTCAGGCTTCCAACCTGTTACTCTATATATTGCCTCAGGACTCCAATATGTTCTTACATCCGCAAAAATTTGAGCTGTATTTGTAAGGAGATGTCCAAATAGCATACATACAGCGTTTAGGCTATCATTTTCTGTTGCCAAAGTATACGGCTCTCTTAAACCATTCCAATCAAAGGAGGAATTTAAAATTGTCTCCATAAAATCCCCGTTTGGAAAATGATCAGTCCATTGACGTTGTCCTTGAAATCCTCCAACTATTGCATTATGCCCCAAACTTTCTTCATGGTATCCTTTCTCCTCAAGCTTTTTATTCCCAGTCATCAAATCTTTTGCTATTAAAGCCATTTTCACAACAAATTCCCAAACCTTATTTTTCTTTTCTAAAGATGCTCTTTTCTCGGGAGGATTTGGATCTTCTCCTTCTTTGCAATATTTTTTTACCCAGTCCATTGCTTTTTTAAATTCTTCTTCATCATAAATTTTCTCTTCAATACGTCTTATTATTTCTGACATATCCACATACTCTACCCTCATTCCAAGGTAGTCTTCAAAAAAGTCAGGATTAACGATAGAGCCTGCAATTCCCATAGCGACATTTCCAATGGAAAGATAGGATTTGTTCTTCATAATAGAGATAGCTAAGCTACTTTTTACAAATTTTAATATCTTCTCTTGAACATCTTGAGGGATTGAAAAATCATCTTTATCTTGTACATCCTTTCCATAAATCTTGAAGATGGGTAGCCCCTTTTGGTTATGAGCAGCAGAAACAGCTGCAAGATAGACAGCACCAGGTCTTTCTGTCCCACTGAATCCCCATACAGCCTTTGGTATATCAAGGGTCATATCCATAGTCTCAGATCCATAGCACCAGCATGGAGTAACACTAATAGAAGCTCCAACTCCCTCTTTTTTAAAGAGTTCATCTGCCATTCTTGCCTCAACGACACCGCCTATACATCTTTGAGGTAAAATACATTTAACTCGTTCCCCGTTAGGAAGATAAATATTATTTTCAATAAGCTGGGCAACTGCTCTTGCTAATTTTATGGTTTGTTCCTCAAGAGATTCTCTAACACCACCACGTCTTCCATCAATAATAGGTCTTATTCCTATCTTTGGATAATCTTCAACAAATCTTTTTTCACCTTTTAAAACTGGAATCATTTTTTTAACGCCCCCTTCTAAAATCTTCTTATAGAATTGTACAGATTGTTTAACTACAGTGAGAAAAGGATAAACTTATACCATTGTTAACGATAACATTTTATTATAAAAAAGTTAATACTGTTTTTAAGAGCCAAATTACTAAATAAAAAGTGATAGTTTGATATAATAGAAAAACTTGAAAAAAACAAAAGGAGAATTTATGGAGATAAGTGTTATCATTCCTACATATAATAGAAAGAAGCTTTTAGGGATAATTCTTCCACAGATCTTAGATCAGGATTTCTCTCTATCTTACGAGATAATTGTTTCTGATGACGGCTCTTCTGATGGGACAAGAGAATGGATAGAAGAATATTTAAAAAAATTTCCAAACTTGAAATATATATATTCATCTGAGAGGAAAGGACCTGCTCATGCAAGAAATTTAGCCCTTGAAAGCTCTCAAGGCAAATTAATAGTTTTCATAGATAGTGATATATATGTCAAAAGGGATTTTTTAAGAAATCATTATGAAATTCAAAAGGAAAATGATTTTAATATTTTGGTTCAAGGTCCAGTAATAAACACATATAACTGGGAAAATCCAGAGAAAGAAAAATATAAATTGAGAGATATGTCCTCTGCTTATCTAGCTACAGGTAATGTCAGTATATCTAAGGATTTTCTTCTTAAGGTAGGGTTTTTTGATGAGAATTTCTCTTTTTATGGGTGGGAAGATTTGGAGCTGGGAATAAGACTAAAGAAATTGGGTATAAAATTGGTGACCTCTGATAAGATTCCAGTATGGCATCTTTCTATACCACCTGATTTTAAGAATCTTTCTTATCTTCTTAATAAAGAAAGGGAGAGAGCAAGATCTGCCATCTATCTTTATAAGAAGCATCCTACTCCTGAAGTGAGAATGATGATACAACTTGGGAAGATATATGAGATAGGAAATGTCATTCAAAGGCTTTTTGGGTTAATTAATGAGAATAATGTAGAAAGATTGTGGAGATGGGCTGAAAAGAGAAAGCATTATACTCTCTCTCAGATATTCCTTTCAGGAGTATTAAATAAGGTATATTTAGAAGAATTAAAGAGACTTTTATAGGCAATTTTTGTCTTTTCAACCATCTTTTCAAGTGTAAATTCAGATAAATACCTTTTATATCCTTTTGGTGCAGTGACTAATATATCAAAATCTTTTTTAAGTGCCTTTGCAAGTTCTACCACATGAGTTTCTGTACCTGCTAAATTAAAGTATGGAAGAAGGTAGAGAATTTTAGCTTTCATAAGATTTATTAAAGATAGCCCCAAGTAAAAAGAAGAAAATTCCCAGGTGAAGAGACCACATAGTCCCATCAAATAGCTGATGTACCATATAAGCAGTAAACCCACCTATTAATGAGATAAGCATTAAATCCTTGTTTTTGAGATATGATTTTATCCCCTTCCAGAAAAAGCTCAGGGTTAAAAGGGTAAAGGTAATAAAACCTAATATACCTGTTTCTGCAAGAAGATTAAGGGGAAGATTATGAGCAAAAGACATAGTCTGTCCTCGTGCTTGAGGAAGCTTATAATAAGGATATGCTAAGCTGAAAGAGCCAAAACCTACACCTGTTATAGGATGGTCTAAGAACATCTTCCATGCAGATTTCCATATATATATCCTCTCAGTTTTAGAACTTGACTGCATATCAAGTCTTGTGAGGAAGTAAGAGAAAAGATTATCTTTTACTATGAGAGAGTGACCTATAAATGCACATAAGATTAAAATTCCTATAATTCCAAAGGTTAAAATTTGTCTTCTTATCCTTTTATCTCCTAAGATAAAAAGGATAATTTCTCCTACAATAAGTCCTATAATAGCCCCCTGGGACATGGTAAGGATAAGCCCTGTAAGGATTATAAAGCTGAAGATATAGTATAAAAGTTTTTCTTTTGAATTAATAATTTTTATTTGAGCAATAGGTAATGTCATAGCAAGAAGTGTACCAAGCCCATTTTTGCCAAGAAAGTATGTTTCTGCATATATACCTTTATAAAAGTAGATATTTATCCCTGCAAAGGATAACATTGTAGCTCCTAATATCCAGTAATTTAGCATTCCCTCTAAATTATCTTTTGGAAACTTTTCTTCCATAAAAAATAGATATGTAATATAAAGGAGAAATAGTAAAATAAAGTTCAATAAAGAGAAACTTCTATAAGGAGAGAAAAGAGCTGAAAGGAAAAATGCAATTATAAAAGATAAGGATAGATAGTGTTTTCTTAAGTTTATTTTCTTAAAGAATGGGATTCTATAAAAAAAATATAAGAGAAAACTTAGGGTTCCTCCACCTATCCCCAAAAGAAAGCCGAATAATTTAAAAACTTCTGAATCTTTCCTCTCTTTTCCCATAGGCTCTATTTTAATTTCTTTACTAAATCCTCGCAATAGCTATGGATGTTTTTATCAAACTATCACTAAGTTTTTCAAGCTAATATCTTTTGTTTGCAGATAAGCCAAGAATACCTTTAATAGTCTTCAATTGATGGAGACTTTTTAATCAGATGTTATCCTAAGAAGTCTCTTTAATTAAGATGCAGTATGGAGATTAAGCGTTTTTCCCTACTTGCAGCTTATCTTTCCAGCATTTATGTTTTGAAGAGAGTTCACTTTCCCATATGGGATCTGTAATACTCTTATATGCCTTGGAGTATTCATCTAAGAATTTACAGATATCTTCTCTCATTATTACGTCATAGCTTCCGTTATAAGATGGTTTGGCATTGAATTTTGTAACAATATCCCTTAAATATTGGGGGTTATCAATTAAGGCACAGGGCGTTAGTAAATTTTTGTTTTCACAATAAGGTTGAGCATCTTGTAAGGCTTTAAAGAATGGAGACTGGATTACGTCTAAGAGCTTTTTCCCCTTTATATTATCCACAGCAAATTGTAAGAATACACAAGGCTCCACGTCACCATTACTATTTATGTGGAAATAACCGCCTGGTCTTGCTCCTGCAATGCATCCACCTACATGAGGTCCATCATTCCAAAAATCTCCAATAAATATGGGTTTAGTCTCACGAATTTCATTAATTCTTTCTCTTAATCTATTTCTCTGTTCTGGAGTTGACATTAAGCTTACATCAGGATTTTTTCCAATAGGTACATACTGGAAGTACCATCCAAAGAGGCATCCTTTTTCTATCATAAGATCAATAAATTCATCGGAAGATATAATCTCACTGTTATTTTTTGTAACAGTTGCAGAGAATCCAAAGGCAGCTCCTGCTTCTCTTAGGTTATCCATTGCAGCCATAATCTTTTTGAATGTGCCCTCTCCTCTTCTCTGGTCAGTTTCCTTTTCAAATCCCTCAATAGATATTCCAGGAGCGCAGTTCCCAACTTCTGATATTTTTTCTGCTACGTCTTTTGTAATTAGAGTTCCATTTGTATAGATTAAGAAGTACATATCATTATGCTTTTCTAATGTTTTGAAAAGAGGACTCCAAACAAAAGGTTCTCCTCCAGAGATTACTACAAAGTAGATTCCGAGATCATTTTTTGCCTCTGTTAGTATTCTATCTACTTCTTCAAAGGATAGACCTTCATTTTTTTCGTATCTACCAGCATAGCAGCCAACACAATTAAGATTGCATCTTGCTGTGGGACTTATAACAAGAAGCCAAGGCAATCCAAAGCCGTATTTTTTAGTTAATTCTTTCTGTTTTTGTGACCCTAATATTCCTGCATTTATAAAGAAGTTCTCAATTGCTTTATCTTTTGCATTTTTAGAGAGTCTTTTTAAACCATTTTTTGCAAGGGTAAGTGAAGGATGCCCTTCTTTAAATGCTTTTTTAACCCCTTGAGTATAACGTCTTGTGTTTTCATCGGTAAAGAATTTTTCTCCTATATCAACTGCCCTAATAATGGTTTCATCAGAGACATTTGTGACAAGATCCAAAATATTTTTCAAGGTTCTTCTCTTTATGGTTTCGCTAATCATATTTATTTTCCCTCCCCTTTCTCCAAAATAACCAAAATATCCAAAATAATTATAACAAAAATTAATGGGGGAGACAAGAATCTGTTATAATAGAGCATTGACTTAATGTGATTTCTATTAAGGAGATAGTATTCTTTTTATGAAAAAAATTCGTTTTTTAGCTTTGAGTAATGGATATGGGGAGGACTATGTAGCTGTAAATATAATAAAAGAGTTACAAAATTTGTATCCTCATATTGATATCCTTGCTATCCCTTTAGTAGGTGAAGGAAAACTTTATATCCAAAATAATATTCCTATAAAAGGACCTCTCAAGATGATGCCTTCAGGTGGATTTATAAGGGATCTAAAGACCCTTTTTGATGATATTAATGCAGGGCTTTTAAAGGTTCATTGGGAGAAATATAAAGAGATGAAAAATTGGGCTAAGGAAGAAGGATATGTAATTGCAATAGGAGATATCGTACCTTTAGCTTTCTCTTATATTACTAAAAGACCTTATTTCTTTGTGAATATAAATATGGAGAAGTCTATTTATACAGTTTGTGATGAAGATATATCTATGGAAAATCTCTCTCAAAGTCAAGCACAAAGATTGGCTAAGAAGGTATATAGTGGATTGGAATTACACATTATGAAAAATAAAAATTGTAAATCAGTATTTTGCCGTGAAAATTTAACTAACCAGGTTTTGAAAAAGGCAGGTGTAAACTCTGAATATTTAGGTAATCCTCTAATGGATAGACTTAAGCCACAAAATATATTGGATATTTCAGGTTTTGAAGATTTCTATAAGGTTATCCTTCTTCCTGGCTCAAGGATTCCAGAAGCCTATTATAACTTCTCGGTCATTCTTGAAGGTGTTGATAGCTTAATCTCTTCTATTTCTTCTGAAATGTTTCTCTTTCTTACTTCTCTTGCAAGAAGTGTTTCTTGGAAGAGGATAGATGAGATATTAATTCAAAAAGGTTTTGAAAGGGTAAAAGAGGGGGATAGGCAGATCCTATATAAAAAAAGGAATAGTTATTTGATTGTAACTGATATATTCTCTGACTGTATTAATGTTGCAAGCTTAGGAATTGCTATGGCAGGTACTGCTACAGAGCAGTTTGTAGGGCTTGGGAAACCTGCTATTGCCATTCCTGGAAAAGGTCCTCAGTATATATATAGGTTTGCTAAAGCTCAGAAGAAGTTTTTAGGTCCTTGTCTTTTCCTTGTGGATACGCCTCAGGAGATTCCAAATATTTTTGTAAAGATATATAAAGATGAAAGATTATTGGAAGAGGTAAAAGAGAACGCAAAAAAGAGGGTAGGAGAAGAAGGTGCATCTCAGAAGATTGCTCAGAGAATTTTAGATTATGTAATGGGAGGATAATTTATGGAAGATGTAAAGAAGAAATTTAAGAATCCTGAAAAAGAATTTAGGGCAGCTCCTTTTTGGTCATGGAATGATAAGCTTTCTTCAGAAGAGCTTATTTCTCAAGCAAAAGCATTTAAAGAGCAAGGAATTTTGGGTTTCTTTATGCATTCTCGTGTGGGTCTTGAGACTGAATATATGGGAGAGGAATGGCTAAAGTGTGTAGAAGATGTGGTTAAAGCTGCTTCTCAGGAAGGTATGGATCCATGGCTTTATGATGAGGATAGATGGCCTTCAGGATTTGCAGGAGGCAAAGTAGCTGAGAAAATTGGAGATGAGGGAAGGGTAAAAGTTCTGGTACTCTCCATTTTAAGGGATAAGGTAGAGATTAAAGGAGATGAGCTTGCATGCTATATTGCTAATCTAAATGGAGATAGAATTAGCGATGTGGAAAGGGTTAAAGAGGTAAAAGAGATTTTAGTACCTGAAGGTAAAGTGGCACTTATTTTAAGAAGAGTGATAGGACCAAAGAGTGATTGGTATAACGGAGATAGCTATTCTGATAATCTAAATCCTAAAAGTGTAAAAGCCTTTTTAGAGGCAACCCATGATGTTTATTTTGAAAGATTAAAAGATAGTTTTGGAAAAGTAGTAAAGGGCATATTTACTGATGAACCTAATATTTTCCCTTTCTTATGGAATGAAGGACCTTCAGGGGATTATATATTGCCTTGGACTGATATTTTCCCAGCATACTTTAAAGACAAAAGAGGTTATGATTTTTTTGATGTAGCACCTTTTGTATTCTTCCATGGAGAAAAATCTATAAAAGCAAGATATGATTTTTGGAGGACGATCTCAGAGCTTTATGTGGAGAGTTATACAAAACAGATAAGTGAATGGTGTAAAGAACATAATCTGCTATTTACTGGGCATTATTTAGAAGAGGATAATTTTCCTCATACAATTCTTTGTTCAGGAAGTGTTATGCCCCACTATGAATATATGGATATACCTGGTGTGGATATCCTTACAGAAAGTAGATATGAGTTTCTTACAGTTAAACAGGCATCAAGTGTAGCAAATCAGCTTGGTAAAAAACGAGTGATATCAGAGACCTATGGTTGTACAGGCTGGGAGTTTACCTTTGAGGGACAGAAACATGTGGGTGATTGGCAATATGCTCTTGGGGTTAATTTGAGATGTCAGCATCTTTTCCTCTATAGTTTAAGAGGATGTAGGAAGAGAGATTATCCTCCTTTCTTCAATTATAATTCTGCATGGAAGTATCAAAAGATTGTAGAAGATTATTTTGCAAGGCTTTCTTATATCCTTACCTTAGGAAAGCCTGTAAGGGATATATTACTTCTGCATCCTATTGAAAGCAGTTGGTGTGAATTTAATGGAAAAGATAAGAGTATTCCACAAGAGAGAGGAGAAGAATTTCAACGTATAGTAAAGGCATTTTTGGGAAGACATTATGATTTTGATCTGGGAGATGAAAGCATAATAGAAAGATATGGGAAAGTAGATACAGAGAGAAAAGAATTTGTTGTAGGGGAAGCAAGGTATAAACTTGTTATACTTCCTCCTATGCTTACCATCAGGAAGTCTACTCTTTCTCTTCTTATGGAATTTTTGGAAAATGGTGGGAAGATTATTATTCTTGGACCTACCCTTGAATACGTAGATGAAGAAGAAAATAAAGATTTAATTGAAAAACTTTTGGATCATGAAAATACTATAAGCTTAACAGGAAGTAGAGCATTGATGGAATCTATAGAGGAGGTAATTCCCAGAAGAATTGCTATTAAAGATATTGCAGGGCAAGAGACAGAACAATTTCTATATATGGAAAGGGAGTATGATGGTAAAAAGATTTTTTTCATTGTGAATAATGATAGAGAAAGAGAATATGAGGTAAATATTTATCTTTTAGGAGAAGGAAGGATTGAGGAATGGGATCTTCTATCAGGAGAAGTAAGGAACCAATTTTCTCTTGCCACAGAGGAATACCAACATCTTAGGACAAAATTTGGTCCTTCGGAATCTAAGCTCTTTGTAATGTATCCCAATGAGATGGGGAGTATAGAAAGACCAAAGAGATCAAAAGTAGCATTATATCTACATCCTACCTTTGAATTTAAGAGGGAAAGTCCCAATGTGCTTGTTCTTGATAAATGTCAGTATAGATTTATGGATGAAGATTGGTCTAATACTTCTCCTATATGGATTGCTCAGAGGAATATAAGGGAAAAGTTAGGTATGATTAATATTGATCTAAATAATGGGGTGCAGAGATGGAAATGGGTAAATATACCTCATCCAAAGGATAATACAAAGGTAGAGCTTCATTTAAGTTTTGTAGTAAGTGATATGCCAGAGAAAGAAGTATATCTTGTCACAGAAAATATAAAAGACTTTTCTAAAATAATCCTTAATGGAAAGGAGATCCCTATAGAGGAAAAAGGATGGTTTATAGATAGGGCTTTTAAGAAGATACTTCTTGATAATCTTATCTTAGGTGAAAATGAGCTTTTGTTTGAATGTCATTATAAAAATGCTACAGAACTTGAGGATATGTTTATCATTGGAGATTTTGGAGTAAGTATGGAGAGAGAAATTACCAAGGAGAAAAATAAGCTTTACTTAGGAGACTGGTGTCTGCAAGGCTATCCTTATTATGGAGGAAGTATAACCTATTCTCAGAAGATAGAGATTGGGAAGCCAAAATCTGAAAAGATCTTTTTAAGTTTAGAGGATTACTCAGCGGCTTTTATAAGAGTTTTAGTTAATGGAAAAGAGGCAGGCTTTATTCCATGGAAGTATTATAAGTTAGATATTACTGACTTTTTAAAAGATGGAGAAAATGTCATAGAGCTTGAGTTAGTAGGAAGCCTAAGAAATATGTTTGGACCTCTTCATCATAGGGAGAGAAGGATTCCTTTTGTAAGTGCAAATTCTTTTAGACCTAATGAATATGAGTATACTGATGATTATGTAATATATCCTTATGGGATTTTTTCTCCTGTAAAGCTGGAGGTGATAGGTTAAATTTCTTTTCTATCTTCCCAAGATCTATAGTATCCACATAGCCAATTAAGAGTTAAATATCTTTCTATGATTACACCTGTTAGAAAGATGTAGTCTTCTTTATTTATTTTTGGAAAAGGTTCTCCATTTACAGGAAAATCATTCTCTATAATCTCTAGAATGGCACCTTCTTTATAGGCTTTTTCTGCAATTATTCTTATAGCTTCTTTATAAGACTGCTCTTTCCCTAATTTGTACTCTTCCTCTTCCATCTTTTTAAGTTTCCATCGGAAATACCAAAGCTCTGCCTTTTCTCTTTCTTTTGTAATCTCTTTATATGGACGAAGTTTTGCTCGCCCTTTAAATTCATCTATGGATCTAATGGTATTAGTAAATTCTAAGACATCATTAAGACGAAATCCTCTCTCATAAGGAGGAAGGCTCTCTATGAAGGAAAGGGACCATAAGAGTACACCAAGAGATTCTAAATAACTGAAAGAAAGGAGAGCTTCTTCTTCATCCCATGTACCCATCTCCTTGTTTAATAGATTCTTTTCTTTTTCAGTGAAGTATGGAAGCAGATTTTCTTCTTCTACTAAGTCTTTTACTTCACTAAAGAATCCATTTTCAATATGTAATATCTCTTTGTCGGGAGAAGATAAATATATAGCTTCGGCTTGTGCTCTTGTAAGAAGTACAGCAAGACAAAGAGTACGATAGATTACAGTTTTCTCATCGGGTGGATTTAATAAAATTTCCTCTTCCATAATTTACCATTTATAAGTAAAGAAGAAGATTGCGGCATAAAGAAAAATTACAAAACTCATTATTAAGCTTATGAGTCCTAAAATATCTGCATATTTATTTTTAATAGTTTTCATAACAAATCTCCTTTTATATTTTTACTGTTTATATTATAATAATTACAATAATACCGCAATGAATTTTTTAAAGGGGAAAAAGAGGGGGAAAGGATATGTTTTATACATTAGAGCTTCCTAAAAAGATCCTCTATGGTAGAGGAAGTATAAATACCTTAGGTTCCGAACTTAAAAATATAGGTTCTAAATTTATTTTTTTAACAGGAGAAGCATCTTTAAAAAGAAGTGGATATTTAGATAAGATTATGGAAGATCTTGAAAAACATGAGATTAATGTAGTCTTGATTACAGGCATTCCTTCAGAGCCTACTTCGGATATTATTTATCAGATATGTCATAAGATAGTGGGAGATAATTTTGATGGGGTAATTGGTGTTGGAGATGGGAGTGTCATGGATACTGCAAAAGTCATTGCTATTGGTTTGAAAGCTAAAAAGGATATGAGGGAACTTCGTGGAATAGAGATAGAAGATGCATTACCTATTGTAGCTTCTCCTACTACTGCGGGTACTGGAAGCGAAACTACACGTTTTGCTGTAATTACTGATAAGGAAAACAAAAATAAATTTTTGCTCATGGGAAAGGCACTGGTTCCTACATTATCCATCATAGATCCAGAGCTTACTTTTAGTATGTCTTCACTGGTTACTGCTTATACAGGTATAGATGCTTTTTCCCATGCTTTAGAGTCTTATCTTTCACGGGGTTCTAATGTAACTATAGATATCTTTTCCAAGTCTGCTATTGAAGAGATATATAGAACTTTACCTGAAGCAGTTTTAGAAAACTCAGAAGATGCAAAAGAGAGGATGGCATATGCTGCTTTTAGGGCTGGTATTGCTATAGATAATGCTAAGACTAATCTTATTCATGCTATGTCCTGTCCTTTAGAAGATATATATTCTATACCTCATGGTATTGCAAATGGTATTCTCTTACCTGCATACTTAAGATTCAATGCCCCATTTATTCCCACAGAAAAATATAAATTTCTTAAGGATATATTTGGAGGAAATCCTTCTGAGAAAGTGGAAGAATTTTTAGAAATGGTGAATCTTCCCTTAAAAATTTCTCAAGCTACATCAGAAGATGTAGATGTAGATCTTCTTGTAAGGAGGACTATGGAAGCTAAGTGCAATTTGGAAAATAATTTAAGACCTGTTACTGAAGAGGATGTATATAACCTTTTCAAAGAAGTACTATAGGTTATGGGAAAAATAAAGCTCATTACCATGTCCCGAGATTTTGGGACTGATATAGATGATCTAATAAGGAAGCTTTCTCAGGAGATAAAGGGAGAGGTTTTGGATAGAGAAAAATTATATGCAGAGCTTGAAAAATTAGGGATTTCAAGAGAAAAGATAGAAAGAAATGGTGAGTTAAGTAAAGAAGAGAAAGAAGAATTTATAGATCTTTATAAAGAAGGTATAAGAAAGGTCGTAGGAAATTATTTGGAAAAGGGTATGGTCTTTCTTTTGGGAAGAGGAGGTCAGTTTCTCTATCAAGGAGAAGATTTTGTCTTTCATATAAATGTTATAGCACCTTTAAATTATAGGGTGAAATATCTTTGTGAAAAATATCCTCTTTCCCAAGAAAAAGCTCTGGAACTTATAAAAGAAAAGGATCTTCAGCGGGAAATTTACTATTATTCCTTCTTCTTTTCTGATTGGAAAGATCCTTATCTTTATCATCTTGTCATTGATAAATCTTTCTTCTCTGATAGGGAGATAGAAGAGCTTATATGGAAAGTTTTGGAAAAAGAAGAAGTCCCTGTGCCAGCTTTGGAACAGCTTTCTTTTCCTACAAAACCTACTTTTGCTAATGAGAGTGAGGAAGAATTTGCTAAAATTCTGAGTTTTTATCAGATAAAATGGGAATATGAACCGAGGGCATTTCCTCTGGAGTGGGATAGTGAGGGACAAGTGTTAGAATCTTTTAGCCCTGATTTTTACCTTCCAGATTTTGATCTTTATATTGAGCTTACTCTTCAAAAACCTAAGTTAATAAGTGAAAAGTTAAGAAAGATCAGAAAATTAGAAGAACTATATCCTGATATAAAGATAAAACTTTTTTATGGTAAAGAATATAAAAAACTTTTGGCTAAGTATGGAATAAGAATAGGATAAAGGAGAATGGGAGAAAAGATAGGCAAAATTTTATTTACAAAAGAAGAGATTGAAAGAAGGATAAGGGAGCTTGGAGAAGAGATAAGTAGAGATTATGCAGGGAAGGAGCCTATTTTAGTATGTGTACTAAAAGGGGCAGTATATTTTGCAGTAGATCTTACAAGAAGTCTTACCATACCTTTTATATTGGATTTTATCTCCATACTAAGTTATGGATCCTCTCAAGAAGATCAGGGAGTTGTGAGGATTTTAAAAGACTTGGATGTGAATATATATGGTAGTGATGTGCTTATTATAGAAGATATTGTAGATACCGGACTTACTCTTTCTTATCTCTTAAGGAATTTTCAAGCACGAAAACCTAACTCATTGAAAATTTGTACCCTTATTGACTGTCCAGGAAGAAGGATTATAGAAGTAAATATAGCATATAAGGGATTTGAGATCCCTGATTCTTATGTAGTAGGATATGGACTTGATTATAAAGAAAAATACAGAAATTTACCTTATATTGCAGTTCTTGACGATTAAAAATCATCTTTTATAGCACATTCTAAGAATTTATCAATATATCCTTTCATTTCCTCTACATAATTTAGTATCTCTTCTCTCAGTCTTTCTCCATCTTCAGTAAGACGATATATCTTCTTTGCAGGACCGCTATCGTCCGTATCCCATCTGGATATTACTATTCCCTCGTTCTCTAAATCCCTTAATATCCTATAACCTCTTCCCATGCCCCCAATTCCAGGCGGAATAAGACCAGGAAATATATCAGAAAGAGTTGAAATAAGTTCATATCCATGAAGTTCTCTCCCTTCTAAGGAGGTCACTATCCAGGCCCTAAGCCAAAAGGTTGGTGAAAGCCCTGTCCCTTTTGCTCCATGTCTTTTCATTTTTAATCCCTCCTGTACCTATATTCTGTGTCTATATTCTAAGTTTATATATATAACAATTTTCTATAAAAGTCAAGTAGAAGAACACGTTCTTCTATATAAAATTTTACTATCTATCTTTCAAAGTATAATATGAAGTTATATTATAATTAAAATAAAGAATTTGGCTTAGGAGGAAACTATGTTTATCTGGATTTTTATAGGACTTCTCCTTTTAAAAGAGATTGTAGATATTTATTTAGATTGGAGAAATGTAAAACATTCTACCAAATTTAAAGATATACCTGAAGAGTTTAGGGATGTTATCTCTCAAGAGACCTTAGAGAAATCTCAGAATTATTTGAAAGATACTACAAGATTAGGTTTTTATGCTGAAATTGTGGATATTTTATTTACTCTTTTCCTTATTTTTATAGGTTATCCTACTTTTGAGAGATTTGTAGGATCTTTTACTAATTCCTTTATACTTCAGGGGCTTTTGTTTTTTGGGATTGTGGGCGCCTTAGGTATGATTATCTCTCTTCCTTTTAGTATATACTCAAATTTTGTTATTGAAGGAAAATATGGTTTCAATACTATGACTCCTAAGGTTTTTCTTATGGATATGATTAAATCTATTCTTATATCTGTTATCTTAGGAGTTCCCATTCTCTCTCTTCGTCTCTTTGTAATCAAGAATGATCCAAATTTTTGGTGGAAGTTTGCTTTGGTGGCAATTGTTTTTGAACTTTTTGTAAGTTTTATTCATCCTCTCCTTATAGCGCCTCTATTTAATAAATTTACTCCCTTAGAGGATGAGGATCTAAAAGAGAAGATTATTGATCTGGGTAAGAAGGTGGGTTTTGATATAAAAAATGTATTTGTAATGGATGCTTCTAAGAGGACAAAAAAACAGAATGCCTATCTTACAGGATTTGGAAAGTCAAGAAGAGTAGTTTTATATGATACTATCCTTTCTTATCCTCAAGAAGAGATCTTGGCAGTTTTTGCTCATGAACTGGGACATTATAAAAAGAGACATATTCCTCTTATGCTACTTCTTTCTACTGTCTTTTATGTGGTTTACATCTACATAACCTTTATCTTTTACAAGTTAGCTCCTTTTTCTCAGTATTTTAATATTCAAAAAGAATATACAATTCTAATTTATGCCTTTTTACTCTCATCTTCCATCTTTTACTTTATTTCACCCATAGTTAATGCCTTATCCAGGAAGATGGAGTATGATGCCGATAGATTCTCTGCAGATCTTCTTGGGAAGTCTAATCCTCTTATAAATGCTTTAAAGAGGCTTGAAAAGGAAAATTTAGGGAATTTATATCCTGATCCTCTATATAGAACTTGGTATTACTCTCATCCTGCACCAACCGAAAGAATCTATGCCCTACTTGATCTAAAAAAGGGAGAAGAAGCATGAAGGTTACTATTGGACAGATAAATTCCATTATAGGAGATGTAGAAGGAAATGTAAAAAAGATAAAGGCTGCTATTTCAAAAGCAATTTCCGATTGTTCTGAACTTATAATCTTTCCAGAGCTTTCTCTCTTAGGTTTTCCTCCTTTTGATCTTTTGAAAAGAAAGAATTTAAAGAAGAAGATTGAAGATGCCATTTCTGATTTAATTAATGAGAAGTATCCTATTGGAGTTTTAATAGGTGTTCCTACCTTCAATTCTTCAGTTTTTAATAGTGCAATCTTAATATATGAAGGAAAAGTCATAGGAAGACAAAGTAAGTTTTTCTTAGGAGATGATCCCCTTCTTCAAAACAGATACTTTTCTTGTGGAAAGCCTGAGGTTATAACCTTTAATGGTAAAAAGTTAGGTATTGTTATATCCGATGATCTTTTAGAAGCGGATTTTGATCTCTTTAGTGATTTCTTTTCCTCTGTGGATTTAATAATTAATATCTCTTCTTCTTTCTACTATTATGGAAAGAGAGCAAAAAAAATAGAGTCTCTTAAAAATTTAGCTAAATCATATGGAAAGAAGGTTATCTATGTAAACCAGATAGGAGGAAATGGAGAGCTTATTTTTGATGGGGGGAGCTTAGTTTTTTCAGAAGGTGGAGAACTAATATTTGAATCTAAAATATTTGAAGAAGATATTGTTACTTTAGATTTGGATAATTTTTTTAGAAGAGAGGCATCTGAAGAAGATATATCTTTTATCTATAAGGGGCTTGTACTTGGTGTTAGGGATTATTTTAAAAAATCTGGATTTAAAAAAGCATTTATAGGACTTAGTGGAGGCATAGATTCTGCCCTTGTAGCTTGTATAGCAAAAGATGCTTTATCCTCTGATAATGTGGTAGGAATAGGTATGCCTTCTATCTATACTGCTAAGGAAAGTATTGAGGATGCCAAAACTCTTTCCCAAAATTTAGGAATTGAATTTAGGATTATTCCTATAAAAGATATTTTTTATTCTTATCTTAAGGAACTTAATCCTTCTAAAGCTCCTATTATGGATCTTGCAGAAGAGAATCTTCAATCCCGTATACGAGGAAATTTATTAATGTTTCTCTCAAATCGTGAAGGAGGAATAGTACTTGCTACAGGCAATAGATCTGAGGCACTTACAGGTTATTGCACCCTTTATGGGGATACTGCAGGAGCATTAGAGGTAATAGGAGATATATATAAGACTATGGTCTATGATGTGGCAAAATATGTAAATAGAGAGGAAGAAATTATTCCTCATAATATCTTAGTAAAAATTCCTTCAGCAGAGCTTCGTCCTGGGCAAAAAGATGAGGATTCTCTTCCTCCTTATGGAGTGCTAGATCCTATCCTTAATGCATATGTGGATCAGAATAAAACCTTTGAAGAGATTTTAGAGATGGGATTTAATGAAAATATTGTGAAAGAAGTTATAAGGAAAGTTGAGAGTAGTGAATATAAAAGAAGACAAATTCCTCCGGTTCTGAGGATAAGGTCTAAGAATCCGCTAAGAGAAAGAAATCTTCCTTTAGTTCATAAATTTATATGATATAATTCTTTAAAAAAGTTTTAGAAAAGGAGGTTTAAAGGTTCATGCAAGGAAATCGTTTTTCTAAACCCAAAATAGATGAGAATGATCTTTTATTTCTTAAGGAGACTGCTCATAAATGTCGTGGTGATATATTGAAGATGACTACCTTGGCAGGGTCAGGGCATCCAGGAGGATCCATGTCCTCTATTGAGATGTATTTAACTCTATATTATTTTGCGAATGTAGATCCTAAGAACCCCAAAAATCCTGATAGGGATAGGATCGTAATAAGTCATGGACACACATCTCCTGGTGTTTATTCTGCTCTTGGTAATCTTGGCTTCTTTAATATTGATGAAGCAATCGCATATTTTAGACTTGCAGGAAGCATCTTTGAAGGACATGTGGAAAGATATGTGCCAGGTGTGGAATGGAGCACAGGAAATTTAGGGCAGGGACTTTCAGCAGGATGTGGTATGGCTCTTTCTGGAAGGCTTTCTAAGAAAGATTTTAATGTTTTTGTGGTTATGGGAGATGGAGAACAGCAAAAGGGACAAATATCAGAAGCAAGAAGGTTTGCAGCAAAGTATAATCTTTCTAATCTGACAGTACTTATTGATTATAATAAGCTTCAGCTTTCTGGGCCTCTTTCAGAGATTATGCCTCAAAATATTAAAGAGAATTATATCTCTGATGGATGGGAAGTTATTGAGGTGGATGGACATGATATTGAAGCCTTATATGAAGCTATAAGAACTGCTATTTTAGATGGAAAGCCTACTGCAATTCTTGCTCATACGGTAATGGGAAAGGGAGTCTCCTTTATGGAGAATAAATTTGAGTTCCATGGAAGAGCTTTAAAACCTGATGAGTATAAGAAAGCCTTAGAAGAGCTTAAGATTGAAGATGATTTGGAAAAGTATAAGAAGATGAGAGAAGAATTTAAACCTGCAGGAAAACATATGGTAGAAATGTATCCTATAAATATAGATACAGGTACCCCTATTACTTATGATAAGGATGCAAAGATTGATAATAGAGGAGCCTTTGGAAAGGCTCTTGCAGATCTTGGCAGGTTAAATGTAGGGAAAGATGATAAAACTCCTATAGCAGTATTAGATTGTGACCTTGTGGAATCAGTAAGGACCCATGAATTTCGTAATATTGCTCCTGAAAACTTCTTTGAAATAGGGATTCAGGAACATAATGCAGCTACTGTTGCAGGAGCCTTATCTTCACAAGGAGTTGTTACATTTTTTGCTGATTTTGGAGTGTTTGGAGTTGACGAAACTTATAATCAGCATAGGCTAAATGATATTAATGTTACCAATTTAAAATTGGTAGTCACCCACTGTGGACTTGATGTGGGTGAAGATGGAAAAACCCATCAATGTATTGATTATATAGGTACTTTTAGAAATCTTTTTGGCTTTAAGATTGTAATCCCTGCTGATGGGAACCAGACTGATAGAGTAATAAGGTATGTAGCTAAGGAATCTGGTAATTTCTTAGTTGCTATGGGAAGATCTGTGGCTCCTATAATAACCGATGAGAATGGGAATCCTCTTTTTGGAGGAGATTATAAATTTGTATATGGTAAGATGGACAAAATAAGAGATGGAGAAAGTGCAGCAATCATCACGTGTGGTATTATGACATACAGAGCTGTGCAGGCTTGGGAGAAATTAAAGGATATGGGAATAAAGGTAAAAGTCTTTAACTTTACATCTCCCAAAGAAATAGATTGGGATGCTTTAAAAGAAGCAGCAAGTACAGGATTTATAGTGACATATGAAGATCATAATATTCATACAGGAATTGGAAGTATTATAGGAGAAGCTCTTCTTGAAGGAGGATATACGGTAAAGTTTAAGAAGCTTGGAGTGAAAGAATATGGACTTTCTGGAAAACCTGATAGTGTTTACAAACTTCAAGGGCTTGATGTAGATTCTTTGGTAGAAACTATTAAAGGAAATCTTTAAAAAAAGAGGGAGAGTTTTCTCTCCCTCTTAAATATTATCTTCTAAATATATTTTCTTCTGTAGGTGGCCACAAAATATCTTCTTCTTGAAGGAGATTAAAGGCATAAAATTCAACATTTTCTGCAACAATCTCTTCTCTTTCCCTTATAGCTCTTAATAGCCTTGCATACACTCTTTCAATCTCTTTAGCTAAATAACGGAGTTCCTCATCAGATTCTATCTTACAAGCCCATGTTTTTTTATCAAATTGAATCTTTAAAGGTCCCTGATAACTTTCTAATGGTAAGAGAATAAGCTCTGTGGTATTTTGTCCCCATTTTTCTACTAATGTTTTTGCAATATTAGAGAGAAGTTTTTCTGAGAACTCTAAAATCTTCTTTCTTGATTCCTCTTCCCAGAACACAAAGTAATCTTTAACCTCTACACCATCTAAGGCATATACACTTATAAAACCATAAGGTGGAAGAATCACTGGAGGCGTATTCATGGGTTTTCCTTTTTTAAATATCCAGAACTTAAGCTCATTGGCGCTATTATAAATCACTATCCCACTGAAATCTCTATTCTGGAGAGAGGTAAAAAATTTAATGGGAATTATGGTATTAGTATCAAGATCTTTATAAAGAGGTTCTCCTATACATATGGCAGAAAATACAAGAATCCATACTTTATCTGTAGAATAATAGGTAACTTTTCCAAATCCTTGTTGGATTTGCCTCATAAGAAAATCTATGGCTGTAATATCTTCTAATTTTTCTGTATTTTCTACCCTTGCAAAGAATGCCTCACCATCATAGATAAAAACTATCCCTTGATTTTTCTCATCAGTGTAAAGAATAACCCCTGTAGATTTTTCTGCCTTTAAATTTTTTATGAATCTTTCTGAATTGAGTAGAGCGGTAGGAAGATTTTCAAATTCAGGCTTAATTCTATCTAAAAATTGCATAAGCTCTTTCATAGATCCCCCCATATTCAAATAATAAAAATCCACGTTATCATTTTAGCATAGGTTATTATAAAATAAAAGATATTTAGTTTATAAACTAAAATTTATATCAATTTAGGAGGCTAAATACATGCTCATAGATTATCACATGCATCTTGAAAGAGGACCTTTTGAAGAAAATTGGTGGCTAAAATTTTACAAAAATGCTAAAGAGAATGGTATAGAGGAGATAGGAGTATCAGAGCACGGGCATAGATTTAAAGAGTTTAGACCTATCTATGATCATATACCTATAACAGCATCTTGGTGTGACAGTACATTAGAGGATTATAAAGAATTTCTCTTTTTCCTAAAAGAAAAGTATAATGTAAAAATAGGAATTGAAATGGACTATTTTCCTGAGAAAGAAAAAGAGATAAAGGAACTTCTTTCAGA
>Ga0209608_1001101_pt1 | contig 23536 bp, 17 predicted proteins | sample AD_UKC130_MetaG_FD_184428 | JGI IMG/M metagenome (GOLD analysis project Ga0209608, IMG submission 184428) | Active sludge microbial communities of municipal wastewater-treating anaerobic digesters from Canada - AD_UKC130_MetaG (SPAdes) (version 2) | ecosystem: Engineered > Bioreactor > Anaerobic... | reverse complement strand
CGTGGGACGCCGCTTGGGTTTCAATTGCTGAAATGAGACTCATCGTTGAGCAGGCTCTAAATGGAGTCTGCGCCAGGCTCTCGGTGCTGTAAAATGCACCGCAGAATATGACAGCAGCAGCCCTACGGATGATACGCCTCGTATCTTGCGGACCGGGGGAATCATCCTCCGTGCACGAAAAATGCGGGCCCAGACCGTTGGTTGGTCTGGGCCCGCGCGTTCTGTGGAGTGACTACTTTGCTGCGGCGACCTCATCAGCTGAGCCAGCGTCCGCGACGACCGCTTCAGCGACGAGTTCTTCAGAGGCTTCTTCAGCGTTGTCCGGCAGGAAGATGCCGGTCGTGCTTGTTTCGTTGAGTGCTGCACGCGTGCGCAGGCCACGACGCATCGCGATGAAGACGAGCAGCAGGCCGATGAGGCCGCACGCGCCACCCATGTACATCGCGAGGGTGAAGTCGCCGGTGAGGTCGTAGACCAGTCCCCATGCCGGGGCGCCAATGCCCGTTCCAGTGAAGCTACCGGTCAGCATGAATCCGTAGACGGTTGCGAAGCGCTCGCGGCCGGCGGCGTTCACCGCGATGAGCGGGACGATCACGGTCGGGATCGAGAGCGAGAGAGCCGCGATCGCGAGGAACACGTAGGTCAGGTTCAGCCCGAGTTGGAGGGTGAGTGCAAGTGACGGCAGGCCGAGCACGAACAGTGCGGTCATGGCGACGAACAGCACCTTGATGCCTAGCTTGTCGTACATGATGCCAAGCAGCGGCTTCGCGACGATGCCACACATTGAGTAGAAGGAGATCATCAGACCCGCAGCGGCGAGGTCGATCCCGAATGTGGGGTAGACAGCGGCCTGAACCGAGGCGAAAGCGCTTTCCAATGAGAAGAGGAACGTGCCAATTGAGAGGATGAAGATGGTGAGCCCAAAGCCCTTGATGGCAGCCTTGCGGCCTTCCTTCGTGGTGGTTTCGATGGTGCCTTCATCAGCGTTCTCTTCGCCGGGACGCGGCGGGTTCTTTGCGAGGAACAGGCCCGGGAGCACAGAGCAGATGAAGATCATCGCGCCGATGGCGAGCGAACCGCCGACGAATCCGCCGGCCTTCATGATGCCCGGGAAGATCAATCCGATCAGCAGGCCACCGAACGCGGCGCCGGTGGCGACGATGCCGAGCACAGTGCCGCGGCGCTTGTGTACGTGCCAGCCGATCACGAGCGTCTTCGACGGGAGCAGGTTGTTTCCGGAAGCACCGACACCCATCACGAACGCGAAGATGTAGAAGACGTAGATGTTGGGTGAATAGGCCATGCCGACCCATGCCAGCGCCGACAGGATACCGCTGAGGGTGAGCACAATCTTGAGGCCGAAGCGGGACATCAGACGCCCGGTGACCGAGAACATCAGCGCCGACGTGATCAAGAAGAGTGTGAAGTAGATCAAGAACTGCGCGGTCGTGACACCGAAGTGCTCGGAGCCGGGGATCACGAGGAACCCCATAGCCACGGGAGTCTAGCTGGTCATCACCGTGAGGAACGCGGCGACTGTTGAAGTGGCGCGATCGCGCCTATATTTCGCGCTGAGTTGCGTAGTGGACAAGAGGTGTTCCTTTCACCGTTGAAATGGAGTGCCGGTTGTTGCCCCGCGGATTGCGGGTTGCTGCAGTTGGCCATCGTTCACCATCGAGCGGGGCCTGGGTGCCCCAAGCATCCCGATGTTGCCCCGCGGGTGTCAAGCGATGGGAAATAAATGACGTTCGCGGCAGGCTCCTCTGGGATGTACCGCACCGCAAACCAAACGCGGTGGGTAACGAACCATGAAGGTTCGCACCCACCGCGTGCAGTGGCCGATGGATCGCGGTTAAGAGGACGCAACCTCTTCAGCGGCGCCGGTGGTGTCTCGCGCACCAGCGCCAGTGCCAGCAGCGTTGCGCTCGGCCGTGCTCGCCTCGGTGCCATCAGGGAGGAAGATTCCAGTTGTGCTGGACTCGTTCATTGCCGCACGGGTCTTGATGCCGCGCTGTAGGCCGATGTAAGCGAGAGCGAGGCCGATGAGGCCGGCTGCGCCGCCGACGTACATTGCGAGGGTGAACGCTCCGGTGATGTCGTAGACCAGGCCCCAGAGTGGAACGCCGATGCCGGTCCCGATGTAGCTGCCGGTGAGCATGAATCCGTATATCGTCGCAAAGCGGGCGCGGCCCGCAGCATTCACGGCGACCAGTGGGATGATCACGCCAGGAATCGAGAGCGAGATCGCCGAGATGGCGAGAATCGGGAACATGAGGTTCCAGCCCATTTGCATCGTCAGCGCAAGGGCGGGCATGCCGAGGATGAAGAGCACGGTCAGCGCGACGAAGAGGGGCTTCATGCCCAGCTTGTCGTGCATGATGCCAAGGAGTGGCTTCGCGACGATGCCGCAGACCGAGTAGAACGCGATCATGAGTCCCGCGGTCGAGAGGTCGATGCCGAAAGTGGGATAGACAGCGGCCTGAACCGAACCGAATGCGCCCTCGAGCGAGAAGAGGAACGAGCCGATCGCGAGGAGCACGATCGTGAAGCCGAAGCCCTTGATGAGCGCCTTGCGACCGTTCTTCGTCGCGGGGTGGACAGCCTCTTCTTCGCCAGCGGCTTCGTCGCCAGCGCCCTCTTCATGGTCGATGGGCGGGTTTTTCGCAAGGAAGATGCCGGTGACGACCGAACACACAAAGGCCATCGCGGCGATAGCGAGCCAACCGCCAACGAAACCGCCGGCCGCCATCACCGAGGGGAAAATCAGGCCGATCAGCAGACCACCGGTTGCGCCACCGGTCGCGACAAAGCCAAGCACCGTGCCGCGGCGCTTGTGCACGTGCCAGCCAACGACGAGCGTCTTCGCGGGGAGCAAGTTATTGCCGGCCGCGCCAAGGCCCAAAACGAACGCGAAGAGGTAGAACACGTAGATGTTTGGCGAGAACGCCATGCCCACGCCCGCGAGCGATGCGAGCGTGCCGGTGCTGATGAGCACGGCCCTCACCCCGAATCGAGTGATCAGTCGCCCCATGACCGAGAAGGTCAGCGCGGCGGTGACTAGGAACAGGGTGAAGTAGATCAAGTACTGTGCCGTTGTGACGCCGAAGTGTTCAGCGCCGGGGATCGCTGTGAATCCCATAGCGACCGGTGCTGAGCTGGTCATGACGGCGCCGAAAGCGGCGACCGTTGAAGTTGCGCGGTCGCGCCGATACTTGGCGCTGAGCTGGGTGGTTGACACGAGAGGTGTTCCCTTCGTCGTTGAATGGGTTGCCGTTGTCCGGTCGTCGCAGGGTACGACGCTTCAGCGCGGGTAAAGCTGGCTGCGGACTGCCCCAGGGAGGGCGGTGCATGTGATGCCCCCGTCTCAACGCTGAGTGGGGGCTGCCGAAATGCACCTCTAGCTTGTGCGCGGCGGTGCGGGGTGTCAAGGAAATAAGAAACGCGGTGTGTCTCCGAACCACATCAGGTTCGGAGACACACCGCGTATCCGTCGTGCTCGGAGAACTAGTGCGAGGCGAGCGACACGTCGTCAGTGACCTCGATGTTCTTCGTGACCGTCTCTTCCTTCGCCGCGCGGACGCGCAGACCCCGGTTGAGACCGATGTACGCGAGCAGCAGGCCGATGAGGCCGGCCACACCGCCGCCGTACATGGCGGCGGTGAAGTCGCCGGTCATGTCGAAGATGATGCCCCAGGTCGGTGCGCCGATACCGGTGCCGATGAAGCTACCCGTGAGCATGAAACCGTAGATCGCGGGGAAGCGCTGGTGGCCAGCGGCGCCGACAGCGATCAGCGGGATGATGACGGTCGGGATCGACAGCGAAAGCGCCGAGATCGCCAGGATCGGGAACGTCATGTTCCAACCCATCTGCAGCGAGAGAGCAAGCGCCGGGAGGCCCAGGATGTACAGCACCGTGAGGGCGATGAAGAGGGGCTTCATGCCCAGCTTGTCGTGCATGAAGCCGAGGAGCGGCTTCGAGATGATGCCACAGATGGAGTAGAACGAAACCATCAGGCCGGCGGTCGCCAGGTCAATGTTGAACGAGGTGTAGACCGCGGCCTGTACCGAGCTGAACGCGCCCTCGAGCGAGAAGAGGAACGTCGCGATCGAGAGAATCAATGCGACGAAACCGAAGCCCTTGATTGCCTTCTTGCGGTCGGCCTTGCTGGTTGCGTGGACCGCTTCTTCGTCGGCGTTTTCTTCACCCGGGCGCGGGGGGTTCTTCGCGAGGAAGAGGCCGGTAAGCACGGAGCAGACAACGATCATCGCAGAGATGCCGAGGGCGCCTCCGACGAAGCCGCCGGCGAGCATGATCGGCGGGAAGATGAGGCCGATGAGCAGGCCACCGAAGGCAGCGCCGGTCGCGGCCAGGCCCAGTACGGTACCGCGACGCTTGTGCACATGCCAGCCCATGATGAGGCTCTTGGCGGGCAGCAGGTTGTTACCCGAGGCGCCAATACCCATAAGGAAGGCGAAGAAGTAGAACATGTAGATGTTCGGAGCGAACGCCATCGCGACCCAGGCGGCCGCCGAGATGATGCCGCCAATGATGAGGACGATGCGGATGCCAAAGCGCGTCATGAGGCGGCCGGTGACCGAGAACATCAGTGCCGACGTGAACAAGAACAGCGTGAAGTAGATCAAGAACTGACCGGTCGTAACGCCGAAGTGCTCGGCGCCGGGGATCACGAGGAATCCCATGGCAACCGGGGTGGAGCTCGTCATGATGGCGCCGAACGCGGCCACCGTCGACATAGCGCGGTTGCGGCGGTAGCGCCGCAACTCGGGGGTAATAACTTCAGAAGACAAGAGGGGAAATTTCCTTTCACCATTGAAATAGGGTTCCGTGGCATGCCCGACGGGTGGGGTGTGTCACGTTCCGCGCGCGCAAGCTCGCGCATGCGTCGCGGACCATCCTGACGTCACAGGAAAATCCCGCCATCGGGTAGGGGTGGCGGGTGTTCGTTGTGAGGGGAATGTGCACTGAAACCGGCCTCAGCGTTGAGCGAGGCCAGACGTGCGATTACATTCTGCGGCTGATGGATTCGTCCGTCAAAACGAGGGGTCAACATGACAAACGGCGGCTGTCAATACCCGTGCAGAGAAAAGTTCTGCGGGCGTGTCTGTACGCAATTCGTCTGGCGGGCGGGCCTCGCGGGCGCAGAATTCCGCATTGACAGCGCTGTAGTATCCTGGAGAATGGTTCCAGAATGCGATTCTGTAATTGCTTGCGTGTGCGCTCATCGATGAGCGGGCCTTCGAGCAAATGCGGAGTATGTATCGACCGTGGGTATTGATGCCCACGTGTTCACTTCGATATGTGAAAGAGGCCGCTATGCCCATCACCACACGTGTATCCCTGCTCCGCGAGACTCCCGGTGCGTTCGAAACAGCTGTTGTTGAGCTGGACGACCCGCGCCAGGGCGAACTGACCGTCAAGCTCGTCGCGACTGGTCTTTGCCACTCAGACGACCACATCGCCAAGGGCGATCTCAACGCAGCGCACCTTCCGCTGGTGGGTGGACACGAGGGCGCCGGTGTCGTCACCGCTGTTGGACCGAACACGCCCGGCTTCGAGGTTGGCGACCACGTCGTCTTCTCGTTCCTCGCGGCCTGTGGCGTGTGCGAGTTCTGCGCACGCGGCATGAGCAACCTCTGCATGAAGGGCTCGACGATCATGTCCGGCGGACGCCCGGACGAGCCGGGTAGCTACCGCATGTCAGAGAACGGCAAGTCGGTTGGCCAGGCAATGGGCATCTCGACCTTTGCCGAGTACACGACCGCATCGGTCAACTCGGCAGTCAAGATCGACAAGGACATCCCCCTCGAGGTAGCCGCGCTGCTCGGTTGCGCAGTTCCCACCGGATGGGGCGCCGCGGTGAACTCGGCAAACATCGAGCCCGGCGCCGTCGTGATTGTCATGGGTATCGGCGGCATCGGTTCGGCAGCAGTGCAGGGCGCGAAGTACTCCGGTGCGCGTGCGGTTGTCGCCGTTGACCCCATCGAATTCAAGCGTGACATGGCCAAGGTATTCGGTGCGACGCACGCGTTCGCCGACATGGCCGAGGCAACCGAGTTCGTCAAGTCGATCACCAACGGTCAGGGCGCAGACGCGACCATCATCAGCGTCGGTGTGCTCAAGCCCGAGTACGTGGCACAGGGCATGGCGTCGATCCGCAAGGCTGGCACCGTGGTTGTTCCGGGCCTCGGCAAGTCGAGCGATGTTGGGATCCCGATCAGCATGGCTGACCTCACGCTCTACCAGAAGCGCCTCCAGGGCAGCCTCTACGGCCAGTCGAACCCGAAGTTCGACATCCCCAACCTGCTGCGCATGTACCAGGCTGGTTTGCTGAAGCTCGACGAGATGATCACGACCCGCTACAAGCTTGACGACATCGCTGAGGCGTATGAAGACATGCACGCGGGCAAGAACATCCGCGGCGTAGTTATTTTCGATTGAGTATTGCGGGAGCGTTGGTGTCAGTTGTTGAAGTTCAGGTATCCGACGCTGTGAAGACGCGGACAGAGTTTGCAAAGCTTTTTACCTTTGACGTGCTCGATGAGGGCGTGTTTGAGGCAGCGGCACGAACACAGGTTCGCGAGCATGCGTTCGGTGGTGCCATCGCCGCACAGGCGCTGGTCGCCGCCGCGCGCACGGTGTCGACCGATCGTGCGGTGCACTCAGTGCACTGCCACTTTCTCCGGGCAGGTGACACCACCGCTCCCACAAAGCTCGTTGTGACGTCGTTGCGAGACGGAAGAAGCTATTCCACTCGCAGCGTCATCGCTGAGCAGCATGGCAAGCCGATTTTTGCCATGACCGCCGCCTTCCACGTCGAAGAAGAAGGCTGGGAACACCAGACCGCGGTCATGGAATCCCCCGACCCCGAGTCGCTTCCGACGCTCCGCGACCGCGGCGAGTCGATCGGCGGCAAGGGCGGAGAATGGCTCACCCGCCTGGCCGACGCGCATGCGCTCGACGTCAGGTTTGGCGAGAACCTCCCGCGCGACGGTAACCGCGACCCCTCGATGTCGTTCTGGTTCCGCTGCTTGGAAGACCTCCACGGCGACAACATCCTCCACGCCGGCGTCATGCTCTATGTCTCCGACCTCATGATGCTCTCGACCGCACTTCGTCCGCACGAATATGAGCCGGGCGGTCGCAAGAGCGACAACGCGAGCCTCGATCACGCCGTGTGGATCCATCAGACGCCTCGCGCTGATGAATGGCTGCGCTACGAGATGGCCGGCCCGTGGGCAGGCCGCGGCCGCGCACTGGTCGACGGGCGCATCTTCAACCGCGAAGGCACGCTGATCGCGACCGTCGTGCAAGAGGGCATGGCCCGCCTGCGCCCCGAGTTCTAGGGCTCAGCAGCACAGACACGCAGAAGAGCGCGTAGCATCCGAATTTGGACGCTACGCGCTCTTTGCGTTGGTTCTAGATGCGAGCGGGATGCCGCATCCGCATGTACTCCTTAACCCTGCGCTACGCGCGCCACGGAATCGTTCCGGTTGGCTGCTGCGCTGCCCATGGCCGCGTCGAGGCCGAGCCTGCGCACCATCGCGATCGCATCATCACTGATGAGTTCTGCGTCGCGCCAGCGGTCGCACGCCATGACCTCACGTTGGGCCTCACCAATGATCATGGTGAACACGGCAACGGTGAGACGGCCGGTGGCGTCGTTGTCGGTGAGCAGCAGAACCGAGTTGTATTCGAGCCAGCGGTCACGCCGTGCGCGCCGTGTTGACTCAAAGCCCGGAGGGCCATCGAGGTCGAAGAAGAACCGACCCGCATCGCGGGCACGCCAGGCTGCCTGGAGGAAGGCGCGTGCGCCGACGTCGTAGAGGTCGATCGCGCTCGTGGCGCCACCGGCGCGGGTACGCTCGATGGCCGACTTCACGCGCTCTTCCTGCGCGTTCATCCAGTCGTCCCACAGGACGAGGTACACCCCGGCTTTGTCGCCGAAGTGGTGGTAGAGGCTGCCGACGCTTGAGTTTGCGCGATCAACGATGTCGGCGATGCTTGTGCCGGCGTATCCGTTCGAAATAAACAGCTCGAGCGCGGCATCCAAAAGGTTGCGCTGCGTCTCTTCGGTGCGGCTCCATTGCCAGGGGCCTCGGGTTCGGAGCGGTTCGGGAGCGGTCGACATGTTGGTCCTTCCGGATCACTTACAAGACCATCGACGATCTGGTTCGATCATACGAGTGGTCGCGGGTGGGCGACAGGGGTGATTTCGCGTTATGCCCGAGAGAGCACAACGGGCCCCGCGCAGGAGTCTGCGAGGGGCCCGTTGCGTTACGCTCTAGCGCTGGATGGCCTTGACTTCGAGGAAGTCCTCGAGGCCAAGCGCGCCACCTTCGCGGCCGATACCAGACTGCTTGTAGCCGCCGAAGGGGGCTGCTGGGTTGAACGCGCCGTCGTTGATCGACACCTGGCCGGTGCGGATGCGACGTGCAACCTTGAGCGCGCGGTCTTTGTCGCCCGACCAGACGCCACCGGAAAGGCCGAAGTCCGAGTTGTTCGCAATGCGAACGGCGTCGTCTTCGTCTTCGTAACCGATGATCGACAGCACTGGGCCGAAGATCTCCTCCTGCGCGATGGTCATGTTCTCGCCGACGTTGCTGAAGATCGTGGCGCCAACGAAGTGGCCGGTCGTGTGGTCGTTCTCACGGCCATCGAGGACGAGGGTTGCACCCTCGTCGACACCCTTCTGGATGTAGCCCTCAACGATCTTGCGCTGCGCGCCGTTGACCAGAGGTCCCATGCGTACGCCTTCCGCGGACGGCGCACCGATGGTGAACTGCTGGGCGACCTTCTTTGCGATCGCGGTAGCCTCTTCGAGGCGGTCGTTGGGAACGAGCAGACGCGTGAGCGCCGAGCAGGTCTGCCCGGTGTTGCCCATGCAACGGCCGACCCCGTCAGCCACGGCGGTCTCGAAGTTGGCGTCGTCGAGGATGATCATGGCGGACTTGCCGCCGAGCTCGAGTGCAACCTTCTTGACGGTCTCGGCGGCGACGATTGCGACGCGCTTGCCCGCACCGTTCGAGCCGGTGAACGACACCATGTCAATGCCGGGGTGTGCCGAGATTGCCTCACCAATGACCGAACCGCGGCCGCTGAGCAGGTTAAACACACCTGCGGGCAGGCCAATCTCGTCAAAGATGTCGGCCAGCGCGAAAGCGACGAACGGCGCTTCGACGCTCGCCTTGAGCACCACGGTGCAGCCGGCGGCCAGTGCGCCACCGACCTTGAGGATGATCTGGTGAAGCGGGTAGTTCCACGGCGTGATGGCGCCCACGACGCCGACCGGCTCACGCACGATCAGCGAGTTGCCGAGTTCTTCGCCATCAAAGTTGAAGGTGGCGGCGAGGTCGGCGAAAATGCCCATGTTCATCGTCGGCATGCCGATCTGAACGCGCTGCGCGAAGGTGGTCGGCGAACCGAGGTCTTGCGACACCAGTTCAGCCAGCTCGGGGAGGCGTGCCATCAGCAGCTCCTGGGCCTTCTTCAGGTACGCGCCACGTTCTTTGCCCGAGAGCGCAGACCATGCGGGGAAGGCAGCGGTTGCTGCCTCGACCGCGCGGTCGACGTCACCGGCGGTGCCGGAAACAATCGTGCCGAGCAGGGCTTCTGTCGTCGGGTTGAAGACCTCAATGAGGTCAGTGCCTTCGGAGTCGACCCATGCTCCGTTGACGTAAATCTTGTTGCGGTCAGCTGCGTTGCCCACCGATCCACCTCCGTGTGATGTCGGCGTATCGGAGGCAGGAGCCTCCGGGTCAGCCCGTGATTCGCGATGTCAACCACCGAATGGTTGTTGTTCTGCAATCTTAGAGTTATGTTCTAGGACATGGCAATGTTGCCATGACGAACGCGACAAAGGAGTCCGTGTTGGCGAAGATCACTTTCAACCTTGAAGACGGCAGCGCTCAGGCGATTGATGCAGAAAACGGCCAGTTCTTAATGCAAGAAGCCGTGAACGAGTCGGTCCCTGGCATTGATGGCGACTGCGGTGGTGTTGCGTCGTGCGCGACGTGCCACGTGTACGTCGCTCCTGAGTGGCTTGCGGCTACCGGCGAACGCACCGACATGGAGGTAGCCATGCTCGATGGCACCTTCGGTGTCGAGTCAAACAGTCGGCTGTGCTGCCAGATTCAGGTGAGCGATCAGATTGACGGCCTCGTCGTGCAGGTCGCCGGCACCTAGCTCGTAACATGCGCGGGCGAAGCGCTGCATGAAGGCGAACGCTCGACGCATCTTGTACTTCAACCGCTGATCGCGGACAGTTTCCGCGGTGTGTGTTGTCAAGTACTTGACAACACACACCGCTATGTCCGTTCATAGGAAGAAGTCAATACGCAGTACCGCAGGTGAGAACGGCGATTCACAGACGCGTCAAGGAGGACACGTGATGAGTATCTTGGCACCGGACGAAGTCGACACCCCAGAAATTTTGAAGCCCGAACTGAGCGCGGCTCAGATCGCCGCCCGCGAGCGCGTGTATGCCACACCGCTCGAAGAGCTCGATCCAGCAGACCCCGCACCTTTCGCATCAGAGCAGATGTGGTGGAAGTTTGAGCGGCTCCGCGCGGTGGCTCCCGTGCACTACACCTCGGTCGAGCACACGCAACACGACGCGTACTGGTCGATCACGAGGTGGGACGACATCATCGCGATCGACACCGATTCGGTGAACTTCACGAATGAAACACCCGCGTCGATGCTCATCCCGGGCTCGAGCCCCGCGCTGATTCGCCTCGCAGGCCCGGGCGCGACGCCCGAGCAGATCAAGGCTGTCGAAGACCGGGGTGGCGGATCACTGCTGAGCATGGACCCGCCGAGCCACGGGATTCACCGTGGTGCGGTCGCCGAAGGCGTTTCGCCGGCGGCACTCGCCGACTTCGAGCCGCTCATCCGCGAGCGAATCGGCGGGATCCTCGATGGTCTGCCGATTGGCGAGGAATTCGACTGGGTTGATCTCGTGTCGAAGGACCTCACGGCGATGACGCTGGCCACGCTGTTCAACTATCCGCAGGAGAAGCGCCGGCAGCTCACCCACTGGTCTGACGTGCTCACTACCCTGCCCGCACCGGGGCGGATCGTCGAGACGATCGAAGAGAAGGATCGGATCAGCCTCGAATTTGAGGCAGAGATGTTCCAGCTCCTTGAGCAACGTAAGAGTGAGCCGGCAGCGACGGACTTCATCTCGTTGATGGCGCACAGCCCGCACGTCAAGGACTTCAGCCAATCCGAGATCCGGGGCGACATCGGCGTGCTCCTCATTGGCGGCAACGATACGACGCGCAACACGCTCTCGGGCTCGGTGTACGCGCTCGACCGGTTCCCCGACCAGGCAGCGAAGCTGTATGCCAATCCGAAGTTGATCCCGAGCATGGTGTCGGAGACGATTCGCTGGCAGACGCCTCTGTCGCACATGATGCGTCGCGCGAACCACGACATGGAGTTTCGCGGGCAGCAGATGCGAAAGGGCGACAAGATCGCCCTCTGGTACGTCTCGGGCAACCGTGATGACAGCAAGCTCGACCGGCCGAACGAGTACATCGTCGACCGGAAGAACCCGCGTCAGCACCTGTCGTTTGGCTTCGGCATCCACCGGTGCCTTGGCAACCGCCTCGCAGAACTGCAGTTGCGACTCACCTGGGAAGAGATCCTCAAGCGCTTCCCCAAGATTCAGGTCGTCGGTGAGCCAGAGCGGACCTTCAGCAACTTCGTGAAGGGCTACGAGAGCATGACGGTCGTGATTCCCCGCCGCCACTAGCGGTCGCGGAACTCGCCGTTTTTCTGTGTGGCCGCCCGTCAATCGCAACCGGATGGCCACACGCTGATGTTTCAACATTTGAGTCAAGGAGGACGCAAGATGAGCATTTTGGTACCGAACGAGGTCTATCCCATCCCGACCAAGAGCGGTGAGTTGAGCGAGGAGCAGAGGGCGGGGCGCGACCGCATCTACGCCGCACCACTCGAGACGCTGAACCCTGGTGACCCGGCCGGTTTTGAGAACCAGGAGATGTGGTGGAAGTTCGAGCGCCTGCGCGCTGAGGATCCCGTCCACTACACGCCGGAGGAGAACACCGAACACCGGGCGTACTGGTCGATCACGAAGTGGGACGACATCATCGCGATCGACACCGACCCGCTGCGCTTCTCCAACGAGACGACGCCCTCGCTGGCGCTGCCGGGCTCAAGCCTCGCGGTCCTGCGGACGCTCCCTGAGGACGCGACGCCCGAAGAGATCCGTGAAGCCGAGATTCGGGGCATCCCATCTCTTCTGAGCATGGACCCGCCGGAGCACGGCATCCACCGTGGCGCCGTGGCTGAAGGCGTGTCGCCGGCGAATCTCGCGGCGTTTGAGCCGCTGATTCGCGAGCGCATCGGCAAGATCCTCGATGAACTTCCGATCGGTGAGGAGTTCGACTGGGTCGACCTGGTATCGAAAGACCTGACGGCGACCACGCTTGCCACGCTCTTCGGGTACCCGCAGGAGAAGCGGCGAGACCTGATCAACTGGTCAGACATCGCAACCACAATTCCTGGTCCGGGCCGAATCGTCGAGACCAACGAGGAGAAGGATGTGATCATGCAGGAGTTCTTCAACGTGTTCCGCGAGCTCATTGAGCAGCGGAGCAAGGAAGAACCTCAGGGTGACTTCATTTCTCTTATGGCCCACAGCCCGCACATGAAGGACTTCACACCGATGGAGATCCAGGGCGATGCTGGTGTGCTGCTGATCGGTGGCAACGACACCACCCGCAACACGCTCTCCGGCTCGGTATATGCGCTGCACATGTTCCCCGAGCAGGATCGCAAGCTTCGCGAGAACCCGAAGCTGATCCCCAGCATGGTCGCTGAGACGATCCGCTGGCAGACGCCGCTCTCGCACATGTCGAAGCGAGCCGCGGCAGACTTCGAGTTCGGTGGCAAGCAGATGAAGAAGGGCGACAAGATCGTGCTCTGGTACGTCTCGGGCAACCGCGATGACTCGAAGCTCGACCGCCCGAACGAGTACATCATCGACCGGAAGAACCCGCGTCAGCACCTCTCGTTCGGCTTCGGCATCCACCGTTGCCTTGGCAACCGTCTTGCCGAGCTGCAGCTGCGGATCACGTGGGAAGAGATTCTGAAGCGCTTCCCTGAGATCAACGTGATCGGTGAGCCAGAACGCAGTCTCAGCAACTTCGTCAAGGGCTACGAGACCATGACGGTCGTGATTCCTCGCCGCTACTAGCGGTCGCAGAACTCACCAGCTTTCAGCGCGGCCGCCCGCAGATCTCTGACGGGCGGCCGCGCGCCGCATTTCAATGAATGAGTGAAGGAGGACCCAAGATGAGCATCTTGGTACCAGACGAGGTTTATCCCGTCGCAACGAAAAATGGTCAGTTGAGCGACGAGCAGAAGGCGGCGCGTGACCGTATTTATGCCGCGCCGCTTGAGTCCTTGAATCCGGGCGATGCACAGTCGTTCGCAGATCAAGAGATGTGGTGGAAGTTCGAGCGCCTCCGCGCTGAAGACCCGGTGCACTACACGGCCGAGGACCAGAGCGAGCACGGTGCGTACTGGTCGATCACCAAGTGGGACGACATCATCGCTGTCGACACCGACACTGTTCGGTTCTCGAACGAGGTCAGTGTCTCGCTTGCGTTGCCAGGTTCGAACCCGTCGGTGCTTCGCATGGTTGGCCCCGACGCGACGCCCGCAGAGATTCGTGAAGCTGAAATTCGCGGCATGCCTTCGCTCTTGAGCATGGACCCGCCCGCCCATGGCGTGCACCGCGGCGCGGTTGCAGAAGGCGTTTCGCCCGCGGCCCTCGCCGAGTTCGAGCCGCTGATCCGTGAGCGCATCGGTGCAATCCTCGACGGGCTGCCGATCGGTGAGGAGTTCGACTGGGTCGACAAGGTGTCGATGGAGCTCACGGCTATGACGCTTGCGACGCTCTTCGGCTACCCGCAGGAGGACCGCCGGCAGTTGACGCTCTGGTCGGATCAGCTCACCACGACCCCCGGACCGGGCCGCGTTGTCGAGACGATGGAAGAGAAGGATGCCGCGCAGATCGCCTTCTACAAAATGTTCACGAAGCTCATCGCCGACCGCAGTGCCGAAGAGCCGAAGAGCGACTTCATCTCGTTGATGGCGCACAGCCCGCACATGAAGGACTTCACCCCGGCCGAGATCCAGGGCGATGCGGGTGTGCTCCTGGTTGGTGGCAACGACACCACTCGCAACACGTTGACCGGTTCGGTCTATGCGCTCAGCCTCTTCCCCGAGGCCAACGAGAAGCTGCGGGCGAACCCCAAGCTGATCCCGAGCATGGTCGCCGAGACCATTCGCTGGCAGACGCCACTCGCGCACATGTCGCGACGTGCACACGTTGACGCCGAGGTGGGCGGCAAGCTCATCAAGAAGGGCGATCGCGTCATCGTTTGGTACGTTTCGGGCAACCGAGACGACGCGAAGATCGAGCGGCCGAACGAGTACATCATCGACCGGAAGAACCCGCGTCAGCACCTGTCGTTCGGCTTCGGGATTCACCGTTGCCTTGGCAACCGCCTCGCAGAACTGCAGCTGCGCCTGACCTGGGAAGAGATTCTGAAGCGCTTCCCCGAGATCAACGTGGTGAGCGAACCGGTTCGTAACAACAGCAACTTTGTCAAGGGTTACGAGACGATGACCGTGGTGATTCCTCGTCGTATTTAGTGATTAGCGTTAATATTTGAGGCGTTCTGGGCGCCATGTTGTCAAGTCATGACAACATGGCGCCCAGTGGTCGTTTCAGACAGAGCTGTTCTGAGGTGGCCGGTAGCGGCACGATGCGCTGCCAAGTACGACGTTTTGTGAGCGAGTCGAGGAGGACACGCAGTGAGCATTTTGGTACCAGATCAGGTTTATCCGGTCGCAACGAAGAACGGCCAGCTCAGCGAAGAACAAAAGGCCGCGCGTGAGCGTATCTATGCCGCGCCCCTCGAGTCGTTGAACCCGGGTGACGCGCATTCTTTCGTGAACGAGGAGATGTGGTGGAAGTTCGAACGTCTTCGCGCTGAAGACCCCGTGCACTACACGCCCGAAAGCGAGAGCGCGCATGGGGCCTATTGGTCGATCACCAAGTGGGACGACATCATCGCGATTGACACCGACACGGCGCAGTTCTCGAACGAGGTCAGCACATCGCTGTCGTTGCCGGGATCAAACCCCTCGGTTCTTCGCATGGTCGGCCCAGACGCGACGCCCGCAGAGGTTCGGGAGGCCGAGATTCGCGGCTTGCCTTCGCTGCTCAGCATGGACCCGCCCGCGCACGGCATTCACCGCGGTGCGGTTTCGGAGGGCGTTTCGCCCGCTTCGCTCGCCGATTTCGAGCCGCTGATCCGCGAGCGCATCGGCACCATCCTCGATGGCCTGCCGATTGGCGAAGAGTTCGACTGGGTCGACAAGGTGTCGATGGAACTCACCGCGATGACGCTCGCGACGCTGTTTGGCTACCCGCAGGAAGACCGACGACAGTTGACGCGCTGGTCAGACATCCTCACGACCGCAGAGCCGGGCCCGGGCAAGATCGTCGAAACGATGGCTGAGAAAGACCAGGCGCAGCAGGATTTCTTCGCAGCGTTCAAGAACCTCATCGCGCAGCGGGCGACGGAGGAGCCGAAGGGCGACTTCATCTCGTTGATGGCGCACAGTCCGCACATGAAGGACTTCACTCCCGCCGAGATTCAGGGTGACGCCAGTGTGCTGCTGATCGGTGGCAACGACACCACACGCAACACCCTCACGGGTTCGGTGTATGCGCTCCACCTCTTCCCCGAGCAGAACGAGAAGCTGCGCGCAAACCCCGGGCTGGTGGCGAGCATGGTGTCGGAAACGATCCGCTGGCAGACGCCCCTCACGCACATGTCGCGTCGCGTGCACCAGGACGTCGAATACGGCGGCAAGGTGATCCCCAAGGGCGACCGGGTCATCCTTTGGTACGTCTCAGGCAACCGCGATGACTCGAAGCTCGACCGTCCGAACGAGTACATCATTGACCGGAAGAACCCGCGTCAGCACCTGTCGTTTGGTTTCGGCATCCACCGTTGCCTTGGCAACCGTCTTGCCGAGCTGCAGTTGCGCCTCACGTGGGAAGAGATTCTCAAGCGCTTCCCTGAGATCAACGTGATCGGTGAGCCGGTTCGTAACGAAAGCAACTTTGTGAAGGGCTACGAGACGATGACCGTGGTCATCCCGCGCCGCCTCTAACGGAGTTTTTCGGTCACAGAGAATCTGCGGCATGTTGTCAGTTACGGCAACATGCCGCAGATTTCTTTTTGGTAGAATGAGATTCTGGAATCCCGCGCCGATGCGGGATTTTTTAAATTGACGAAGGAGTTTCAATGGCGAAGATCACTTTTCATCTTGCAGATGGTTCGGCACAGATCATTGATGCTGAAGACACTGAATACTTGATGCAGGAAGCCGTCAACAACTCGGTTCCCGGCATCGACGGCGACTGCGGTGGCGTTGCGTCCTGCGCGACCTGCCACGTGTACGTTGCCCCCGAGTGGCTCGAAGCCACCGGCCCGCGCACCGACATGGAAGAAGCCATGCTCGACGGCACCTTCGGCGTTGAATCGAACAGTCGTCTCTGCTGCCAGATCCAGGTGAGTGACCAGATCGACGGTCTCGTCGTACAGGTCGCAGGCACCTAACTTTTTCGGCGCTCGCCCCGAGCAACACACGCAGCGTCATGGAGGACATGCAATGAGTATTTTGACACCGCCCCTCGCGGGCACTCCCGACATCATGAAGTCGGAGCCCACGGCGAAGCAGCGCGAAGATCGCGACCGTATTTACGCGATGGCACTGGAAGACATCAACCCGGGTGACCCCGACAACTTCGAGAACGAATCGATGTACTGGAAGTTCGAGCGCCTTCGCGCCGAAGATCCTGTGCACTACACGGCTGCCGACAAGAGCGCTTACGGGGCGTACTGGTCGGTCACCAAGTGGGACGACATCGTTTCGATTGACACCAACTCGGTGGTCTTCTCGAACATCGCTGGTGGCGTTGCGCTCAATGTGCCGGGCTCGAACCCCAGCGTTGATCGCCTCGCCGGGCCGAACGCCACTCCCGAAGAGTTGCAGGCGGCACGCGACCGCGGTACACCGTCGCTGCTGAACATGGATCCGCCGCAGCACGGTCTGCACCGTGGTGCCGTGGCCGAGGGTGTTTCGCCCGCGAACCTCGCGGTGCTCGAGACGCTGGTTCGCGAACGCATCGGCATGATCCTCGACAGCCTGCCGATCGGTGAAGAGTTTGACTGGGTTGACAAGGTGTCGATCGAGCTCACCGCGATGACGCTCGCGACGCTGTTCGACTACCCGCAGGAGCGTCGCCGTGAGCTGACCTTCTGGTCTGACGTCATGACCACCGACCCCGGACCGGGTCGAGTTGTCGAGACGCGTGAAGAGAAAGACGCCGCACAGGCAGACTTCTTGAAGATGATCGGAACCATGTTCAAGGAGCGCGGCGAAGCCGAGCCCGCCATGGACTTCATGTCGCTGATGGCCCACAGCCCGCAGTCGAAGGACTTCACGCAGGCAGAGATCTACGGCGACGGCGTTATTCTGCTCGTCGGCGGCAACGACACGACCCGCAACACCCTCACGGGTTCGGTCTACGCACTCGATCGCAACCCCGAAGAGTTCGCAAAGCTGCGGGAGAACCCGGCGCTGATCTCGAGCATGGTTTCGGAGACGATTCGTTGGCAGACGCCGCTTTCGCACATGATGCGTAAGGCGAATGAAGACGTCGAGATCGGTGGAAAGCAGATCAAGAAGGGCGACAAGATCGCCATGTGGTACGTCTCGGGCAACCGCGACGACTCGAAGCTTGATCGTCCGAACGACTACATCATCGACCGGAAGAACCCGCGTCAGCACCTGTCGTTTGGCTTCGGTGTGCACCGTTGCCTCGGTAACCGCGTTGCCGAGCTGCAGCTGCGCCTCACGTGGGAAGAGATTCTCAAGCGCTTCCCCGAAATCAAGGTTGTCGGCAACCCTGTGCGTGCCCACAACAACTTCGCGAAGGGCTACGAGAGCATGACGGTCGTCATTCCCTCGCGCTACTAGGAGTTCGAGAACAATCACAGAAGCCCGGCTCGTTGTCAGCACATGACAACGAGCCGGGCTTCTGTGAGTATTGGAATGATGTGCTCGGCGTGGCAATGCGGCTACGCCACGGGGCTCCAGCCCAGAGCGACACCGCGTCGATGTCAAGGAGGACATGAGATGAGTATCTTTTCGCCAGACCGGGTCAACACCGCAGAGGTGCTCCGGCCCGAGCTCAGCGAGCGGCAAAAAGCTGCCCGCGAGCGCATCTACGCGATGCCGCTGGACGAGCTTGACCCGGCCGAGATTGGCTCTTACCAAAGCGAAGAAATGTGGTGGAAGTTCGAGCGCCTTCGCGCCGAAGCCCCCGTGCACTTCACGAAGGACAGCGCGAGCGGTTTCGGCGACTACTGGTCGGTCACAAAGTGGGACGACATCATCAAGATCGATACCGACCCGGTGACCTACTCGAACGAGGCGGGCATCACGATCGCGGCAAATCGGCCGGACTCGCAGCCCTCCGAGATCGCACCCGACGGCTCGAAGCGCACACCGGAGCAGATGGAAGAGGCGAAGGCACGAGGCATCCAATCGCTCTTGAGCATGGATCCGCCAAAACATGGGATGCACCGTGGCGCAGTGTCTGAGAGCGTCGCGCCCGCGAACCTCAACGACCTCGAGCCGCTCATCCGTGAGCGCATCGGTGTGATTCTCGACGGCCTACCGATTGGCGAGGAATTCGACTGGGTCGACAAAGTGTCGATGGAGCTCACCGCGATGACACTCGCGACACTCTTCAACTACCCGCAGGAGCAGCGTCGCGAGCTGACGTTCTGGTCGGACTGCATGAACGTCACGCCCGGCCCCGGGCAGGTCGTTGAGACCCAGGCCGAGCGCATGGCCGCGATTCAGGATTTCTACGGTGCGATTACCCGGATGTTCCAGGAGCGCTCCGCTGCGCCGCCCGACATCGACTTCATGTCGCTGATGGCGCACAGTCCACACATCAAAGACTTCGAAAGCGCAGAGATCTACGGCGACGCCATCGTGCTGCTCGTCGGCGGAAACGACACCACGCGAAACACCCTCACGGGCTCGGTCTATGCGCTTGACCGGTTCCCCGAAGAGAACGAGAAGTTGCGGGCGAACCCGGCGCTCATTCCGAGCATGGTGTCGGAGACGATTCGCTGGCAGACGCCGCTGACGCACATGATGCGCCGAGCGAATGAAGACGTCGAGGTCGGTGGGCAGCTCATCCGCAAGGGCGAGAAGATTGCGCTCTGGTACGTCTCGGGCAACCGCGACGACACGAAGCTCGACCGGCCGAACGAGTACATCGTTGACCGGAAGAACCCGCGCCAACACATCTCGTTTGGCTTCGGTATTCACCGTTGCCTTGGCAATCGGCTCGCAGAACTGCAGCTGCGACTGACGTGGGAAGAGATCCTGAAGCGTTTTCCCGAGGTGAAGGTCATCGGCGAACCGGTGCGCGGCTACAACAACTTTGCGAAGGGCTACGACAGCATGACGGTGGTGATTCCCAGCCGCTATTAGTGCGTCTGCGCAGTTTGGAGCGGCGCGGTGCTCGTTGTTGGTAATCGACAACGAGCACCGCGCTCTTTCTCTGAATGGGTGATGCTTCGTTCAAAGATCACTCCCAGAAAATGAGGGCCTGGGATTATCAGAATGAGGTTCTAGGATCTCGGTCGTGCCGCAGTGACCCGACACAGCGGCACGTCTCGGCGCCAGCGCGCCACACCCAGCGATGAGCAGGCAAGTCAAGGAGGACATGCAATGAGCATTTTGACCCCGGGTGCAATTAACAACACCCCTGAAATCATGAAGACCGAGCTCAGTGACGAGCAGCGTGCGGCGCGCGAGCGCATCTACGCAATGCCGCTCGACAAGCTCGACCCGGCCGCGATCGAGTACTACCCGAACGAAGAGATGTTCTGGAAGTTCGAGCGCCTTCGTGCCGAAGACCCCGTGCACTACACGGCCGACGAAGACAGCAACTACGGTGCGTACTGGTCGATCACGAAGTGGGACGACCTGATCAAGATTGACACCGACTCGGTCACCTACACGAACGAGGCGGGCATCTCGATTGCCACGCAGCGTAAGGACCGTCGCGCGAGCAACTACGCGGTCGCCGAAGACGACACCCGTACGCCCGAAGAGATTGAGGCCGCCGAGGCACGTGGCATCCAATCGCTCTTGTCGATGGACCCGCCGCAGCACGGTCTGCACCGCGGCGCCGTTGCAGAGAGTGTTTCGCCCGCGAACCTGAACGACCTCGAGCCGCTCATCCGTGAGCGCATCGCCGGTATCCTCGACGGTCTGCCGATTGGTGAAGAGTTTGACTGGGTCGACAAGGTGTCGATCGAGCTCACCGCGATGACGCTCGCGACGTTGTTCAACTACCCGCAGGAGCGTCGCCGCGAGCTGACCTTCTGGTCTGACTGCATGACGGTCACGCCCGGCCCGGGTGAGGTCGTTGAGACCGAGGACGAGCGCGCGGAGGCGTCGCAGAAGTTCTTTGAGACCGTCGCCACGATGTTCCAGGAGCGCGGCGCGGCCGAGCCCGGACAGGACTTCATGTCGCTGATGGCGCACAGCCCCCAGTCGAAGGACTTCACGCTGCCCGAGATTCTCGGCGACGCGATCGTGCTGCTCGTCGGTGGCAACGACACGACCCGCAACACGCTGACCGGCTCGGTCTATGCGCTTGACCGCAACCCCGAGCAGAACGCGAAGCTGCGTGCGAACCCCGCACTGATCCCAAGCATGGTGTCCGAGACGATTCGCTGGCAGACGCCGCTGACGCACATGATGCGCAAGGCGAATGAAGACGTTGAGGTGGGCGGCAAGCTCATCAAGAAGGGTGATGCGATCGCCCTCTGGTATGTCTCGGGCAACCGTGACGACTCGAAGCTTGATCGTCCGAACGAGTACATCGTCGACCGGAAGAACCCGCGTCAGCACCTCTCGTTCGGCTTCGGTGTGCACCGTTGCCTCGGCAACCGCCTCGGTGAGCTGCAGTTGCGCCTCACGTGGGAAGAGATTCTCAAGCGCTTCCCCGAGATCAAGGTCGTCGGCGAGCCGGTGCGCGCCTATAACAACTTCGCAAAGGGCTACGACCGGATGACCGTGATCATCCCGAGCCGTCTCGACGCGTAGCCACTCCCAAGCACTTCAAGGTGTGGCGTGCGCTCAGCCCGTGACCGCACGCCACACCTTGACCAACCGAAATATCTCGTCCAAAAGGAGGACATGTCATGACAATGGTGACTCCCAACGCAGCGGCAGGCAACACACCCGAAATTCTCACTGCCGACCCAACCCCGGCACAGCTCGAGGCTCGCGCCCGCATCTATGCGATGCCCCTCGAGAAGCTCGACCCCGCAGATATCAAGTACTTCCCGAACGAGGAGATGTTCTGGAAGTTTGAGCGCCTTCGCGCCGAAGACCCCGTGCACTTCACGTCGACCGAGGACAGCGAGCATGGCGACTACTGGTCGGTGACCAAGTGGGACGACATCATCAAGATCGACACCGACTCGGTGACGTACTCGAACGAGGCCGGCATCACCATCGGGGCGAACCGCCCCGACCGTGAGCTCATCGGCTACGCGCCCGAGAACGACACGCGCACGCCCGAGCAGATTCAGGCCGACAACGAGGGTGGCATCAAGACGCTGCTGTCGATGGACCCGCCGGAGCACGGTCTGCACCGTGGTGCCGTCTCAGAGAGTGTCGGCCCGGCGAACCTTGCCGACCTCGAGCCGCTGATTCGCGAGCGCATCGCCGGCATCCTCGACGCGCTACCGATCGGTGAAGAGTTTGACTGGGTCGACAAGGTGTCGATCGAGCTCACCGCGATGACGCTCGCGACGTTGTTCAACTACCCGCAGGAGCGTCGCCGCGAGCTGACCTTCTGGTCTGACATCATGACGGTCACCCCTGGCCCCGGCCAGATCGTCGAGACGCAGGCAGAGGTCGACGCTGCGCGTCAGCAGTTCTTCGGGGCGATCGCCAAGCTGTACCAGGAACGTGGTGCCGCTGAGCCTGCGATGGACTTCATGTCGCTGATGGCGCACAGCCCGCAGGCGAAGGGGTTTACGCTGCCCGAGATTCTCGGTGACAGCATCATCCTCCTCGTCGGCGGTAACGACACCACGCGCAACACCCTCACGGGTTCGGTCTACGCGATGGACCGTTTCAAGGAGCAGAACGAGAAGCTGCGGGCGAACCCCGCGCTCATCCCGAACATGGTCTCGGAGACGATCCGCTGGCAGACGCCGCTGACGCACATGATGCGTAAGGCGAATGAAGACGTCGAGATCGGTGGAAAGCAGATCAAGAAGGGCGACATGATTGCCATGTGGTACGTCTCGGGTAACCGCGATGACACCAAGCTCGATCGTCCGAACGAGTTCATCATCGACCGGAAGAACCCGCGTCAGCACCTGTCGTTTGGCTTCGGCATCCACCGTTGCCTTGGTAACCGCCTCGGCGAATTGCAGTTGCGCCTTGCGTGGGAAGAGATTCTCAAGCGTTTCCCCGAGGTCAAGGTTGTTGGCGAGCCGGTGCGCGCGTACAACAACTTCGCAAAGGGATACGACAGCATGACCGTGATTATCCCGAGCCGTCTCGACGCATAGCAGCGGCCGTCGACGCTTAACAGTGCGGCGCGTTGTCAGTAGATGACAACGCGCCGCACTTATGTCATTATTAGAACGTAATTCTAGAGACGTGGCACAGAGGCCGTGTCGTTTGAGACGAAGGAGTCCATGGTGGCGAAGATCACTTTCAATCTTGCAGATGGCTCGGCCCAGGTCATTGACGCCGAAGACGGCGAATTCTTGATGCAGGAGGCCGTCAACAACTCGGTTCCCGGCATCGACGGTGACTGCGGTGGAGTTGCCTCGTGCGCGACCTGCCACGTTTACGTTGAGCCCGACTGGCTTGCGGCAACTGGCCCGCGCACCGACATGGAAGAGGCCATGCTCGATGGCACGTTCGGTGTTGAGCCCAACAGCCGCCTCTGCTGCCAGATTCAGGTGAGCGACCAGATCGACGGGCTCGTCGTCAAGGTCGCCGGCACCTAGGCGCCACGCGACCCGACGCAGTAGTAGCAACGAAGCACGAATTAGTCTGGAGAAGGACAGATCATGACAACTGTGACACCCGAAACAGTGCGCGACAACACGCCCGAGATCTTGGCGGCCGAGCCGACTGCTAAGCAGCTCGAAGCTCGCGCCCGTATCTATGCGATGCCGCTTGAGAAGATTGACCCGGCTGCGATCGAATCGTTCCCGAACGAGGAGATGTTCTGGAAGTTTGAGCGCCTTCGCGCCGAAGACCCCGTGCACTTCACGTCGACCGAGGACAGCGAGCATGGCGACTACTGGTCGGTGACCAAGTGGGACGACATCATCA
>Ga0209608_1001095_pt1 | contig 23653 bp, 18 predicted proteins | sample AD_UKC130_MetaG_FD_184428 | JGI IMG/M metagenome (GOLD analysis project Ga0209608, IMG submission 184428) | Active sludge microbial communities of municipal wastewater-treating anaerobic digesters from Canada - AD_UKC130_MetaG (SPAdes) (version 2) | ecosystem: Engineered > Bioreactor > Anaerobic... | reverse complement strand
GGCATTCGGCGTCGGCGCTGCGGGACCTAGGGAAGGCGTCCCATAGGGTCCGGTGGCCATTCCAGTGGGCGTGCTTGTTGCGGTGTAACCGGCCTGGTCCAGTCCGCTGGGAAGAGTTGCCCCAGGAGCGTTACCACTAACGACGTAGGGATTTCGCATAACAACCGGCCCACCGGGATTTGCGGGCTGTGCTGCGGTCTCACCCTGATTCAGAGGAGGGCGGTCGGCCGAAAAACTAGCTGGTTGGCCTGCGAACGGTTGGCCCGCCGCGTTGACCCAGGGCGGAGTGGTGACCACTCCCTGAGGGAAAGCGGACATGGACTGAGGATTGGCAAAGCCATTGCTCGCTCCTCCGTTCCATCCATTAAATGCTGTCTGGGCTTCGAACGCGGAGTAGGGGGCGCCGGCATTCGCGGTTTGAGGACTATAGGGGACGCCCGCCGTCTCCGCGGGTTGGGCGAATGCATTTTCTGTTGCCGTCGGTTGGCCCCAACTATTGCCGGGTGGGAGATCGAAGCCGAGGGGAGACTTTGCCGGAGTTTGCGGGCCGGCAAAGGACCCGACGGGAACCGAGGACTCCTGGGCCTGAGCAGACTGGGCTTGCATTTCGCCTGAGTTATGGGGACTCCACGCGGGTGCTTCCGGTGCATCTGGTCGCGGCATCTGCACCTCCCAGGATTTGTCAGGGCTTTTGCTGGCAAGCTCGGTGTTGTCCGTCTTTCGGCTCACGATGTACCAGAGCCCGCCCAATACGAGCAGGGTGGCGACACCGTAAATAAGGCCCCGCCGGACCGGCTCACTGAGGGCAAGAGGCGTATGGTTGAGCGAGGGCTCGCTTTCCGAGACACCGGCGGAATCCTCAGAGGAAGGGGCCACATAGGGCAACCGACCGAGAACCCGCAACGTGGGCTGCGGTCGTTGTGCCGAAGAAGAGGGCTGAGGTCGGTTCATGACAGTTCTCCGAATTTGGGACGTAAAACGTCGTTGAAAGTTTCAGCTTTTTGCGTAGGGCACTGACCATACAATCACCGGGATCGCCGAAAGGCGACTCCCCGGCCACTGCCCGTTAGAATCGGACGGGGTTCGGTAAACCTTGAGGGTTTTTCCGGATATGCCGGTTTTGGCAAATCTCGGGGTGCACGATGACGCAACGCAACAGCGTCGATGCTAAAATCTGGTCAGAGAGCGACAAATATCTATCTCATTTTGTCACGACTTTGGGCCATGTCCTACCCTGGTCGTCGGAGAATATGCCAAAATGGCGTCGCCATCTTGACGGCAATGCGACAGGAAGCTATCCTGTAATTTGCAGAAGGCTTAGTCAGATCATCACTACTTAGCAATAATTTTTGCATAATACTGGTAGATTTTTGCCAATTATGCCCGGTTTGCCCCAATCCTCGAGCGTTCAAGAGCGGCGACAGCAACTGCTCGAGCTAATTCGCACGCGGCGGTTTGCCACGCTCGAGGAGTTGGCGGCAGCCCTCGGTGTCTCCGAATCGACAGTGCGGCGTGACTTGGAGGCCCTAGAACAGCAGGGTGATGCGCGAAGGATTCATGGCGGTGCCCTCTATACGGGAACTTCGCCCAAACTGGCCCATTTTGATGTCCGCCAGCCCATGCGGTGGGAACAGAAACGGGCTATTGCCCGAACGGCCGTTGAGTTAGTCTCTGCGGGGGATACAGTTATCCTCGATGGTGGCACGACGACATACGAGGTCGCCAGGCTATTGTTGGGGGTGCCCATCCACGTGGTGACGAATTCCTTGCCGGTGGCAAATTTATTTGCCTCAGACCCAGCGAGTGACCTAGTGTTTGTTGGTGGGAGTATTTGTCCCCGCACAGGTGTTGCCCAAGGCCCTCACGCTGAGGCGATGATCGCAGGGCTTCGGGTAAGAAAGGCCATTTTGAGCGTAGCCGCCGCCAACGACGAGGGCTTTTTCAACAACAACGTCCTCCTCGTGGAAACGGAACGGGCCATGATGCAGGCCGCCGACGAGGTCATCATTGTGGCTGACAGCTCCAAATTTGGTCACCGAAGTCTCATGCACCTTTGCCCACTAGACGAGGTGGACTGCATCGTGACGGATGAGGGATTGTCCGACGAGTGGCGGGCGAAGATCACGAGCTTGGGTGTGCGCCTGATTGTGGCCCCACTGGCTGAAGAGGCAGCGCGGGGTGGGACGACAAATCCGCCAGATTGATCGTGTCTGTGATGGAGGGATTGGCGACAGAAAAGCGGCCTGAGTTGGCCGGGAAATTTTAAACAACACGAGACGGAAGGGCATTCGATCCATGAGTGTTGCGGCACCGATAGATCGCGGTCAAGTGGAAAAGATCGTCCGTGAGGTCGTCATCAAGTTATTGGGAGGGCCCGCGGAACGTCCGGAAGTCGTGGTCAGTGTCTCAGCGCGTCATTGTCACCTATCTCGGGAGCATATCGACATCCTTTTTGGGCCTGGCTATGAGCTTAAGCCTTACAAATGGTTGTACCAAGAAGGGTTCTACGCCGCCGAGGAAACGGTCATGATTGTGGGTCCGCGGCGGCGGATGTTGCCAACGCTTCGTGTGCTGGGGCCGCCACGGTCAAAGACGCAGGTCGAGTTGGCCTTTACGGATGCCATTTCTCTTGGAATCGATGCCCCAGTTCGTCTGAGTGGTGATCTGAAGGATACACCCGGATGTGTGTTGATTGGTCCGGAAGGAAGCGTGGACTTGAAGGAGGGCGTGATTCGCGCGGCCAGGCATGTCCACATGAACGTGCGGGATGCGGCCTTCTACGGCGTGAAGAATGGCGACGTCATGTCGCTACGTGTGGAGTCGGGACCTTGCACGACGGTGTTCGAAGGCTTGGTTGTGCGGGCCGACGAGCAGAGCAAGCTTGAGGTCCATCTCGACACGGATGAAGGAAATGCGGCCGACATCGATCACGCCACCCGCGTGGAGTTGTTCAAACCGTAACCGGAGGAAATAAAGTCAACAAAGTCAAGAGGTTCGTCAGAGTCGTCAATCTGATGATGTAAATGATCGGCACCTTTTCGTGTGGAGTGAACGCCCATGACCAAACAGATGGAAGCCCTGGGAATGTTGGAAACGAAAGGTTTTGTGACGCTCGTGGAAGCGACCGATGCCATGCTCAAGGCTGCCAATGTGCAGTTCTTGGGTTGGGACAAAGTCGGCAGTGGATTAGTCAGCGTCTTCGTAACCGGTGATGTTGCGGCCGTCAAAGCGGCGACCGATGCGGGAGCCGCTGCCGCCAGCCGGATTGGTGAGGTCGTAAGTGTGCAAGTCATTCCTCGACCTCACGACGACCTGAATGTGGTGCTCCCAACAGCACCGGCAAAAGGTGGAAAAACCGACTGAGACCGTGTTATGCCTCGGAAACAGACTCAAAAAAGAAACTTGGCCAACGATGAAATAGGGGGATTTCGCACTATGCAAGACGCCATCGGATTGATCGAAACGCGTGGATTAGTTGCTTTGGTTCAGGCTACCGATGCCATGGCAAAAGCCGCCAATGTGCAAATCGTGAAGCGAGTGCAGATTGGCGGCGGTCTGGTGACGACGATCGTTCGTGGGGACGTGGGGAGCGTCCGTGCCGCGGTTGAAGCCGGTGCTAACGCTGCCGCCCAGGTCGGTGAATTGGTGGCCAGTCACATCATTCCGCGGCCAGCCGAGGGTGTCATCGCGGCCTACTTGACGTGATTCCCTAGGCCATCTTGTGTGTCGGGGCCGACACCTTCCGCCGAACCAGATTCGGTGTGAACAAGTGTTCGGTGATCCGGCAAGAAGATGCCGCCTCGGGTTTCGCGGTCAGCATGACATCAGCGGATGGCAGTGATCCGCAGTATGGGATGACGGGACAAGATTTGGAAGGAGGTCGCAGGATGCATATCTTAGTGGCCAATCTCGGAAGCACTAGTTTCAAGTACCGACTGTTCGACATGACCACGGAGCGCCAGTTGGCTCGTGGTGGTGTTGAGCGGATCGGTGCTCCGGAAAGCCGTTGCTTTGTGGAAATCCAAGGGCAGCGGCACGAAGAGTCCCGGCATGTTCCGGACCACGCCGAGGCGGTTCGCCAGTGCCTTGCCCAGTTGACTGATCCGCAGCGAGGGTGCCTCAAGGATGCCCGGGAGGTAGCTGCCATCGGTTTCAAGGCGGTGCACGGAGGCCGCATCTCGGGCGTCCAGCGAGTCACGGAGGATGTGCTCGCGGCAATGGAGGAGATGGCCGAGGTAGCCCCGGCCCACAATCCGCCGTATATCCGGGCAATGCGGCTCCTGATGGAGAAGCTCCCCGAGATTCCTTTGGTGGCGGCCTTTGAGACCGGTTTTCACAGCACAATCCCCGAGCGAAACCGCTATTACGCTGTGCCCTTCGAATGGGCCGATTGGGGTGTGCGTTGTTGGGGTTTTCATGGGGCTAGCCACCGCTACATTGCCGTTCGGACAGCGCAGTTGTTAGGCCGTGAGGACCTACGGATCATTTCCTGCCATCTCGGTGGGTCCAGTTCAGTGTGCGCCATTCGCAATGGGCAAAGCGTTTTCACCAGCATGGGAATGAGCCCCCAATCGGGGTTGCCCAATAATAATCGCGTAGGCGACTTTGACCCGTTCGCCTTGCCCGTGATTATGAAGCGGACGGGTATGTCGCTATCACAGGTGCTTTCTGTGCTGGCGAATGAGAGCGGTTTGCTCGGTTTGAGTGGCGTCAGTACCGATCTCCGCGATATCCTTCAGGCGGCAAACCAGGGGAACTGGCGTGCGCAACTGGCGGTCGATGTGTTCGTGGCGTCGATCCGCAAGTACCTCGGCGGTTCACTGGTCGAATTGGGCGGTGCAGACGTCCTGGTCTTCACCGGCGGGATTGGCGAGAACCAACCGGTTATCCGGACAGCCGTTTGCCGCGGTTTAACCGAGCTTGGCATCGTGCTTGATGAGACGAAGAATCAGCAGGCACAGGGAGAGGCCGAGATCGGTCACGAGACGAGTCGCACCCGGATTTGGGTGATTCCCACCAATGAGGAATTGATTGTGGCTCGACAAGCCAAGGCCCTTTTGGAGTCAGGGCAATAAATATGTTTCTCGCAAAAGTGACGGGTTCGTTGGTTTCCACCCAGAAGGTCGATTCCATGGTGGGGCGTAAGCTCCTCCTGGTCGAGCCCTATCGTGTTGATCCACAGACGCGATCTCAGTTGGTGGGAACGGGCCGCACGTTTGTGGCTGTCGATACCGTCGGGGCCGGCGAGGGAGAGCTTGTGCTGATCGTTCAGGGATCGAGCGCCCGCTTAACTCCCGAAACCAAAAACCTTCCCGTGGACACCGTGATCATTGGCATTGTGGATCACGTCCACGTGGAGCAACGGAGCGTCTATAGCAAACAGCCGGAGGACCGGCCAAAGAACTCGGTATAAGCTTGGCGAAGCAGTTGTGGATGGCCGGGGCCGTGTGATGAACGGATGCATGTGCGTGGTGATGACGTATGATTGCGAGGGTGAATTCTTAAGTTTTGATGACGTCGGGAAGTGTGCGAGGATTCCCACGCGACGACATCCATAAGGAGCGTGACCATGCAAATCAATGAGGCTCTTGTGAAAACGGTGGTGGAGGAAGTTTTGCATCGGCTAAAGGGTAACGGAACCCCGGCCGCACCGCCACCTGTTGTCAAGCGATTTCAAGGCCGTCTGGGGCTATTTACCGATGTTGACGACGCGGTGGCTGCCGCGGTAGAGGCCTATGACATGCTTTCGCGGCGGACGCTGGAAGAACGAAAACGCATCATCGACCACATCCGGCGAATTGCCATCGAACAGTGCGTCGAGTTGGGCACGATGGAGATGGAGGAGACCAAGATCGGCCGACTCGAGCACAAGATCGAGAAGTTACGCATCCTCGGGGAAAGGACGCCGGGCGTCGAGTTCTTGCGGAGTGAGGTATTCAGCGGCGATCATGGCTTGACGGTCATCGAACATGCGCCCTTCGGCGTTATTGGTGCGGTCACGCCGGTGACGCATTCGTTGCCCACCTTAACGGGCAATGCCATCAACATGATTGCGGCGGGAAACACCGTGGTGTTCAATCCCCATCCCAGCGGCAAGCGGGTGGCTGCGGAGGGTGTTCGTCGATACAACTCCGCCATTTACCGTGATTTGGGAATAGATAACTTGATCTGCGTCATCACGGAGCCCACGATCGAGACGGCCAACGCCATTTTCAAACATCGTGATGTGGCCCTCTTGTGCGTGACAGGCGGTCCTGGGGTTGTCCGTGTGGCGATGCAGCAGGCAAAACGGGCCATCGTGGCCGGACCGGGAAATCCCCCCGTGGTGGTTGACGAGACTGCCGATCTCGATCGGGCGGCGCGTTGCATCATTCAAGGCGCCGCTTACGACAATAACCTCCTCTGCATCGCCGAAAAGGAAGTCCTCGCCGTGGACAAGATCTTCGATCAACTTATGGCGGCCATGGAACGGGCAGGCGCTGTTCGTTTGAACGCCTCAGAGATCGAGGCTCTGACGGCCAAGGCCATCACGTACGCCGGGGAGGGTGAACATCGCCATCCCGTTGGGGTGAAGGAGTTTATTGGGCAGGATGCGGCCGTGTTGGCCCGGGCGATTGGCAAAAAGATCCCTGAAGATGTGGAGCTCCTCTTCGGGGAAACCGATTTTTCGAATCCCTTTGTCCATGCCGAACAAATGATGCCCTTCGTGCCATTTGTCCGCTGTCGGGATGTCGATGAAGCGATCGAAAAGGCGCGGATTGCTGAACATGGCTTCCGTCACACGGCAATTATTCACTCCCATGACGTGGTGAATATGACGAAGATGGGACGGGCACTAGAGACAACCATCTTTGTGAAAAATGGCCCGTCGATGGCAGGACTGGGGCTTGGTGGTGAAGGCTACCTTTCGTATTCCATTGCTGGGCCAACAGGTGAGGGGATTACGACGCCGTTGACATTCACCCGGGAACGTCGCTGTGCCATGATCGACAGTCTCCGCATCCTCGGCAAGTGATGTTGTTTCATTCTTAAACGAGAGACCGATCCGAGATCGACGATGGCACACAACGGGTGACGAAGGCAATCGAACATGCTTGCAGGACGGGTCGTCGGGCATGCAACGTCAACGGTGAAGCATCCATCCATGCAGGGCTGGAGGCTCCTGTTGGTACAGCCCGTGGCCGCCGACGGTCGGTCGCCAGATGGCGATCCCATTTTGGTGGTGGACCATTTGGGGGCAGGACGAGGGGACCTCGTCATTGTAACAAGCGATGGAAAACATACGCAGACGGTGTTGAAAGACGCCCACACACCAGTGCGGTGGTCGGTGATTGGGATCGTTGACTGATGGATTCTTCCCACGTTGACATCCAAGTAATCGAGCGCATTGTCCGGGAGGTCCTGGCGGATCTCGGGAGGGTCTCACCCATTGCGTCAGAGGCTCCCGGTCAGCAAAGCGCTTCGAGGACTCACGCCGGCGAGGGAAAGCAGAGCACTGACGACGTAACGAGCGCCAATGGCGGGACGACTCTGCCGCGTCTTGCCCGGATTCACTCGCCACGAGACGGCGAACTCACACTGCCAAACAAGGTGATCACCCTGGCGACACTGGAAAATCGCTTGACGGGCGTCCGGCAAATTGTCGTTCCACCTGGGGCTATTATCACCCCGGCGGTCCGGGATCTTTTGGCAGAGAAGGCAATCAAAGTGTTTTTTGGCATCGGACCGAAAAGCACAGAGGTGCCAGCCAAGGCCAATAATGAAACGGGCACGCCGGAGGGTGCGTCCCTTGTGATTTTGTTGGTCACACGGCGAGTCTCCACCGAGCAACTGGAAAACCTACTTCGACCTGAAGGGATCACTGCCGCGTATGAGTCGTTGGATTGCCTCGTGCGGGCAAGCGACCGTGTGGCCGAGGTGTGTCGGTCAGGAAACTTGGCCGTGGTATTAACGCGGCATGTCTCCATGGAAGTTTGCTTGGCTAACAGGCACAAGGGAGTTCGCGCCGTTGCAGGTCGCTGGGGTATGGACATCGCCGCGGAAACGGCATCGGTGGGCGCCAATGTCCTTGTGGCCGATGTCACGGCAGGGTTATTTGCTCTCAAACGAATGATTACGGCATTTGTCCGTGCTTCGCACGTTTGCCCGGATAACCTGCGGGAAAGATTGGAGTTGTCTTAAATAAAGGCTTGGTTTTGTAGCCCGGCAGAAGAATACAGTTAGCGAGGGAGAGTAACCCCTGTGCGTCTGGGAAAGGTGATAGGAACGGTGACTCTGAGCCGCGCCCACCCCACTGTTCGCGGGGCGAGGTTCAAGATTGTAGTTCCTTTATCGTTGAAAATGCTTTTGGAGGCCCCTACCTCGGATGCCGAGGAATTGGTCATTTACGATGAGCTGGGGGCCCACGATGGTTGTTTGGTAGCGTTCAGTGAAGGGCGTGAGGCGGCTCAGCCCTTCCCCGAACCGAAACCCGTGGACGCTTACCTGGCGGCGATCCTCGATCATGTGGCAGCTGTGCCACTAGAAGAAGTGTTACCGCAGCCCGTGGATTAAAACTGGAAGGCGGGCGGAACGTCGTTTTTGAGATGATTGGCAAAGGAATTAAATATTGAATACGAGTGATGCGTTTTGGAGGGTTTTGCGATGGCATTGCAAGCGGAAACCAATAGAAATCAAGGCGGGGCCAAACGGACGAATGGTATGCCGGGCGGCGTGCTGAACATCCATCGCGTAAAGCAGGAAATCTGCGAGATTGGAGATCGTTTGTACAAGCGAGGCTTCGCGGCGGCCAATGACGGGAATATCTCCTACCGCGTGAGCGAAAATCAGGTCGTTTGCACCCCAACCATGATCTGCAAGGGTTTCATGAAGCCGGATGACCTGTGCGTTGTGGACATGGAGGGAAGGCAGATTTCCGGGGTACGAAAAGCTACCAGCGAAATTAAATTGCATCTGGCCATTATGAAGGCTCGGCCAGAGGTTCGGGCTGTGGTCCATTGTCATCCACCGCACGCGACGGCGTTTGGCATCGCCCGGGAGGCAATTCCCCTGTGCGTCTTACCGGAAGTGGAAATCTTCCTCGGCGAAGTGCCGATTGCCCGTTATGCGACGCCGGGGACTCAGGAATTCGCGGACACCATTTTGCCGTTCGTCGAGAAGTGCAACGTCATTATTTTGGCCAACCATGGGACAGTGAGCTTCGGGGATACGGTGGAAAAGGCCTATTGGTACACAGAGATCCTCGACGCGTATTGCCGCATGCTGATGCTGGCCAAAAGCCTGGGCCGAATCAATTATTTCACCGAGCCAGAGGCCAAGGCCCTGCTGGAGTTGAAGCAACGCTTGGGCTACAAGGACCCACGCTTGGAGCTGGAGAATTGTGAATTGTGCGCGAATGACGTTTTCCGGGACAGTTGGAAGGAAAGCGGTGTGCGCCAGGAGGCCTTCCAACCACCGCGTTTCCATTCAGGTGCCGCTTGCCCAGGTGGCTCGGTCAGCGAGCAAGAGCGGGAGGCCCTCATCCAAATGATTACCGATCGCGTTATGGAAATTTTGTCCTCTCAAAAGTAGTTCATACCGGTTGTCCGAACTATATCTTACTTAGAGCCTATCTGAAAAAGTCCCCCTCTCCCTCTGGGAGAGGGTTGGGGTGAGGGCAAGCGGACGTCGGAATCGATTGAGAAAACCGGCAGCGATTCGAGCCACCCTCACCCCCGACCCCTCTCCCGCCGAACGGGCGAGGGGAGACTATGCTTAGGGTAACCCGCAGGAAAGCCTGCGGGTTATTTTTTTGCGGTGACTCGATTTGCTGAAAAACTGGAACGCATGCTTGACGGGGCAAAAGCGTCGGCTATGCTATCGGTCGAAGTGTTTCGAGAGAGATAATACTTCGAGCGCGTTATGCAAGAGATCGGGAGTCCCTCGCATTAGGGCGCCGTCGTGTGACTTGCTCAAGAAGGGATCGTGGCCATGATGTGTCGTTGGTACAGTGTGTTGGCCCTGGTGTTAAGCCTGATGCCTTTTAGGGCGATAGACACGTTCGGCGAGGAACAGGGAACTGTGGGACAATCTCAGGAGAAGGCCCCTGTTCGTTGTCTCATTGTTACGGGCGAGGATTATCCCGGACACAAATGGCGGGAGACAACGCCGGTCTTAAAGTCTGCTTTGGAACGTCAGGGGCAGATCAGCGCTGACGTTGCCGAAGACCTGAATGTCTTGCGGACGGACCAACCGTATCAATACGACGTAATCGTTATGCACTTTAAGAACTACGATCCGAATGTGCCAGGTCGCGAAGGGTTCCAGAAGCTGGCCGCGTTTGTTCGGCAGGGGGGTGGGCTGGTCCTTGTGCATTTTGCCTGCGGCGCTTTCCAGGAATTCAAAGATGACTTTGTTCAAATTGCTGGTCGTGTGTGGGATCCGCAACTTCGTGGTCACGATCCCCACGGAACGTTTACGGTGAAGATCGTTGACCCCCAACATCCCATCACGCACGGCATGAAAGACTTCGAGACGGTGGACGAACTCTATACATGTTTGGCCGGTGAGGTGGCAATCCACATCCTTGCCACAGCGAAGTCGAAAGTGGATGGAAAGGACTACCCCATGGCCTTCGTGCTGGAGGTAGAAAGAGGACGCACCTTCCACTGTGTGCTGGGGCATGATGTGAAAGCCTTTGCGTCGCCGGAAGTCCAGGAGCTTTTGCGGAAGGGTTGCCTTTGGGCAACACGCCGCCTGTGACCTAGATGGGGCCACACCCAGGGAATAGCCTAAGAGCTGGTGTTGGCCGTCTCCAAAATGACGGGAGGCCGCGAAAAGCTTTGGTGCTTGACAAGAGACAAGGGAGTCGATGCGATGCAGATCAGTTTCCATACCGATGCCTTTAACTCCGCTTATTGGAATTTTGAACGGTGTTTGAAATGGGCGGAGGCTAATGATGTCCATTTCATTGAATGTGGCGTGATTGATGGCGTGAGTTGGATTCATGGGTTGGGCTATCAGCCGCACGTTGCCCTGTATGAAGACCCATTGCTCCTGCGGCGAAAAATGGAGAATTACGGCGTTCGGTTCTCACAAATTGATGCTGCCTATCCTCTTTCCGGTCGGGATGGACCGCTTTATGGTGTTCCCTATGTCTTAAAAGCGATTCCCTGGGCAAAGCATGCTGGGTGCCCCCGAATTGCCACCACTGATGGGTTGCATCAACCTCCCGGCATCAGTGACGAAGAGGCCATGGCCCTTATGAAAAGAAGTTACGAGCAGATCATTGAGGTTGCTGAGGCCTATGAAATCACGATCAACATTGAGGTCCACGGCTATTTTACGACCAATCCTGATCGCTTGGCCGAGATGTTGGAGTTCTGTCAAAGTCCTTTCCTGCGGATGAATCTTGACACGGGGAATTCGTTCATCGCCGGACGTGATCCCGTGGAATTCTGCCGACGCTTTCGTGAGAAGATCAACCACGTTCACGTGAAAGATGTCAGTTCTTCATTGGCCGCAGCCGTCCGCGGACAGGAAACCGGCATTGCCGTAAGTCATTGTGCGATCGGCGATGGCGTCAACGCCGAGAACATTCGCCAGGTCTTGATGATCTTGCGGGATTACGGTTACAACGGCCCGCTGAGTATGGAATGCGAAGGGCAAGGCGGTCCTATGATCGAGCGATCGCTTCGCTGGTTGCGGGCGACTTTGCAAGAATTGGGAATTCCCGAAGAAAAGTCCGTCCCGTAAGGAAGGTGGTCATCCGGGGCAAATTGGTGATGTTGTATATCCGTGAAGATCGTCCGTTTGGTTGGCTCAGTTGATTTGGAGGGACCATGTTATGAGTCGTGGCAAGCAGGCGTCTGGTGGTGATTTGTCGCGTCGCGATTTCTTGAAGACAGGGGCCGTGGCCGCGGGGGGGATGGCCTTTGGAACGGCACTCCATCGTGTGGTCCACGCGAGTGGCTCGGACATTATTAAGGTGGGGATGATTGGCTGTGGCGGTCGCTGTAGCGGGGCGGCCGCTCAGGCACTCAATACAGGGCCCGATGTGCGGCTGGTCGCCATGACGGATGTGTTCGAAAGCAAAGTCCAGGCGGCGCTTCAGAATCTCAAGCAGCAATTCCCTGATAAAGTGGTCGTCGATCAAGATCATTGTTTCACTGGTCTGGACGGTTACAAAAAGGTCATCGAGGCCTCTGACGTGGTCTTGATTGCTTGTGCCTCCAAGTATCATCCAATGTACTCGGAAGAGGCCATCAAGGCGGGCAAACACGTCTTCGTCGAGAAGCCCCATGGTATTGATCCGGTGGGTGTTCGCCGAATGCAGGCGGCTTGTGATCTAGCGAAGGAAAAGGGTCTTAGCATTGTGTCGGGCCTGCAAAGCCGGTTTGACATTGGCTGGCAGGAATGCATGAAGCGCATCCATGATGGCATCATTGGCGATATCGTCGCGGTGCAGGCCATGTTCCTTCGTGGGCCGTATCAGGTCATGACCCGCAAACCCGGACAATCAGAAGTCGAGTTCCAATATTGGAACTGGTATCACTTCTGTTGGCTTTCCGGTGATGATGTGCCACAGTCTCTGGTACACAATATGGATCGTGTCAGTTGGGCCTTGAAAGAAGAAATGCCCGAATGGTGCTTTGGCCTCGGTGGTCGGTCGGCCTCCTTTGGCGAAGGGCTTGGCGATATGTACGACCACCAGACGGTTGTTTACGAGTACAAGAGCGGTGCCCGAGTGTATGCGATGTGCCGCACGCAGAACGGCTGCTATGGCAACGCCAGCGATATCATCATGGGGACCAAAGGGACCTGTTATCTCGGCCAAAAACGGATCGTCGGCGAGACGAATTGGCGTTACGAAGGTCCACAAAATAATCCTTACCAGGATGAGCAGCAGGCCCTTTTCGACTCGATCCGGAAGGGCCAGCCCATCAACAGCGGATATCACATGGCCAAAAGCACCATGGTGACAGTCCTGGGACAACTCGCCGTCTATACTGGTCAGGCGATGCGGTTTGAAGACGTGGCCAAGATGGACTTCCAATATCGGCCGACGGTCGAGGAAGCCCGCCTCGATATGGAACCGCCGACGGTTCCCGATGAGACGGGGAATTATCCGTTGCCAAAGCCAGGGATCAGCAGTTTGGAGTGGATTGCCGGGCCACGCCGGACTTGATCATTGAAGGCGGAGCACGGACCGCGTTAATCCCAGTGGCCGTGCCCCGCTAATAACAGACAGGACGATGCCCAAAGGAAAAAGGCCTCCAAATCCAAGGTTTGGGGGCCTTTCCTTGTTAGCATCCGACACCTTGCCTAGGTTTCCCGGCCTTCTGAAAATAGGAGACATTGTCATTTAATGGAAAGCCAAACCAGGGGGCAACCAGGTTATGCTCGCCAAGCTTAAGACATTTACCCTATTGGGAATCGATGCCCTGCCGGTGGTCGTGGAGGTCGATGTCTCGCCATCCGGATTGCCCAAGACTGTGATTGTGGGCTTGCCCGAGGCCTCGGTGCGAGAGAGCACACATCGTGTGGAGCGGGCGATGGTCAATTCGGGCTTTCACCGGGCGAATGCCCGGACCGTGATCAACCTGGCACCCGCGGATCTTCCCAAAGAGGCAGCCTCGTTTGACCTTCCCATTGGCTTGGGGATTCTCGCGGCCAGCGGTCAACTTACCCCAGAACGTTTGGCAGAGTACGCGGTCGTTGGAGAGTTGGCGCTCGACGGGACGCTCCGTCCCGTGCGCGGTGTCCTTTCCATGGCGATGCAATTGAAAAAAGAGGGTGGCTGCCGAGGCATGATTGTGCCCGTCGCCAATGCCCCCGAGGCTGCCATTGTGGAGGAGATCGATGTCATCCCCGTTTCCTCACTCAGTCAAGCCGCCGCATTTCTCTGTGGTGAGATTGACATTCCGCCCCAACCCTCGCGTCTTGAAGAGTTTTTTGATAAAGCCGCGCACTACGAAGAAGACCTGGCAGACGTTAAAGGCCAGGAGATGGCCAAAAGGGCCTTGGTCGTGGCGGCTGCGGGAGGGCATAACCTCCTCATGATCGGGCCGCCCGGCTCCGGAAAAACGATGCTGGCCAGGCGGCTGTTGACGATCCTTCCTGAACTAACGCCCGCCGAATCGATTGAAACCACACGTATCTACAGCGCGGTAGGGAAGGTCAATCCTGAGCAGCCCCTATTGGCGACCCGGCCCTTTCGGGCCCCGCACCACACCATCAGCGACGCGGGACTGGTGGGCGGAGGATCGATCCCCGGTCCCGGCGAAATTAGCCTCGCTCATAATGGCGTCCTTTTTTTGGACGAACTCCCGGAATTCAATCGTCGGACATTGGAGGTGCTTAGGCAACCGCTTGAGGAGCGGAGCGTGACCATCGCACGGGCCAATTTCAGCTCCACCTTTCCCGCCAATTTTATGTTGGTGGCGGCCCTCAATCCCTGTCCCTGCGGCTATCGCAATGATCCTCGGCGGCAATGCCATTGCACCATTCCACAGATTGAGCGTTACATGTCAAAAATCAGTGGGCCTTTGCTCGACCGGATCGACATCCATCTGGAGGTCCCGGCGGTGCCGTTTCACGACTTGATGGCCTCGCGCCCCGGACTTGGCAGCGCGGAGGCCCGCGCCATGGTGACTCAGGCACGAAGGATTCAAATGCAGCGACTTAACGGGACCAAAGCACGTTGTAACGCCGAGATGACTCATCAGCAGCTCCGTCGGTTTTGTCGCCTTAGCCCCGGTTCGAGGGCGCTTCTACAGGCGGCGGTGAACGAATTGGGGCTTTCGGCACGAGCCCATGATAAGATCTTGCGTGTGGCGAGGACCATTGCCGACTTGGAGGGGGCTGAGGAAATCAACGAAATGCACCTCAGCGAGGCGATCCAGTATCGAACCCTCGACCGCAGCTTTTTCAAGTAATGTGAGAAGTTTGGGACCGGTCGTCGGAAAGCCGGAAATCCCTTATAATACCGAAAATTGCAGATCGTGTTTTCCTCACCGAGTCGCGAGTTGCTGTTTCATGCGATGCTGCAATGTATTCTTCCGCCTCGAAGTGGGCGAAATCCTTTTTAAGCAATTGTAAGCATCTTGAGCGTCTATGGCTGATCACGAAGCCGACGAACCCCACGAGTCAGAGCCTTCTAGCGTTTGGTCTTCACGCGAATACCGGATTTATGCCCCCAGTTGGTTGGTGACCGTCCTCGCGGCTCCGATAGAGACGGTCGTTATCGGGATTTATGTTTACGGAAAGACTGCCGATCCCCTTTCCCTGGGGTGGATCGGGTTGGCCAAGGCTGTGCCCATGATCCTCTTGGCCTTGGCCGGGGGACATCTGGCCGACCGTTTTAATCGACAGTGGCTACTCGTAGTGACCGTCATCGGACAGGCCTTCTGCGGGTTCGCCTTGGCCGCCATTGCGTACTATCAGCTTGCCCTTTGGTGGGTCTATGCGATTCTCGTTATAGAGGCCGCCACACAAGCTCTGGGAACCCCTGCCCGCGCGGCCTTGATTCCCCTGTTAGTATCGCAGCGGCAGTTCAGCCGGGCGGTGGCCTGGAATAGTAGTATCTTTCAACTGGGGACAATGATTGGCCCCGCCGTGGGAGGGATTCTTCTCGGTCGAACCAAAAGTTATGCGCTCGTGTTGGGTTTGGTGGGTGTTGCGCGGGCAATTGCAGTGGTGGGATTCCTCCTCATGCGGCCTCGCAAACAAGAATTCGTCTCCGCCCAAGAGTCCGCGGGCAAAGACATTTGGGACGGGCTTAAATTCGTCTGGAAACACAAGTCTATCCTGGGCGCAATTAGCTTGGACCTGTTTGCCGTGCTCCTCGGAGGCGTGACCTATATTCTGCCTATCTTTGCCGAAGACATTCTGAAAGTTGGCCCTGAAGGTCTCGGCTTTTTGCGGTCTGCGGAGGCCCTGGGGGCCATCACCATGGCCATGATCCTCGCCCACCTTCCACCAATGCGTCATGCGGGTCGTAATATGCTCCTGGCCGTCACGGGATTTGGCCTAGCTACGATCGTGTTTGGGCTGTCCAAAAGCTTTTGGCTTTCCCTGGCGATGATGTTCCTCATCGGGGCTTTGGATAACATTAGTGTCGTAGTCCGGCACACGCTTGTTCAGATGTTGACACCGGACCGAATGCGGGGACGCGTTTCGGCGGTTAATAGTGTGTTCATCGTGATCTCCAACGACCTCGGCGGCCTGGAATCCGGGGTCACGGCGCGTTTTTTGGGTGCTATCGGTTCGGCCATTCTTGGTGGCACGGGGGCAATTGTGGCCGTCCTCATCGCTATGAAGCTTTGGCCGGAACTCACCAAGATTGGCCGACTGGATGACATCCGCACGGTGGAAGAAGGGCTGTCACCTGGCCTTGAACGGGTGGAACCCGTCGCCTGTAGAGAACTTTCCAACAACGTCCAAACTGTGTCAACGGGTTCGGCGTCGCATTGATAATTGCGACCGATTTTGAAGCCCTTAGCGCCTAAGCCATAATCTCCCCTCGCCCATTTGGCAGGAGAGGGGTCAGGGGGTGAGGGTGGCTCGAATTGCTACGGGTTTTCTCAATCGATTCCGAAGATCGCTTGTCCTCACCCCAACCCTCTCCCGGAGGGAGAGGGGGGGACTTTCTGGGATAGACTCTTGGTTACGGCCTCAAGGATAGTTGGCCGGACTAGCGGCAGTGCGAACGACGCCCGAGGGCCTTGATCGCGCTCTTCGTCAAAATGCAAGATTGCTTTTCGCAACAATCGCATCACAATAAGAGTGTGCCAAGATCGTGCGAGAAAGCACGGTGGCTCACAAGGCGAGGCTATCATGCCGCTTCAACCTTGAAGGCTAGCCCGCTGGTGCCTGCTTGAGCTAAAAGAGTCGCCGAAAGCCAACGACCTCTGATTCGCGGTGTCACGATAGGGTCCTACCTATGAGCAACCACAAAAACAAGAGCCAATGGTCGCTCGCTTTTATCCTTGAGGTTGTCATCGGATGTTGCTGCTTACTTGGCTCAATGTCGGTTGCACGGGGCCAGGTCATTGTGCGGCAGTGGGAGTTCAATCGGTCAGGTGACGCGGAAGGCTGGAAGGCTGGGGGGCATCTCAGCGACACCCACGTGGCCGACGGCGTCCTCCGAACCAAGGTCATCGATTGGGACCCGATTTTGGTCCATGATGTCTTTGAGCCACCTCTTCCTGCGACCGCGACGCAGGTGATCGAAATTCGCCTATTTGTCCCCCATGCGGGCCAGGCCGAGTTCTTTTGGACCAACACGACAGAGGGCCAGTACGGTGGTTTTGCTCCGGGAAAGGAGACCCCCTTTGCCGTCAAGCCAGGGTGGAATACCTATCGGGTACAGCCATTTTGGCAGGCGGAGGGGAAAATCGTGCGATTGCGGTTCGATCTCCCTTCGCGAACAGCCAATGAAGAACCATCAGAGTATCAGATTGATTACATTCGTATCTTGGAATTGGCGGGTGAGGGTCCTCCGGGGCCTGCCGAATGGGATTTCGCGCAGGGGCTAGCGGGGTGGCAACTAGAAGGGGATGGCAAACTGTGGTGGGAAAACGGTTGCCTGAACGCTGAGGTTCAACCTGGGACAAGGTTGGTGGCCCCGCCGATTCAAGCGGATGCCGATCAACTGGCTTTTGTCGCCATGGAAATGGCCGTGGACCAGCCGGGAAGTGCCCGCCTGATTTGGGCTTCTGGAAAGGTCAATGGGCAGCAGTCCACTGGTTTTACTTTACGGGCCGGGGAACGGTTCGCCGTGTACAATCTCCCGGTCGCAGGAACGTCGAACTGGAAAACCCCGGTGATCTACTTGGCTTTGGAGCTGACCAGCAATCATCGTCCGGTAAGATTGCGCCTCAAATGGTTGAAACTCAGTGAAGAGCCAGGTGGGCCGCCGGACCTTGAGTTGGAGCGTTTCTTTGTGAAGGACGCCCTTCCCAGGGTGGACAAGGTCTGCAATGTTGTGGCTCATGTCACAAATCGCGGGGGAGAACCAGTTCGAGATGTTCGCGCCGAGCTTATCCTACCCGATGGAGCGGAGTTTGTTGATTCGGCGTCTCCGCTAAGACATTTGGCGGAGTTGGAATTCGGAGAGACAGAAGCCCTCGTTTGGAAAATCAAAAATCGTCGAGTTGGCCCCGTTTCTCTGCGGTTACGTATCGTTTCGCCAGAACTCGAAGAATATGAGTGCCAGGAAGAGTTCCTGCCGGACTTAAGACTTCCGCGACAGGATTACGTGCCGGAGCCCAAGCCCGTACGTGGGCCATTTGAGGTGGGCGTGTACTATTTCCCAGGGTGGGGTCGGCCAAGCTCGTGGCAACCGATCGAGCACTTTCCTGAACGGCGTCCCGTGCTGGGCTTCTATCGGGAAGGCCTGCCGGAAATTGCCGATTGGCACATCAAGTGGGCCGTGGAGCATGGGATTACATTTTTCTGCTACGACTGGTACTGGAGGCAGGGAGAGCGTCGATTAGAGCATGCCCTCCATGATGGTTTCTTCCAGGCACGATACCGCCACCTGATGAAGTTCTGCCTCCTTTGGGCGAATCACTTTGGGCCTGGTGAACACAGTGCCGAGGATAATGAGCGCGTCTGTAAGTATTGGATCGACAACTACTTCCGTCGGCCAGAGTATTTCAAAGTTGAAGGTCGGCCGTTGTTGGTGATCTTCTCCGTTCACTCGATGCAGCGGGACTTGGGGATCGAAGGCACGCGGAAAGCCATCGAGTTATGGCACCGCATGACAGAGGAAGCCGGGGTGGGCAAGATTCTGGTGGCCGGTTGTGGGACCCCGGCCAACCTTAAGCAGATGAAAGAGATGGGCTTCGATGCGGTGACGGGCTACAACTGGCCCAGTTGTGGTATTCAGGACCGAAATTGGGTCCCTTTTAGCGAAGTGGCTGCCAACTACGACGCACTGTGGTGGCGCCCGCTGGCGGAGGCCGGAGCCATGCCCGTGATTACCCCCGTCAGCGCGGGCTGGGATTCTCGTCCCTGGCATGGCGATCGGGCTCTGGTCTTGACTGACTGTACTCCGCAAGCATTTCAGCAGCATCTGGAGGATGCCAAGCGATTCATCGAAGAGACGGGTCAGCCTCGTGTTCTTCTCATCGAGGCCTGGAATGAGTTTGGCGAGGGTTCCTACTGTGAACCGCACAAGCAGTACGGTTTCGGTCATCTAGAGGCAATCCGCAAGGTCTTCGCCCCGGATAGTCAACCCCCCCTTCATTATGGTCCAGAAGATGTTGGCCGACCGCTGTTGGAATTCCGTGATCTGGAAAAGCCGGTTTCGCGGACCCAATGGAACTTTGACACACCGGATCAAGATGAAGGATGGAAACCTCTAATGGGGCTAACGGATGTGACGGTGGCGAACGGTGTTCTAGCCGCCCGGACAATCAGCGGCGACCCGGCGTTTCACTGCTCGACAAAACTCAGGGCCAAGGACTTCGCCGGTATCGAAATTACGATCGCCATGCGGTCATCGAAGCCGACCGATATCGTGCAACTCTTTTGGGCAACGTTGAGCAATACCTATCGGGAAGAGGCCAGTGTGAGAACCACCGTCGTCTGCGACGGTAAGATGCGGACCTATCGACTGGACCTGGCCGGCCATCCTCTGTGGCGAGGCGTTATCACTGGTTTTCGGCTCGATGTCGGTTCCCAACCCGATGCAGAGATCAAGATTGATTCGATCCGCCTGATCCGCAGCGCGTCCGAGGCCTTTGAGAATCTCCGCCGCGCGATCGATGATCTGATCGCCACGTTCGGCGCGTCCTATCCTGAGGGCCAAGAGTTTCGCCGCCGTTTGGATGAATTGGAACAATTGCACAGAAAAGGACAGCCGGTCGAAAAGGCGTTGAGCGAGTTACAAAGAAAGGCCCTTTTGGCCAATCCCTTGTTAGATTTTGACCGCCTCTTGGTGTTGAAACGCAAGCGGGGACAGCTCGGATTGCCCACCAATCATCAGTGCAATTCTTGCCTGGACCAGACAGGTTACGATAACGAGCTTGCAATTTTTTCATGGAGGGATGGTACTCTCAAGACGCTTTACCGGCCTCCCCAGGGTTTTTACGTCGGTGAGGTTGACCTTCGTTGGGACGCTGACCGCCTGCTCTTTACAATGCCCACTGGTCAAACCTGGCAGATTTACGAAATGCGTCTCGATGGGACAGGTCTGCGGAGGGTCTCCCGAGAAGAACCTGGGGTCGATAACTTCGATGCCTGTTACCTGCCGGACGGCGGAATTGCGTACGCCTCGACCGCCGCTTTTACGGCGGTTCCCTGTTGGCATGGGCGAGAGCGAGCTTGTGCAATTTTTCGGATGGAGGCCGACGGTTCAGGGGTTCGGCAACTTTGTTTCGATCAGGACCTCGATTTGCACCCGGCCGTCCTGCCAAATGGCCAAATCATTTTCAGTCGCTGGGACTACACTGGCATCATGCATATTTACCTTCGCCCATTAATGGTGATGAACCCCGACGGTACACAGCAACGGGCGATTTACGGATCGAACTCCTATTATCCCAATGCCCTTTATTTCCCCAGGGCGGTGCCGGGCCAAGCCTCAAAACTCGTCGCCATTTTGTCAGGTTATCATGGGGTCAATCGAGCCGGGGACCTTGTTCTGCTTGATTACGGCCGTGGTTGGCACGAGGCAAAGGGGATTGTCCATCGGTTTATGCATGGGCGAGAACCGATCGAGCCGATCATCCGCGATGACCTCGTTGGGCCGAACTGGCCAAAATTCCTCCACCCATATCCCTTGAGCGAAAACTACGTCCTGGTTTCTGCCCAATTACACCAGAAAGGTGGCTGGGGAATTTACCTGGTCGATCGCTTCGATAACATGATCCCGATCCTTGTCGATGAGCAATACGATTTCTTCGAGCCGATCCCCATTCGCAAGCAGCCACGCCCCCCTGTGATTCCACCCCGGGTCGATTTGTCTGATCCCACGGCGGTGGTCTTTCTCCAGGATGTGTATCGTGGCCCGGGTTTGAAGGGAGTCCCTCGGGGGACGATCAAGAACCTGCGGATTGTCGCCTATCATTGGGGATTTCCCGGGATGGCTGGCCCGGACAAGGTAGGGCGAGCCGGTCCGTGGGATGTGATGCGAATCTTGGGGACGGTCCCTGTCGAGGAGGACGGCTCGGCGCTGTTTCGTATCCCTGCCAATACTCCCATCGCCATCCAAGCCCTCGATGAAAATGGGGCGGCGGTGCAGATCATGCGAAGTTGGTACACGGCGATGCCGGGCGAACAAACGTCCTGTATCGGATGTCATGAGCCACCGACGGAGGCCCCCCAGCAATTGACCCGACTAGTCGGAATGCGGGAACCGGTGGACATCAAGCCTTGGTATGGGCCGCCGCGAGGATTTGATTTCGAACGAGAGATCCAACCGGTTTTGGACAAATATTGCGTGGGCTGTCACGACGGCCAGGGTAATGATGGCGGGAGGCTTGATCTTCGGGCCTTGCGGTTTCACCCCGACTATCAAGGGTTGCCGCTCTCCCAACTGGGGGCCAGCCGTCTTTGGCCGGAGGTGGCAGCACTTTTGCCTTCGTGTGAGCCACCACATCGCCTCCTGGGTAACAAACGGTATCCCTACACTCCGGCGTATGAGGCCCTTATTCCCTTTGTGCGTCGTGTCAATATTGAGGACGATGTTTACCTCTTGAATCCTTGCGAATATAGTGCCGATACGAGTGAACTAATTCAGATGCTGAAAAAAGGGCATTACGGTGTCGAACTCGACCCCGAAGCTTGGGACCGTCTGCAAACCTGGATTGATCTAAATGGTCCCTGTCATGGTCGCTGGGGCGTGGTCTGTCCTGTACCGCAGGAGGCCAACAAAAAAAGGTTGGCCATCCTGAAACAGAGTGGTGGTCCCGACATCGATCCCGAAGAGTTGCCGGATATTCGGTTCGACTCTCAGGTGGCGAAGATACCTGAGAGAACGACAAGGGAACGTCCGCCGCGTCCGCAACTGGACACATTTCCGCTGTCACCGGATGCGGCTTTGGCCCGTCAACAGGAAAGACCGTGGACAATGACGATCACAGTCAGCCCTGGGATTGACCTGGAATTGGTGCGGATTCCCTCAGGTCGGTTTGTGATGGGTGATCCAAGCGGCGATGATGATGAAAATCCTGCCTGCGTGGTTTCGGTGGAAAAGGACTTTTGGATCAGCCGTTACGAAATCACCAACGAGCAATACCGCTGCTTTGATCCCGCGCATGACTCTAGGGTGTTTACCAAGCGGTCGATAAACGTGAATGGACCGGGCGTGGCGATGAACGAGGCAAAGCAACCTGTGGTTCGCGTCTCATGGGAAGAAGCGATGTCATTTTGCCGATGGTTGAGCGAACGGACGCATTTGCGGTTTCGGCTGCCCACCGAAGCAGAATGGGAATACGCCTGTCGGGCGGGGACAGCCACCGCGTTCTTCTTTGGGGACCGGGATAGCGATTTCTCCCAATACGCAAACCTGGCGGATGCCGCCATTGAACGCATCTACACAACGACGGGTGGCGTCGTCGTGTTACAGCCAATTCCTGCAGATACCAGGTGGGATGACGGTGCTATTGCGACGAAGCAGGTTGGATCATATCGGCCTAATGCGTGGGGCCTGTATGATATGCATGGAAACGCCGCCGAATGGACTCTGAGCCTTTATCGACCCTATCCATATCGTGAAGATGACGGACGAAACGATCTCACCGTAAGCGGGTTTAGGGTTGTCCGCGGAGGATCGTTCTATGATCGGCCACAACGGGCCCGCTCCGCCTTCCGGCTCTTCTATCGCCAATGGCAAAGGGTTCACAACGTGGGCTTTCGCGTCGTGTGCCAGATTCAGGACCAAAGCGATCTGCCCGTGGCACTTAGGAGCCTATCTCAATAAGCCCTCTTCTCCCTCCGGGAGAGAGTTGGGGTGAGGGCATGCGAACGTCAGAATCAATTGAGAAAACCGGCATCGATTCGAGCCACCCTCACCCCCGACCCCTCTCCCGCCGAACCAGCGAAGGGAGATTATGGGATACGCTCTTAATGCGGCAAGTCAACCCTAGCTGTACTCGGTGGCCAGGGCGTTGATCCTTCTCCGCTAGTTGGAAGTCGAGAGGTGTCAAGCCGCCGACCGCGTGCGTCCACAAGACGATGCGGACATGTCGGTAGGACTGGAGATGCAGGTCAGGATGATGATTTTCTACCTCGGCCAATTGTCCCACTTCCATGAAAAACCTGAGCGCAGTCGCGAAATCCTTCAGGGTCCACTGTCGAAAAATCCTTTTGCCGTCGGATTCCAACTCCCAACCCGGGAGCCCACGCAAACGCGCGTGCACTTCCTCTGGCGTTAGGTGTGTGGCCGACCCTTCAGAGGATGGCTGTGCGCGCGAATCGTTTGCGGCGATCTTTTTCCGACAATCGTCTTGTGCCGACATGTGATTTCCTCATCGTAAATATTCCAGGTACCACCGCGCTGTTTATCTTGATTTAGGCAGGTAACCTCGGCTTATTGTATTCAGCTCGAAAAGCGGTCTCCCCGTGAAAAAGTCTGTGTGCGGCGGCGATAGCCGGCGGTGTTGCCGCCTCCTAAAGACACGACAATTCGGTCCCATCTCAAAACTTCGTGCTGTCGAAATGGTTT